>Ga0308018_10000683_pt1 | contig 16495 bp, 15 predicted proteins | sample Neamet282_FD_203130 | JGI IMG/M metagenome (GOLD analysis project Ga0308018, IMG submission 203130) | Marine microbial communities from water near the shore, Antarctic Ocean - #282 | ecosystem: Environmental > Aquatic > Marine > Unclassified | place: Southern Ocean | collected 2014-10-01
GATATAAAAAGGCTGCTGCTCAAATACACCAGGCGTAGGCATGTCTTATGGTAGCTTGAGTACTGGCTATATGGACTTCAGCTTAAAGTGACTATTTAAGCTATTCCAATGATGCTTACTTAAGCAAGTCGAGTAAATTCACGCCTAGACTTATGTCTCAGTGCTGCATATTATTGGGTAACCAAGGAGAGGCACAATGTACCTATCAGAAATTAATACCTACCCCATTAAGTCCACACATCCTATATCAATTAAGACCGGCTATTTGTTCCCTACCGGTATTGGGTTTGATCGAAACTGGATGGTGATAGACGCTACTAACGCCATGATGACATCGCGCAAATACCCCAAGTTGTTGCATGTTTCCAGCCGAATCGAGGGCTCCAATTTACGTGTCATGTTGCCACAAAAAGACTTCTTATTATCTTTAGTTCCTCAGCCTAATACCCCTGTTTTGGTTAAACATTGGGGTGAAAAACTGGTGCCTGCTTGGCCACAAAATGCTGCATTAGATGCTGCCCTAAGTGATTATCTAGGGTTAGTCTGCCGGTTGGTCTATTGTGCTAACTTGCATTCTGAAGATGTTGAGCAAGCCGTTTCCTTTGCTGACGCACAACCATTGTTGCTCACCACTACTGCTTCATTAGCTGCCTTAAATGATCGGCTAGGTGAGGCCATTGGTATGGAACGATTCCGCACTAACTTAGTGGTGAGTAATCTCATTGCTGATATAGAAGATAAGTGGAAGCGAATTCGTATTGGTGTATGCGAGTTAGAAGTATCCTACCCTTGTGAGCGGTGTGTATTGACCACTATTGACCCAGTATCCCTCATTAAGCATGAACAACAAGAGCCCTTGCGGACCCTGGCAACATATAGGCGTTTGGAACAAGGTGGTGTTGGATTTGGTATTAACCTTACAGTTGTTCGGGCAGGGCCGATCGCTATTGGTGACACTGTTGAGGTGTTGAGTTAGGCGTTAAACAAACTTTCGAAACAGTCGAGTGTCGTCAAACATAGATTCCAACTCCTCTATGCGTTGTTTAGCTTGTGGCCAAATGAGCTCTTGTACCTGTGCAATCATAGTTTCTATTAATAGCAGGCTACTCACGGATGAATCCCATGCTGATGGCGCGACAATTCGAGCACTAAATACCATGCGAGTGAGGCGAGCTACAGGGGATACCCATTGATCTGTAAACAGTATGATCTCTGCGCCTTTTTTGGCAGCCATTTCTGCTAGTTTTAAGGTGTTGTTTTCGTATCGCCTTACATCGAGAATGACAATAACATCACCCTCCTTCACATTTAATAAGTAGTGTGGCCAAACATTTGATGTTGTCTCAATATGCGTAATATTGGGTCTAATTACCTGCATGTGGAGGAAGAAATAGTCTGCTAAAGTGCGGGTGATTCGTCCACCAACGACATATATACAGCGGTTAGGATCTGCCAAAAGTTGACAACTCTTGTCGAACGTTTGAATATCAATGTGAGCCAATGATTGCTGTATATTATCCATCACTACATCGGTGAAACGGTTTAATATATGTTCTTTAGGAGCGGCAGTTGTCCACTTGTCATGTTTGGCGATAGGATTGGCGAGAGTGCTCTCAACTTCGCTGCGTAATTGCTGTTGATATTCTGCAAAACCACTAAAACCGAGTTTTTGAACCAGTCTCCCTACTGTTGGGGTAGACACGCCTGCTTTTTGGGCGATGCTTGTTATTGAACCCAATCCAGAAGCTGGATAATTACGTAAAATAGTGTCCGCAAGTTGGCGTTCTGCCCGAGTAAGTTCGTTAAACTGTGTTTCTAGTCGTTCTGAAACTGCTGTTTTGGACACTTTAACGCCCCTTAAGTGTTGATGAGTGATAACCCAATATATCCTAGTAAAATTAATTATGAAAATATATTGACAGAAGCTACCTTCAAGAACAATATTATACATAAAGTTTACGTTGGAGACTATTTTGAATCGTCAGACGTTGGTTAAAAATCATTTACGCACCAGATTAGTTCAACTGTTAGGGCTGCTTTCATGATTCAGGTTGCCTGTTGGTTAAGCCTGACTTATTTATTATGACTGTGGCAGATGTGAGTATGGTAAACGTGTTTAATAGTACCGGTGCCGCTCCAGTTTTACTGGTTTGTGAGCATGCAACTAACTATATTCCGGCTAACTTTAATGGCTTAGGTTTAACTCAGCAGCAGCTAAAAAGCCATATTTCATGGGACCCTGGTGCTATAGAAACTGCAGAGGCAATGGCTCTATTATTAGGTGCTCCATTAATCTCAGCACCCGTTTCGCGCTTGCTTTATGACTGTAATCGTCCGCCAGAATCCTCTACTGCTATTCCCTTGATGTCAGAGAATCAGCCGATTCCTGGCAACGCTAACCTCTCTGAAGAGGCTAGGTTGCAGAGAGTAACAGATTACTATCGGCCCTTTGAGGCCGCTGTGGCAAAACAAGTGTCATCTATGGACACGCCTCTTATAATTACTGTCCACTCATTTACTCCTGTATTTTTGGGGCAACAGCGGCAAGTTGAAATCGGTGTGTTACATGATGAAGATTCTCGTTTTGCCGATGCTTTCTTGCAACAAGTGTCAACTGAGGCTCGGTTCAATATTCTACGTAATCAGCCTTATGCCGCCACTGATGGCGTTACCCACACATTAAAACATCAAGCCTTACCCAGTGGTTTAGCGAATGTAATGCTAGAAATCCGTAATGATCTAATTGCATCACCTACACAGCAGCAACAAATGGCAGCCTACCTTGCTAAACACATAGTAAAGGCTGCAAAGAGAATATAAATGTTAAACAAGCAACAAACTATTTCACCCGTAGACGGTAGTATTTATCTTGAGCGTGACTATGCCAACTCTGAGCAGGTAGACCTTGCCCTAGACTTAGCTCATAGATCTCAAAAGCAATGGCGAAAGATTCCGCTATCGGAGCGTAAAGCTTTGTGTAGTGGTGCTGTAGAGGCTTTGGTGTCGAATAAAGACCAAATTGCACAAGAGCTTTGCTGGCAAATGGGGCGTCCGATTAAATTCGCCGCAGGCGAGGTAAACAGCTTTGCTGAGCGTGCAGAGCATATGATCGCTATTGCTGACAACGCTCTTGCGCCCTTGCAGCAAGATGAGAAAGCCGGATATATACGTTACATCCGCCGTGAACCTGTGGGTGTGGTTTTAGTGATCGCTCCTTGGAACTTTCCTTTACACACGCCTATTAACGTCATTGTGCCGGCTTTACTGGCGGGTAACAGTGTCATCTTAAAGCACTCTAGCCAAACCCCGCTATGTGCTGAGAGAATCTGCCAAGCTTTTACTGAGGCAGGCCTGCCTGAGGGAGTGCTGCAATACTTACACATGGACCATGACTCCACAGAAGCCTTGGTGGCCTCAGGTGAGGTTAACCATGTGGCCTTTACAGGGTCTGTGGCTGCTGGTCGGAAGATTGAACAGGCGGCTGCCGGTCACTTTATTGGTGTGGGGCTAGAATTGGGGGGCAAAGACCCTGCTTATATTCGCGCTGATGCAGATTTGGACTATGCTATCGAATCCACTGTAGATGGTGCCTTTTTTAACTCGGGACAATCATGCTGCGGATTAGAGCGCATTTATGTGCATGAATCTGTGTATGACGCTTATGTAGACGGTTTTGTTGCTTTAACAAAAGGTTTTAATCTAGGACGTTCCGATGACCCAGACACTACACTTGGGCCTATGGTGCGTACGTCTGCGGCAGATTTTGTACGCCAGCAAATTGCTGAGGCACTAGAGCAAGGAGCGGTAGCGAATATTCAGCCCAGTGAATTTGCTATGGACCAACCTGGGAGTCCTTACATGGCACCTCAAGTTCTAACCCAGGTAGATCATAGTATGAGGGTGATGACTGAAGAGAGTTTTGGTCCAGTGGTAGGGATTATGAAAGTGGCTAATGATGAAGAAGCCGTTGGTTTAATGAATGATAGCGATCTAGGTTTAACTGCGTCTATTTTCACCGAAGACATGGAAGCAGGTATTGCGCTGGGTGATCAAATTGAAACAGGCACTTTCTTTATTAATCGATGTGATTATCTTGATCCTGCGTTAGCGTGGACGGGTGTCAAAAATACTGGCCGAGGATGCACTTTATCGAGTTTAGGTTTTGAAGCCTTAACTCAGCCGAAGTCGTACCATATTAAAACTAAGTTATAGGGCTAGTTATGACCACATTTGATTACATTATTGTTGGCGCTGGCTCAGCTGGCTGCGTGGTGGCTAATAGGCTTAGTGCTGACCCAGGCATTAGTGTGTGTTTGATTGAAGCAGGTGGAAATGGAAAAAGCCCTTGGATAAGCATTCCTGCCGGCATTCCTGGTTTGTACGGTAACAAAAAATACGATTATAGCTTTGTTAGTTTACCGCAGAAAAATCTCTGTAACCGGGTGATGAATGTTAACCGTGGTAAAGCACTAGGCGGTTCCAGTGCTATTAATAGTATGGTGTACATTCGCGGCAATCGTAACGATTATGACGGTTGGTCAGCCTTAGGCTGTAATGGTTGGTCCTATGACGATGTATTGCCTGTATTCAAAAAAATGGAGGCTAATCAAATTGGTCAAAGCGCTGAATATCATGGTTTTAATGGAGAGCTAAAGGTTTCTCAACAGCAGGACGCAAATAAAGTTGGCAAGGTTTTTGTAGCGGCTGGTCAAGCAGCTGGTTTGCCAGAAAATACAGATTTTAACGGCGCATCACAATTAGGCTTAGGCATCTATAACGTTAAACAAGATCGTGGACAACGGGTAAGTAGTTATACAGCCTTCGTAAAGCCCATTGAGTCTCGAAGTAATCTTACCATTATGACTCACACCCAAGTGTTGGAGCTAAACATTGAAGGTGACACTGTATTGGGTATGACGGTTGAGCGTGCTGGTGTTCAGCAGCAGTTGCATTGCAATAAAGAGGTGATTCTTTGTGGTGGCACCATTTTATCACCGGCTATTTTATTAGCTTCAGGTATTGGTGATCGAGATGAACTGCTGCAGCTAGGCATCAATTGTCGCCACCATGTGCCAGGAGTGGGTGAGAACCTACAAGATCATATAGATTGTATGGTTACTGTCAGGTCTACGCAGTCAGACTCTATTGGCGTATCCTTAAAAACTGTATTACCTCACGTATTGCCAGCACCATTTAAGTATTTTCTTGGCCGCAAGGGCTGGTGGACGACTAATTATGTAGAGGCGGGTGGCTTTGCGAAAACAAAGCTCGCTGTGGCTGCCGATGCCGACCCAGACGTACAGTTTCACTTTACACCCCTGTATCGTAGCCACCGAGGTAAGACATTTGAATGGGGCCACGGTTATTCAGTGTTCACCTGTGTTTTAAGGCCACTCAGTGCAGGCAGTGTTAAATTGGCCGATGATGGTAGTAAGCGCAATGTGCTGATCGACTACAACTTTTTTGCCCACGAAAAAGATCAACAAACGTTGATAGAGGGGGTCAAAAAAGCTCGCGAAATACTGGCATCACCGGAGTTTGATCATTTGCGAGGTGAAGAAATGGCGCCCGGTAAAGAGGTTCAAACAGATGCTCAGATTCTTGACTACTTACGACGTACAGCCACCACCGTATACCATCCGGTGGGCACTTGTAAAATGGGTACGGACCCTCTGGCAGTGGTTCATCCAGCAACACTAAAAGTCACTGGTATGGATAATTTACGGGTTATGGATGCGTCTATTATGCCGCGTTTGACCAGTGGTAATACTTCAGCGCCAACCATGATGATTGCCGAGCGTGGTGCTGCTATGGTGTTGGCAGAACACCACAGCTAACGAGAAGAATGCAAAGATGAAAGAAGCCTGTGTAGAGCCTCAAGACGTGGTTATTATTGGTGCGGGTTTTGTAGGTGTCGCGACCGCAATGTGGTTACAAAAAAGTGGTCATAAGGTCACCTTAGTCGACCCAAAACCGTTTGAAGAAGGGGCTTACTTTGGTAATGCATGCACCATAGCAACTTACGCTAATATTCCTGTAGGTACGCCTAGTACCATAAAACAAGTCCCTAACCTATTATTCAACCCCAACAGTCCTTTATCGATTAACTGGGCCTATTTACCATGGCTTACGCCTTGGTTGTTGCGCTTTGCGTGGGCTAGTAGGCCCTCTCAGGTGGAAAAAATTGGCTATCAATTAGGTGTGCTTTTGAGTCATTCCCACAGTGCTTTAGCCCCACTGATTGAAACTGCCCAAGGCCATGATTTAGTCACCAAAAACGGTACTTTGTATTTGTATGGAAGCGAAGCCGGCTTTATTAAAGCAAAGCCGGATATTGATTTTAGGCGTCGTCATGGCATCCCAGTGACAGAACTGACTAAGGCTGAAATTGGAGACCTAGAACCACATTTGAACCCGATCTATGAACGGGGACTATTCTTCGAAAACGCGCAACATCTGCTTAGTCCCGTGGATTTGTTAAAGCGTATGGGGGCGTCAGTGATTGCTAATGGTGGCAAAATCATTACCAATAAGGCATTGGGTATTGAACGTGTCAGTACGCATAAGCTCAAGGTGCAGTTACAAGATGCAAGCGTGTTAGGCAGTAAAGTGGTTGTGGCTGCCGGTGCTTGGTCAAAGTCTTTGGCGCAGCAGGTGGGGGATAAGCTGCCCCTAGATACGGAGCAGGGTTATCACGTAATGTATAAGGGTGCAGAACAGTTTCTCAATAGGCCTGTGGGTTGGGCTGATGTAGGCTTTTACATGACACCTATGAATGATGGATTACGAGCGGCTGGCACCGTTGAGTTAGCCGGTCTTAACAATACTGCTAACCCTCGACGCTTAAACCTCATTGCAGACACGGTAAAAACCTTATTGCCGCAACTACAAAACCACGATAGCGAGTGGACTGGCTTTAGACCTTCCATGCCCGATTCTATGCCAGTCATTGGCCAGTCAAGCAAAGATGCTGGTGTTTATTACGCCTTTGGTCATGGCCATATTGGTGTAACCTTATCAGGCATTACCGGCAAGTTGATTAGTGAGCTGATTGACGGAAAGTCACCTAGTGTTGATATTTCAGCCTTTGCGGCGCAACGCTTTTAGCCTGGCCAGTGTTTGTTCTCCAGCTCTATAGTGTTGTATCGCCTTGAATGCCTTTAAGTTCAGCATCTAAGGCTTGTTGTTTTTGCCATGCCTGCACGTCGAAGTTGCTGGTAGCGGGTTGGTCTTTTTGAAAGTGGCCGTAGTTATCAACGCCCCGCACTAACATGGCAGAATCTTGTTGTTGCTTAATTTGCTTTACTGCTGGACTAATGTATTGAATATTTAGGCCAATCCGGCGGTCATTACTTAAATTGGGTTTTGAACAATGAATAGTCCACCCGTGGTGGAACGAAGCTTGGCCCGCTGTGAGGCTTGTGACTATGCTTTGGCTTAGGTCTATATCATTAATGGTTTGCCCACTTAGCAACACATTATTAGCGTCTTGGGTGTTGTGGTGTTTTTGTTGCCCATGTTTGTGGCTGCCAGCGATCATATGCATACATCCGTTGGCTTCGCTAGCATCTGACAAGGCCAACCAAACACTCACTTGGGCGTCAGAATCTAAACCCCAATAAGTCAGGTCTTGGTGCCAGCTCACGTGGCTTTCGGTATGGGCTTCTTTAATGATATAAGCTGCGCTATAAAGCAATATATCCGGGCCAATCAGTTGTTCAACAATATCAAGGAGATTGGGTAAAGTTGCTAGTTGATAGGGTGAATGCATTGCTGTGTGGGCCTTGAACTGATAATGCATTGCCCCACGTTCGGCTTCAACAGCCTCCAAAATAGAACGATGGACTAAGGCACTCGCAGGGCTAATAATGGGCATGCCGGTTAAAAAACCTTGGTCATCATAAAGTGATTTTAAACTATCTATCATAGCCATTCTCCACATTGATTATGGCAGAAAAAATACCACTTTATCGAGTTCTTTACAATGTCACTGAAGGTAAGTGATAGGGCATAAAAACAGCTAGCGTGATGCAATTCAATAGGTAGGCAGGTAATTTATCTGTTTGACTATGCAGCCGACCTCTGTAACGTGTCAGCTTTGGGTTAACTGATGACCTGTATTTGCGAAATGCGCTAACCATTGGATCGGGGGGTAAGGTAGAATGAGCCTCCGTTTTATTAAGATATGTTTTCTATATGGCCAGTTTGCATCAAGACGTTCTTCGAGAGCTTGGAATTTTACAATTAGAACTGCAAACACTTGGCTTATGGAGTGACATTGCACCCTCTGAAGAAGCCTTACTAAGTACTGAACCTTTTTGTTGTGATCTCATGGGTTTTGCCGAATGGTTGCAATGGATTTTTATTCCAAGACTGAGTTATTTGGCGGAAACAGAAGGGCATTTGCCACGCAAGAGCGGTATTTTGCCGATGGCAGAAGGGGCGTTTAAAGATCTAGAGGATACTATCAAAGGCTTAATGGGGAGTATCAAGCGGATGGATACTTTGCTTACGGCATAAATCTTGAGCTTATGCCGTAAGCATTTGGGTTACGCGGAATAACGCTGACCTATCCAGCCACCAATGACTAATGCCGGCAAAAACACCATGGCTTCAGCCGAATTGATCATAGCGTTAATGATACCGGGGCCAGGGCAGTAACCACTGAGTCCCCAACCAATGCCAAACAAACTTGCTCCCAAAATTAACCGACCATCAATACTGGTTTTAACGGCCATATAGAAGCGGTCAGCAAATATGGGGTTTTTGCGTTTCATGATAAAGCGTGATGTGAATAAAGTGACCGCTACAGCCCCACCCATAACAAAGGCTAAGCTTGCGTCCCAGTTGCCAAATGGGTCAAGGAAATCCTGTACTTTAACCGGGTTGACCATTTCTGAGATCACTAGGCCGGCACCAAAAATAGCACCTGATATTAGAGCGATGATTAAGCGTTGCATTTTTGTACCTTCCTTATCCAATAAAGTTGCGTAAAACGGTCACTGTAATAATGCCTGTGGCCATAAAGGTGACCGTAGCAACCATTGATCGCCCCGCCATTAAACCAATACCACAAACCCCGTGACCGCTGGTACAACCATTGCCAATACGTGTGCCTATGCCGACAGCTAAACCTGAAACAATGAGCAAGATAGGTGAATAACCTTGACGCAATTCAAATTCAACAGGTAGCATCAAATAACCACCGCCAAAAAGCCCTATAAGAAAGGCCATGCGCCAACCGCGCTCAGAGCTACTTAATGGGTTAAATAGCAAGTTGTATAGGATGCCGCTAATGCCAGCGATGCGGCCATTAAACGCCAGCAGTAATGCAGCGCTTATACCTATTAAAATACCACCAAGAAGAGATTGCGTGGGGAATGATGCAAGCATAATTAAGCCCTTTATATTAGAAAATACTAATTAAATTATACTGTAATAAAATGAACCATGTCAATTGTCTAGACCCCAAGAAAATAAGGTGTTTGTAAGAAATGTGGGTTTACTAGGGGAAACCAGGCAACTCGGTATCAACAAATGCCTCATATCGTGCTATGTTTAGCATTGGAAATTTGATACTAATAATGTGGACGTTCAGTAAATGCCAAGAAATGACGATATCGGTGATTTGCCAAGTTTAATGCCCGATTCAGATGAAATTAAAGGGACTCGAAAACAGTCTTTTTCAGCCGCTGAAGGTGGTAATACCAATGTTGAAGGTGCCGGTGGTTCTTCTAGGCGAGGGGCCAAGGAGAGTGGCAGGCCGATAGCGGCTCCACGTGCCATGCAGCCTAGTTCGCCTCAAATCGTAGCGAAGAGAAATGGGATTCTATGGTTTTTGGTTGTGACAATGTTTGTTGGTGTATTGGGAGGGGGCATTTGGTCTTACAACAAACTAACCGATGTTGATCTGTTGCTGATGGTTTCTCGGGGAGAACTGGATCATGCCCGTAAACGCATTGGTGAATTAGAAGCGTTAGTAGTGGCAACGGACGTTAACTCAAATAAATCAGGTACTGTGGTTCAAGCGCAGGTGAGGCTCCTTGATAATAGGGCGAAAGAGCGCAATAAATTTGTAGATACAGAAATTGATAAGTTGTGGGGTGTTACCTACCGCAATAATCGTCCTGCAATAGAAGAAAACCAAAAGGCAATTGACAACAACACTGCCACGGTAAAACAGCATCAAGAAAAACTGGAAACTCAAAATGAGAGAGTGGGTCTGCAACAATCTTCCATTGCTAAGCAGAAACTCCAGATAGAAGAAGCTAGCCAAAACGGCCAGCTGGCATTGCAGAGCGTACAAGGCCAGCTGAATACAGTGCAACTATTGCAAGATAAATTAGCCAGTGTATTGAAGCAGGTTGCGTCACAAGATAAAACCTTGTCAGACCAGCATAAAACCGACATTGGTCAAGCTCAGCTTGCCCAACAGCACGCTAAAGATCTAGCGGCTCAAGATAAAATCTTATCAGATCAGCATGAAACGTACCTTGGTCAAGCTTTACGTACGCAACAGTATGCTAAGGAATTAGCGTCTTTGACTGTTTCTATGGAAGACTTATTGAAACAAATGGAAGGGTCTACTTCGGCCGACGATTTAGATGTCATCGCCAATCGTCTTCGTGTACTTGAGAGTAAATCTAGAGTGCTAACTGCTATCGAAAAAAACGCCAGCGAGATGGACGAGCGAGTTTATTCAGTGGAGCAAAGTATAGACTCTGTAAACGCTTTTCGTAGGGACACAAATCGCAAACTGCTTCAGTTAGAGAGTCAGATAAGCAGCCTGTCTTATGACTAATTAAACCGGATAAGCTTAAGGGACATAGGTATGAATAAGCTATCACATCCTAAGATTCAACTGGGACATTGGCCCACGCCTCTTGAACCTATGTTACGCATCAATGACATGCATCAAGGGCCTGAGTTATGGGTAAAGCGAGATGATTGCTCTGGCCTGGCTTTTGGCGGTAATAAAACCCGAAAATTAGAGTACTTGTTAGCAGATGCTCAGTTAAAGGGAGCGACTACCCTTTTGACCGCTGGTGGGTTGCAATCGAACCATGCGCGGCAAACTGCTGCGGCAGCAGCTCGAGTGGGGCTTGGTTGTGAGTTGTTTCTGGAGCAAGTAGAGGGTATTTCAGAAGCCGATTACAGTCACTCTGGCAATGTGTTGCTGGATCAATTACTTGGCGCGCGAGTACACAGACTTCCTGCAGGCCAAGATCTGGACGCAGCGATGGCTCTTCGTGCCCAAACCCTGAGTGCCTCGGGCCAAGTGCCATATGTTATGCCCGTAGGCGGCAGTAATGTTATTGGTGCAATGGGGTATGTAAATTGCGGTTTGGAGTTGGCACAACAATTACAGCAGCAGCAGCTTAGCTTTGATGCAGTCGTTTTGGCCACGGGAAGTGCGGGAACTCAAGCAGGTTTGTTGGCTGGCTTGGCTTTGGCTGGGCTTGATATCCCAGTGTTGGGGGTTACCGTAAGTCGCTCTACTGATGAACAATGCCAGAAAGTGTTGGCTTTACTGCACGAGGTACAGGATGTGCTTGAGCAACCCAGGTTACACGAAGATCATGTCATCTGTTTTGATCAATATTATGGCTTGGCTTATGGCGATCCAACACCTCAAATGATTGAAGCTGTGCGTCTTGCGGCTAGCTTGGAGGGGCTGTTATTGGATCCAGTTTATTCTGGTAAAGCCTTTGCGGGATTGTTGGATCTAGTTCGTCATGGCTATTTTGACACCTCCGGACGTATTCTGTTTTTGCACACCGGCGGCGCACCTGGCCTGTTTGCATATAGCGATTGTTTAAGCGAGCCCTCGTAAGTTATTGGTATAGGCTTAAGTTACTTAGGTAGCTAGGTGATCAGCTGTTTGGGGCTTTCAAGGTGCTTACCTCTGCGTTTAAAGGTTTCAATAATGATACTTTCGAGGGCAGCCGTCGCCGGCATTTGTTGATGATGGCGGGACTGTAGTAGGGCAATTTGTCGTTTTATTGGCGGTTCTTCTATTAATCTAAAAGCTAACTCTTCGCTGTCTTTTGGAAAGGCCATCCAAGGCAGCGTGGTAATGCCTGCGCCTGCTTCTAACATGGCGACTAATGAAGTCATGTTTGTTATTTGTATTGGTGCGGATAAAAACTCTTGAGCTGGCGTATTGCTAACCAAGGGGGTAGTGCCATTACGAATAAGCTTCTGTTGGCTTAGTTCATCCCAGTTGATGTCATTGCCCATTTGCATCCACGGGTGGGCTTTACGGGCTACAATGCCTACTCGGTCGGCACATAGGTGGGTACCGTGAAGGTCCAGTTCTGTCTGCCAAATGCTACTAATCGCTAAATCAATCTGTCCATCAAGTACCTTGTCTCTTAAATTATCTCCATTGTCATCTTGTACTTGAAGGTGCACTTGCGGGTGTTGTGCTAGAAAAGCACGAATGATATGGGCCAATACGGTTTTTGCGATGGATGGCAAAACCCCCAGTTTGATAGTACCAGACTGCCCTTGCGCCATGCTCATGCCGTTATGCAGGGTGGTTTCATAATGTTTATAAAGGGCTTTCGCTTCGGGTAAAAAAGCCGTGCCAAAGGCGCTGAGTTCTCCATGACGTTCAGGGTTAAATAGTGGTGCCCCTAGTAATTGTTCAAGCTGTTTAATAGCTAAACTAACCGCTGGTTGGGATCTACATAAAATACTTGCAGCTTGGCGAAAATTCCTGCAGTGAGCTACGGTGAGAAAAGTGTTGATTTGAGCTATTTTTATGTCTGGCAGCATAGCGTGGACCTTATTTTTATATTTATAATAATACTTATCAAATAATACAATCAATTAATTATTATTATCAAGTCCTTAGGTTTAATATAGGCTTAGCTAATACAATTTTATGCCAATTAAGGCAACACGGAGTCAATATGGGCCAAGTACAAAAGAACTACATCGCTGGTCAGTGGGTAGACGGTGAATCAACGGTTAATAACATTAACCCTTCAAATCATAGCGAGTCGGTGGGTGAATTTGCTCAAGCTTCAGCTGATCAAGTAGATCAAGCTATTGCTGCCGCGCGTCGGGCACAGGTCGAATGGCAGGCTACAGGCCTAGAAGCCAAGCAGCGAGTATTGCAAGCTATCGGTGACGAAATGATTGCTCGTTGTGACGAGCTTGGCGAAGTGCTTTCCCGTGAAGAAGGTAAGCCTCGCGCAGAAGGCCGTGGTGAAGTTTACCGTGCCGGTCAGTTCTTCCAGTACTATGCTGCTGAAGTGTTGCGTCAAATGGGCGACACTGCAGACTCTGTACGTCCTGGTGTAGAAATTGAAGTGCGTCGCGAGCCTATGGGCGTCGTCACTGTAATTAGCCCTTGGAACTTCCCAACAGCAACAGCTTCTTGGAAGATTGCTCCAGCTTTAGCCTTTGGCAACGCAGTGATCTGGAAGCCTGCTAATCTAACACCAGCTAGCGCCGTATTGCTGACTGAAATTATTGCTAAGCAAGACATTCCTGCAGGCCTATTTAACCTAGTGATGGGTTCTGGTGCAAGCGTTGGTGAAAAGCTGATTACTTCTGAAGAGATTGACGCCATTACATTCACTGGCTCATTGGCTGTTGGCAAGCGTGTAGCCATCGCTGCTGCCACCAACCTTACTAAGTTCCAATTAGAAATGGGTAGTAAGAACGCCTTGATCGTTTTGGACGATGCAGACCTAGACAATGCTGCAGATTGTGCTGTTAACGGCGCCTTTGGTGGTTCTGGTCAAAAGTGTACTGCCTCTTCACGTTTGATTGTGACTGCCGGTGTACATGACGAATTTGTTGCTAAAGTACAAGAGCGTATGGCCAAACTTAAGGTTGGCGGCGCGTTGGAAGAAGGCGTAACTATTGGTCCAGCAGTAGATGCTAAGCAATACGCACAAAACAAAGAGTACTTTCAATTGGCTCAAGACGAAGGCGGCCAACTTGTTTGTGGCGGTGAGTTTGATGACAGCAAAGGTTACTTCATGACACCTGCGCTATTCATTAACACCACTAACTCAATGCGTATTAACCGTGACGAAGCATTTTCTCCTTTAGCTTGTGTGATTAAAGTTGCAGACTACGATGAAGCTTTGGCTACCTTGAACGACACTCAGTACGGCCTAACTGGCGGTATTTGTACTACTTCTCTTAAGTATGCCACTCACTTTAAGCGCAACGCTAAAACTGGTTGTGTAATGGTTAACTTGGCTACTGCTGGAACGGATTACCACGTGCCATTTGGTGGCCGTAAGAACTCTAGCTTTGGCTCACGTGAGCAGGGTAAGTATGCAGAAGAGTTCTACACCGAAGTGAAGACTACATACATGAAAGCTTAGTTACTTTTATGAGGGTTAAGGAAGTTTTCAGTTACACGCTACTTTAACCCTCTCAAAAGTTGATGGGTAATCAATGCGCAACCAAATCCCAACTGGGAGAGTAGAATATGAGCAAAATGATGATGATTGATGGCTTGCAGTACAGCCATTGGAGCCGTGAAGTATTTGAACAGATGCGTGATGGTGGTTTAAGTGCAGTCCATGTGACTATTGCTTACCACGAACTCAGTCGTGAAACATTGCAGAATATTGGCCAATGGAATCGCATGTTCGAAATGCACAGCGATTTAATTGTGCCTGTTCACACTGCGGCAGACATTGAAGCAGCGCATGCTCAAAACAAAGTGGGCATTATTTTTGGTTTCCAAAACTGTTCGCCTATTGAAGACGATATTGATCTAGTGGCTATTTTCAACCAGCTAGGTGTAAAGATCATGCAGTTAACCTATAACAACCAAAGCCTATTAGGTGCAGGTTGTTATGAAGCTACAGACTCTGGAATTTCTCGTTTTGGTAAGGTTGTTATTGCTGAAATGAACCGTGTTGGCATGGTTATTGATATGTCCCACAGTGCTGAAGAAAGCACTCTGCAAGCCATTGAAATTTCCCAGCGTCCTATCGTTATCAGCCACGCTAATCCAACTTTCTTTGAACCTGCTAAGCGTAATAAGTCAAATAAAGTGTTGTCTGCCCTAGCAGAAAGCGAAGGTTTGTTAGGCTTTAGCATGTACCCTTTTCACCTTAAGAATGGCCCTAAGTGTCGTTTAGATGAGTTTTGTACCATGGTTGCAGAAACTGTGGATTTGATGGGTATTGATCGTGTAGGAATGGGCAGTGATTTGTGTCTAAATCAGCCGATTTCTGTATTAGAGTGGATGCGCAACGGCCGTTGGACTAAACAAATGGACTACGGTGAAGGTTCTGCAAGCAATGCGGCTTGGCCTGAATCTTTGTCTTGGTTTGAAACCAGTGCAGACTTCCCAAATATTGTAGTTGGCTTGCGTGACAAAGGCTTTAACGAAGTAGAAGTAGAAAAAATTATGGGCCGTAACTGGCTAGATTTTTGTGCCGCAGGGTTTGGCCCAGCAGTAGCGGGCTAACACGGAGCCCTCTCCAACACCCACAACGTAGATTGTTTTGAGGTATGAGCATGAATCAAATTATATTGCGTCCAGCTTCACAGGCAATGGATTTAGAGCGCTTAGGTGCAGGTTTTTCTAGTAACTTAAGTTTCATGCGCACGTTAGTTCGGCACATGGTAAAAGACCAGTGGGCCATTAGCTATAGCCAGTTTGAGTTGGATCAAGATGGTTATGGACATGCTGTGTTTGATATTAAAATGCCCCATAGCCAGCTAAGTCTGGTTGTTTTTTCTCAATACTTGGCGCCTGAAGAGCGTAATGACCGAGTAATTGCAGAAAAGTGGGACCTTACCATGACCTTGGTAGAAGGTGAGGTGGATGACCTGTGGCTAGAGCGCCTAGCTGTTAATGTACCATTACAAGAAGCGGGGCGTATAGATTCCCGTAGCTTATGCTTATCCCGTGGAAACCGTAGTGCACGGGTATTTGATTCTTTACTGGCTCAGCTTCGCAGCGGTCAACAGCCAGACCCTAAGAAACTCGCTGAAGTTGGCTACTTATACCGCACCACCGCAGTGTATGGTTCTGGTAAGTTTGGTGCTTGTGACTGGGATAAAATTGCCCGCCACCACCCAGACTTGGCGCGCCCTTTTGCTGCTGAAATGTTGGTATGTTATTTATTGCGTCAATTTAGTTTGGATCAATTGCGCCACATGGTGCACCAGCCTGACTACCCTAAAGCTGTAGATTTGGATGTTAATTTACAACGTTACTTAGGGATTGGTAATTCTACTGGGCTAGGTATGGCACCTTACTTGATAAATCATCCTTTATTGATGAGTCAGTGGATTGGTCAGAGAGAACTGGCCTATGCGGAAGTTTTAGCTGAACCCGTTGAGCAAGAAAAAGTGGCTAAACTTCGGGTTATACTCGCCCAAGCGATGCAGCACGTACGAGAAGTGAGCACGTTTGATGAATGGCAGAGTAATAATAATGAGCAACTATTAGTTGATACTCAAGATTTAAGTGAATGGTTGGCCAGTGACGAAGGCCAGGGCAATG
>Ga0308018_10000686_pt1 | contig 16463 bp, 17 predicted proteins | sample Neamet282_FD_203130 | JGI IMG/M metagenome (GOLD analysis project Ga0308018, IMG submission 203130) | Marine microbial communities from water near the shore, Antarctic Ocean - #282 | ecosystem: Environmental > Aquatic > Marine > Unclassified | place: Southern Ocean | collected 2014-10-01
TTACAGCGCTTAATCAAAGCGTAAGAAATGCCAATGATGGTATAGCTATGATTGCAGTAGCTGATGGAGCAATGGAAGAAATCGGTTCAATGCTTAATCGTATGAAAGAACTTGCAGTCCAGGCAGTAAACGATACGTATAATGCTACAGACCGTGAATCAATGGACCTAGAATTTCAAGCATTGGCGGTAGAGATTACACGTATTGCAGCTGACACAGATTTTAACGGTATAGCTATTACTAACAGTTCAGTTGCGTTGAAAATACAAGTTGGAGATAGCGCGTCTGATACCGTTACTATTACGCCAATCGTAATGACCGCGACAACGTTAGGTGTTACTGCAGCTATCGACCTTCAAAACGCCACGAATGCACCGCTGGCGGTTGCCGCAGTTGATACTGCTATTGCAGCATTGGATGCCCACCGAGGCAGCTTGGGAGCGGTTGCAAATACTTTAGATCATACCGTATCTAATTTAATGAATCGGATTGAACATTCGTCTGCTGCTCGTTCAAGTATTCAAGATGCTGATTACGCTGTTGAATCAGCAAATTTGGCTAAGACCCAAGTACTTCAACAAGCGGGTACAGCGATGTTAGCCCAAGCTAATGCTTCTGGCGAAGGCGTATTATCGCTTTTGAAGTAATCGACATGCCTATAAAACGGCAAACACTTGCCGCTTACCTAACAGAATGGAGGTAAGTTAGAGGAGGGATTATGGAAACTGATTATTTACAAGCTCTAGGTGTTGGCGCAGGTTTTGATACTAAAAAAATCGTCACGGCCTTGGTCGCCGCAGATAAATCGGGTAAGCAGTCGGCTATTGACCGTCGTACTAAGGACGTTGATGCCAGCGTTTCTGGTATGTCAAAACTAAAGTCTTCTCTCGCTACGCTACAAGCAGCATTTGTGTTGGTGGATGATAAAAGGGACTTTAACTTTTCTACCGTAAGTAATTCTGCACCCGCACTTCTTTCGGCTAATTTTGATGCCAGTACCGCTCTGCCAGGCACGTATAAGGTGAGCGTTAATCAGTTAGCTCAAAATGATGTGTTTCAGTCTTCCAGTTATACCAGCAAAACAGACGATCAGAACAGTGCATCGACGGCCACGGTCACCATTAAGGTGGGTACGGGTGCGGTGGAAACGGTTACCCTAGCCGCTGGGTCTGCAACCTTAAATGACCTAGTCTCCGGCATCAATGCACTCACTGCTGATGTGTCCGCTCGCATTGTAGAAACCAGTACTGGTAATTTTCGTGTTGTTGTCGAAGGCCCCCAAGGGACCAACAATGCGCTCACTATTACTGACGATACGTTTGGTTTGGCGACCACAGGTAACAAAATACAAACGGCGAAAAATGCCACAGTTAGCGTCAACGGCATATCTGTTTCTAGCTCAAGTAATCAGCTAAATGGTTTGGTGCCTGGGCTTAAGCTTAACCTCATGGCAACTACGAGCACTGATGTGGTGTTATCGGTAAGTCGTGACACTACTATCGCTAAGGCCGCTATTACAGGGTTGGTGGACGCCTACAATATATTTGAAGGGGTGATAACAGGGCTCACAACAAGTGGTTCATTAATTGCAGACGGGGGCAGTCTTAAATCGGATGCATCAGTAAGAGCAATAAGAAGTAAAATGCATGGTTTTTTAACATCGGACAGCTCTGCACCTGGTGCTACCAAGAAAAGCATGTCGGACATTGGAATATCCCTACAGCGTGATGGCACCTTTAAAACTGATCAGGCAAAATTAGGTACCGCGCTGGTTAGTTATTATACGGATATCACAAAAATGTTCAGTGGCAATACGAATGACCAATCTAGCTATAGCACTGACAGCCGAGGTATAGCAGGAGATGTTGTGGAGCAAATCGCAAGTTATCTTGCTTATGACGGCGTGGTTAAATTGCGTGAGACAAGTTATGGAAAAACTAAAGTAGGACTTTCGGCAGAGCAAACAGCACTGGATAAGAAAATGGCTGCAATAGAAACACGATATACCAAGCAATTTAGCACCATGAGTAAGATCATGGACGAAATGAAATCAATGCAAACCTACCTTGAATTACAGTTGGATAGCCTTCCTTTTACCTCAAAAAATAATTAAGAAATTTACCGATAACGGGCATGATTTTGTTAAGTTTTTCGTGTAACTGTCGATAGTATAAGTGACCTTGAACACTAACGTAAGGAAGCACTTATGAACGCTATCGCAGCCTTGGCCCAATACAGTCAGATTAAAAATGACACCCAGGCAATGTATGCATCGCCCCACCAATTGGTATTGATGTTGTTTGATGGGGCGATTGAAGCTATGAGCATGACCATAGGTGCTATTCAGCATAAAAATTTTGCACTACGCAGTAAGCAAAGCACCCGTGCTATTTCCATTATCAATGGAATGCGCGATTGCTTGGACATGGAAGCTGGCAGTGAGCTGGCAGACAATCTCTATTCCTTGTATCAGTATATGGCACAAGAGCTGTTTAACGCAGGGTTAAGGAATGACACTGAGGCCATCCAAAATATTCAGGCCATGGTAAAAGATATTCGTGAGTCTTGGGAAAAAATCCCTTTGGATATGCATTATACCCAGAAGGTTAATTAAGCTTTGATGCGCCTAATTGCTGACTCGTTATTAAGCAGTTGTTCAATGCTCACAAAGTAATCCAGTGTTTTACTTGCATTGAATTGAATATGTCGGTATTTTGACTATTCCAGTTTTTAGAACTAGATCTATGTCAATTACCGATTCTTTATTGTTAGGCAACTCCGTTCCTATGCAGCAGGTTAAGGCGCTGATTCGACAGGTTGCGCAGTCTAACGCTTCTGTATTAATACTCGGTGAGTCTGGCACAGGTAAAGAGCTTGTCGCTAAGGCTTTACACCAAGAATCTAGTCGCTCTGAATATTCATATGTGCCCGTGAACTGCGGCGCTATTCCTGCAGAACTCCTTGAAAGTGAATTATTTGGCCATGAAAAAGGTGCATTTTCCGGTGCATCTAGCGCTAAAAAAGGTCGCTTTGAACTCGCCGACAAAGGCACTTTGCTGCTTGATGAAATTGGCGAAATGCCTCTAAATATGCAGGTTAAGCTATTACGAGTGCTCCAAGAACAGGTGATTGATAGGGTGGGTAGCGAGAAGCCGCGGGCCATTGATGTTCGTATCGTTGCAGCTACCCATCAAAATTTATCTGACAAAGTTGCCTCGCGCGACTTTCGTGAAGACCTCTATTACAGGCTCAATGTTTTTCCTATTCAAATGCCACCCTTACGCGAGCGTGGTGAAGACATTTTATTGCTATGGAATTTCTTTGCCAAAGGCCTTTGTTCTGAAGGTGATGCACCGGTCACTCTTTCTGTTGCTGCCGGTCATGAGCTTCTGCTGAGAGAATGGAAGGGCAATTGTCGTGAATTGCGCAACCTAGTAGAGCGTATGAGTATTTTGCACCCAGGTGCCGAAATTGCCTTGAAAAACCTTCAGCCGGGCGCGCCTATGCGGATATCAGAAATGATGGAAGAGGAAATTCAAACCGAATTGGCGTTGCACCCTCAAACTTTTGTGGGCACCTCTGGGATTATGGAAACAGGTGCTCCACCCAGTTTATTTGCACCCCTTGTTGTCGATAAACAGCCAGCTAATACTCAAGAATTAGCCGATGCCTTGGTATCAGGCATCGACATTAGCCAAGGATGTGACCTTAAACAGCAGCTAATTGCGGTGGAAACCCAGCTCATCCAAAAAGCACTCGACGCAACACTAGGTAACGTGAGTAAAGCGGCAGAACTGTTATGTGTCAGACGCACGACATTGATCGAAAAAATCAAGAAGTACCAGCTACAAGAAACGAGTTAATGTTGACGTAATGTCGTCGATGGCCTTGTAACAATCCTCGAGTTATCTATAAAAAACCTTCAAAAACAATGTATTAAGTTATATTGATCTTTATGGCATTAAAATTGCATTTAAGTTTGTGAACAGTTATTACGCCCTTTGGCAAACCACAAGCGGAATCAATGATGGCCAACACCAACGCAACAGTCGCATTACTAGATAGCCAAGACACAGGCCTAGATTTGCTTGCCGAAATGGCGAGAAGTGCCGGCATGATGACGCTGCCAGCACACGATTTGAACGAGCTGGCAGTTTTGTTGAGCCGCAGTCAGATGGATTTGTTAGTGATTAATGCCACCAATTTACAAGTGCCCCTGGTCGCCGTATTTAAACAATTAGCAGATTCTCTTCATCGTGCAGGTGTATTGGTATTGGTGGATGCTAACGATGTTCCTACGGCTGTAGAGGCGATGGCTTTAGGGGCTAAAAATGTATTAACACTGCCCATTGAACCTGGTCGTTTTAAGCGCTATTTAAACCAGTTGCTAGAACGCCGACCTAATGGGTTTATTTGCCGAGACATTCGCAGCCAACAACTTTTAGCACTGTCTGAACGGGTTGCAAAAACTGATGTTACGGTACTTATTGGTGGTGAGTCTGGTGCTGGCAAAGAAGTATTAGCTAAACATATTCACCAAGCGTCCCCTAGATCTGAAGGTGAGTTTGTGGCAGTTAACTGCGCATCTATCCCAGAGACCATGCTAGAAGATATGCTTTTTGGCCACGAGAAGGGTTCTTTTACGGGAGCTCACCAGCGTTATTTAGGTTTGTTTGAACAGGCTCAAGGCGGCACTTTATTTTTAGACGAAGTAGGCGAGCTGCCATTTTCTTTGCAAGCCAAGTTATTACGAGTTGTGCAGGAAAAAGAACTGAAGCGTTTGGGCGGCACCGAAGTCATTAAATTAGATACCCGAATTATTGCGGCGACTAATCGTAATCTACAAAAAGAAGTGCTAGAGAAACGATTTAGAGAAGACCTTTACTACCGTTTAAACGTATTCCCCCTTAAGTTATTACCTCTTAAAGACCGAGCTCAGGACATCTTGCCTATTGCGCAGTTTTTATTACAGCGTCATCGCGGCACTATGGGTGCTGCGGCGGTTAATGCTCAGTTTGATGCAGCTGCCTTGGGGTTTTTGGAATCTTACTCTTGGCCAGGTAACGTACGTGAGCTAGAAAACGTGGTTCAGCGTGCTTTGGTGTTAGCCGTGGGTGGCGGAATAGGTCTAGAACACTTGTTAGTAGATGGCGGCCTAGATGATTTTATGGAACAGATACCAAGCTTAGGCTTAGTGCCAAAGGTAAGTTCACTGCATCAAACAGTAGAGCAAGAGCATTACCAAGCGTACCTAGCAACGGGCACAGATGGTGGCTTTGTTGGGCAAGACCTACAAAACCGCGGTTTGTCTGAAGTGGCTCGAGACAGCGAACAGAAAATGATTATTAATACCTTGGATCGCCTGAATGGCAGCCGCAAAGACGCGGCCCTTGAGTTGGGTATTAGCCCACGAACCTTACGTTACAGGCTGGCTAAGATGAAAGATCTTGGTATGGCCATCCCTAGCTAGAGAGTAATAAATTATGAATGTTAACAGCGCAAATTCAATGCAGGGCATGATCAACCAGATGCGCATCATGGCCAGCCAATCACAAACTCAGTCGCCAGGTATTGGTGGTGTAAACAAAGCTGAAGGGGCTTCGAACTTTGGCGATGCATTATCGTCTAGTCTCCAGTCTGTTAATGAAACCCAAATGACAGCAAAGCATATGGCCGAAGCTTATGACCGTGGTGCAGATATCCCTTTAGCAGACGTGATGTTAAGTATGCAGAAATCGTCTATGGCCTATCAGGCCACTTTGCAGGTGAGAAACAAAGTGTTGTCTGCCTATCAAGATATTATGAAGATGCCGGTTTAACCTTTCCCTCCCCCGTAAGTAATGACCATAAAGAAACGTTTTAGGATTACCCCATGGCAGAGACAACAATGAATCAAGCGGCATTGCCCTCAGGCGAAGCTAATCCTAGGCAATCTATACCCCAAGGTATTTGGGCCGAGTTTTTGGCACAACCTGCTGTGCGTCGTACCTTACCTCTAGCGGTTACTGTGTTTGCTTTGTTGGTGATGGTGATGGTTTACATGTCGTTGAATAAAGCGAGTTATCGACCATTATTTCCAGGTATGAATGGGGTGGATCAGGCTGCTGCCTTTGAAAGTTTGCAAAAAGCGGGCGTGTCGGTAGAAATTGATGCTGCCACCGGCTCTGTTAGTGTGCCTAGTGACCTGTATCATCAGGCCAAAATGGTACTAGCCAGCCAAGGTATTCCTGCTACGTCTACAGACGGATTTGCCATGATCCGAGACCAGCAGTCTATGGGTACCAGCCAATTTATTGAACAAAAGCGTTACCAATTAGCCATTGAAGAAGAACTGGCTCATTCAATTAGTAGTATTCAAGCGGTGCAGGCAGCCAGAGTGCATCTTGCGGTGCCAAAACAATCCGTATTTGTACGTAACCGTGTTGAACCCACTGCTTCAGTCATTTTAACCTTGGCTCAAGGCCGTCGGTTATCCGATGCCCAGGCCCAGGCCGTGGTGCACATGGTGGCTTCCAGTGTGCCCTACCTAGAAGCCCAAAATGTTTCTGTAGTCGATCAATTTGGTAATTTATTGGCAAATGATCAAGATTTAAGTGGCTTAGGAATGAGCGATAAGCAGTTAAGTTATCGTAATAAACTAGAGAAAATGTACCAGCAACGTATTCAGTCATTGTTAAGCCCTTTGGTAGGTGCCAATAAATTGCGTGCAGAAGTTAATGCCGATATGGACTTTACGGTGCAAGAAATGACACAGGAAAATTTCAATCCGGACACCATTTCTATCCGCAGTGAGCAACTCTCTCAGGATGGAGGCAACACATTGAGCGTCTCGGGTGAGGGCGTACCTGGAAGTTTATCCAACGAACCGCCAAAAGAACCGGTGATGAAAGAAAATCAAAACGAAACGGTTCTCGTGGCTGAAAGTAGTGTGAAGGTAGCAGAGTCTTCAGGAGCTCTTAACCGTACACGTAATTATGAAATCGATCGCACTATTCAACACACTAAGCTTGCCACGGGAGAGTTAACGCGTTTAAGCATTTCAGTAGTGATTGATGAGCCATCCACTACTAACGATCAGGGCGAACAAGTGCGTCAGCCACTAACAGAAGATCAGCTTCAGCGTTTTGAAAGTTTGGTTAAAACAGCGGTCGGTTTTGATGCCCTGCGAGGTGACAATGTTACGGTGATGGGCATGGCCTTTCAGGTAGAAGAGCCCATTCCAGATGCGCCAGTGTGGGAGCAAGTTTGGCTGCAGAACTTGGTAGGTCAAATTTTATTAGCCCTGCTTGCTTTAGTGTTCATCTTGGTGGTACTTAGGCCGGCAATTAAAAAGTTAGTGACCAGTGACACTGCTGGTCAGACTGGGGTTTCAAACATAGATGGGCGTTCTATGGAAGACCAGATGATTGCAGGTGAAAGTATAGAAGCACTGAAGTCTAGAATGCGCCCTAAGAGGTCTTCTGTATCCATGGATATGTTGGATACGGCCAATAGTTACGATGATAAAGTAGCATTAATGCGCATGTTAGTTACAGAAGATTCTAAGCGCGTAGCTGGCGTTATGAGCACTTGGGTTAAACAAGACCTTTAAGGCTAAACAGTATTACCGCGGCAGAAAGTTTAGAGACGAGAAAGCACTATGGCTGTTAAAAAACAAAAACCAACACCAGTCCAAGAACCAACCATTGGCCTTAAGGACGAGGATGAGTTTCAGGCGTTAAGTAAAACCCAAAAGACTGCAATTATCATGATGGTTTTGGGGGAGGAAGAGGCAGCGGATGTTATTAGTCACCTGCCCCCACGTGAGGTACAGCACTTAGGCGCGGCAATGGTGTCTGTGTCTAACGTGTCACAAGGCGCCGTAGATATGGTGCTGAACGAGTTTGTTTTGACTATGAAGCAACAAACTAACTTGTCTATGGGTACCAGTGACTATGTGCAACGAGTGCTGACCAAAGCCTTGGGTGAAGACAAGGCAGCTAGTGTGCTTAATCGCATTATTCCTACACGGGCAAGCCGAGGTTTAGATATTCTTAACTGGATGGACGCACGGTCTATTTCGGAGATGATTCGTAGCGAACACCCACAAATAATATCTATTATCATTTCCTTCCTAGAACATGAACTCGCAGCTGATGTATTGCACTATTTACCAGAAGAGTTACGCCCAGAAATTATTATGCGAGTGGCGCAGTTAGAGACTATCCAGCCAGAAGCTTTAGAAGAACTCGAGGTGATTATGCAGAAGCAGTTCTCCAGCAATTCGTCAGTGAAGTCTTCTAATGTAGGTGGTGTAACGCAAGCAGCTAAGATCATGAATTTCGCTAAGTCTGAAATGGAAACCCAAATTATGGGCAGCCTTATGGAGCGGGATGAAGATCTCACAGGCCGTATTCAAGATAACATGTTTATATTCGATAACCTTGAGAGTGTTGATGCTCGCAGTATTCAGGTACTTATTCGTAACATAGAATCGGAACAGCTGATGGTGGCCTTGAAAGGTGCCGATGATCTGGTTAAAGATAAGTTCTTGGAGAACATGTCCAAGCGTGCTGGTGAACTCTTCCTTGACGACATGGAGGCTAAAGGCCCAATGCGTATTAGTGAAGTGGAAGCAGCCCAAAAAGATATTCTTCTTACAGCGCGACGCTTGTCTGATGCTGGAGAGATTATGTTAGGTAGCGGAGCAGATTTTGTCTGATAACGTGGTTAAACATGAACTTGCTGGAGATTACCAGACCTGGGCGACGCCCCTAGCTGAATTCGGTGTCGATTTTGCACCCTTCTTTTCTCTTACGTCGCCTGCTAAAACTGCGTCAAAATCTGATTTTTATCCAGCTGAAGTGTCCGTTGCGAGGCACGTCCAGGCAAAGCATGAAGATTGGCAGAGCTTTAGTATGTCCCATGACGAAGCCGGTGTTGCTGCACAAGATGACAATGTTGATGTAGGCGAAGTTAATGATGTTACGCCGCCCCCCGTGATGAGTGCCAGTCAAATTGAAGGTTATGACGCAGGTTACCAGGAAGGTTATGACAAAGGTTTTGCCTTGGGCCAGTCTGAAGGTGAAGCGAAAGGCATTGAAGCAGGGCAGCAACAGGCCCAGGCTCTACAAGAGCAGGGCAACCAAGCGGTACAAATGGCGGTGGGGCATTTAAATAAAGTGGCAGACACATTGTCTGATGAATTGCTGCAACCTATGCAAACCTTGGCGGTGCACTTAGCTAAGGAGCTAGTGCGTGGCGAGTTAAGTTTATCCCCTCGCGCTATTGAACGTTTGATTATGCTGAGTATGGAACAGCTGCAAACCACTCGGTCCGCTATTCAAGTACATATGCACCCGCTAGAATTTGAGCGTTTGCAACAACACAATGGTTTGCCAGATCAGGTTGAATTAAAGCCAAGTAACGATGTGTCTATGGGCAGTATTAAAGTAGAGCATGCAGGTAGCTGGGTGGAAGATTTAATGGAAGACCGTTTGGCACAAATATCCCAACAAGTCTTTGGATTTGTAGATGAACATTTCATTGATCCCATGGAAATTATTGAATCAGAGCAACAGTCGGAAGACCTTCAGGGCCTTGCGATGGAGGTGATGCAAGAACAAGGGCAGGCCGAAGTACCTAAATTGACTGAGCAACAAGACCTCGGTGCAGATCCCTTGCCTGACGAAACGGATGAGCAGCTTAAGAGCCCAGCAGAAGATGATTAGCTTAGTTGATAAGTTATCTCAAAGCCTTGGGCGGGTTCAGCTCCAGCAGGCGCGACCACAAGGGTTGTTGACACGCGTGGTTGGGTTAACTTTGGAGGCTACTGGTGTGAATGCGCCCGTGGGCTCCTATTGCGACATCATCAGCCCTACAGGGGCAATACTTATGGCAGAAGTTGTTGGTTTTGGTGATGGAAAACTGTTGTTAATGCCATTTGGCAGTGTGCAGGGTATTGCCGCAGGTTTTAAAGTAAAACCGCAGTTACGGTCTCAAAATACCCCTATGAGCCGGTCTATGTTAGGCCGTGTATTAGATGGTATGGGCCAGCCCCTCGATGGTGGACCAGAAATTGTAGCAGAAGAATACCGTAGTATTTTGGGACAGCACATTAACCCCTTGAAGCGCCGACCTATAGACCAAACCTTAGACGTGGGTGTGCGCAGTATTAACGCACTCCTCACCGTAGGGCGTGGCCAAAGATTGGGGTTGATGGCAGGTTCAGGTGTGGGTAAAAGTGTGCTCATGGGTATGATGACGCGCTTTACTCAAGCCGAAGTCATTGTTATTGGTCTTATAGGTGAACGTGGGCGAGAAGTTCAAGAGTTTGTACTTGATTCCTTGGGAGAGGAAGGCTTGGCTCGCTCTGTGGTTGTGGCAGCACCTGGGGATACGTCTCCGGTAACGCGTTTACATGCAGCGAGGCTGGCCACCACTATTGCAGAATTCTTTAGAGACCAGGGCAAGTCAGTTTTGTTATTAATGGACTCTATCTCCCGTGTAGCTCAAGCACAACGTGAAATTGGTTTGGCTATTGGTGAGCCACCTACAACTAAGGGTTATCCACCCTCGGTGTTTACTTTAATACCAAATCTAATGGAACGAGCAGGCAATGGGCACGAAGATAGCCAAGGGGCCATTACTGCCTTTTATACAGTATTAGCAGAAGGCGATGATCAACTAGACCCCGTAGTCGATGCAGCTCGATCTGTATTAGACGGACATATTGTATTGAGTCGTGAGTTAGCAGGCTCCGGCCATTATCCAGCCATAGATGTTAATCAGTCTATTAGTCGTTTAGCACCAGTGCTCCAGAACTCAGCTCAAAAGCAGGACGGCAAACAGTTACGCCAGTGGTTAAACAGTTACGCTGACAATAAAGACTTAATCACCGTAGGTGCTTATCAGGCTGGAAAGAACATTCTTTTAGACCAAGCCTTGGATAAAAAACTAGATATGGATCGATTCTTGCAACAAGGAATGCATGACTCGTGTGATATGGCCACAAGCCTGGATCATTTACAGCTCCTTGCGCAACCGCCACAGCACGAATTTCAACAATCGGAAACCCTGCAGGCAATGCCTTAACAACACGTTGATGCTGCGTCGGCAGCGTAAAGTGGAGTAGAAAGATGGCTATCAGCAAAATTGATCGGTTCACCAGTTTGGGAAAAATACAACATCAACAATACCAACAGTCCCTCGAAAGTGAGCAGCAGGTTAGACAAATGATTGACACTATCGACGCTTCGGTAGCGAAAGTACGTCAATATCAACAAGACTACCAAAAAGATTTAATCACCGTACAGCAGGGCACTAGTTCCACTGAAAAGCTGGTACGAACCCGTCAGTTTTTACAGCAATTAATGCAAATGGAAGTGGATCAGCTACGTCAACGCCAGAGTTTGCAGGAGAAGTTGCAGCGCGCTGAGGCACAGACTGTACTTAACTTACAAAAGTCTCGTATGAGCGAAATGCTGACAGAAAAGGCACAAGTAGACCAATTAGCAGCAAACGAAGCCTTGGATGAAAAGCAGATGGATGCTGTTGCTACTCAAATGTATACACGCCGTTAATCCGTTCGTATTGGATCGATTCTTGCATACTATTATGTGACGACAATGAAGAATAGCTAATTATGTCTATTCTGACGAATAAATGACACTAGTGCAGGCTGATTATTATGGCTCAAATAGATACGCTAAGCTCACCAAAAACCATCAGTACGGTTGGTTCGGGCATTAACTCGGCAGCTAAGTCTAGCTCTCCTTCAGGCTTGTTCGATCAGATATTAAGTGGCCAGGCGGGTGCAGCTGAACCTGCAGTGTCAGGTGGCAGTGGCCAGACAAGCGGCAATAATTTGCCGGATAATGCCGGAGCCAAACCTGAGTTTTCTGACCAACAATTACAAGGATTAGCGGTTAAGTTAGGTATCGATCCAGCTGTAGCTAAGTTAGTTCTTGAAGGCACTGCCAAGGTGGGCCCCGCCTCAGGATCGCTTACTGATGCAGATGTCATTATGGTGCGCGGCCAGCAAGTAGCTACACAATCATTCTTACAGCAGCGCGAGGCTCGTGCTGTTAACCAGATGGCTGATAAGAAAATGGAGTTAGCAAACACTATCAATATAATGTTAACACGGGGAAAACCCCAAGCTGCTTCAACCGTAGCATCAGCTGCAGCTTCTAATACAGCCACAACCTTTGCAGGGATTACCCTTGCACCATCATTGGTGCAAAAGTTAGACCAATTTACAAGCGCAGCTTCAGCTACCCATAACACCACCAATTCTCTGGAAGGGCAGGGTCTGGGGAGTTACACCGGGGCCAATTTTAAGGCCGCGGCATCATTGTCCCATATGCCACCTACGGCGGGTGCTTCTATGGGTTCAGACGTATCTACTATGGATCTAAGCCAACGTTTTACTAGCCTTATGCAGGGTGATAGCTCAGCTCAGGTAGCGGCACGGCAAATGCATGACCAATTGGGTCAACAGTTACAGCGTATGGTTAAGGAAGGCCGTTGGCAGGCGAATTTATCTCTCCATCCAGCTCGCTTGGGGCAGGTGAATATTAATTTAATGATGGAAGATGGGGTGTTACAGACGCAACTTCTTAGCGGTAACGCTGGAGTGCGTGAATTACTTGAATCGAGCTTGCCTCGACTGAGAGAACAGCTTGAAGGCAGTGGCTTACAGTTGTCAGATGTGTCTGTAGCTAGTGATAATCAGGGCCAGCAACAATCCCGTGGTGAAGAGCCAGATTGGCAGTTGACTCAAGCTGTGAGAACCCCCAGTGCAGAACAAATGCCAACAACAGCGGTGAATAATCGCAGTAGCCATGATGGTGATGTAGATACGTTTGCTTAGTCTCTAGGGCTAGGTTGTGTAAGAGATTAAAAGTTTAAAAGGAAGACTACGCATGGCAAATGAAGAAGAAATAGCAGGCGAAGAAAAGAAGAAAGGCGGTTTGGTTAAAATTTTATTATTTGTCTTCATTGGCATTTTAGTCATTGCTATCAGTATAGGTGGCACATTATTTTTAACAGGTTTTTTTGATGCGAAGCCTTTGGTAGTAGACAAAGACGGCAACGTTATTGCTCAAGAAGTTGCAGGCGAAACTGATTCGAAGGCAGTAGAAATTAACCAGCTCTTCAGTGAAATGGAGCGTAAATTTACGGTTAATTTAACCGGTAGTAGGCAGTTTTTTCAGTTTAGTATGGGCTTTATGACGGAAAACAATCCTAGCATTATTGCCAACGTGTACAAACATGAGTTGGCACTGCGCTCGGCGATTATCATGGAAGTGTCAACTTACAGCAAAGATCAGTTAGCCACCGCGGCTGATAAACAGAAACTTGCTGATGTAATTAAAATGCGCATGAACCAGGTGTTAATTGGTTATGAAGACATTGGTGGTATTGAAGAAATATTCTTTACTGAATTTTTAATTCAGTAAACTAGGAGCTTTGGCTGTATGAGTGACAAAGAACTACTCTCAGAAGAAGAAATTCTAGCTTTAGTCGAAGTTGGCGAAAGCGGTGAGGGCGAAGCCTATAACTTAGACGCATCAGCGAAAGAGTATGACATTGCAAGTGAAGATAGCACCTTAACGTCGCACTTAGGGGCTTTGGACATGATCAATGAACGCTTCGCGCGTTTGTTCCGTATTAGCTTAAAAGGCTTACTACAATATCAGCCAAAAATTGAATCTCAGCAAGTAGGTGTAGAGCGTTTTTCCACCTACATGTCAGGCCTGAGCACACCCATTTCATTAAGCGTGGTTAAGATCGCACCTTTGCGCGGATCCATGTTGATTATTATCGACCCGCAATTGATTTTCAACTCACTTGATAGCTTTTTTGGTGGTGCAGGTTCTCATACGGAAATATCGGGTATCAGGGATTTCACACCCACAGAATATCGCATTATCCAAATGATTCTACAGTGTGTGTTTAAAGACATGAAAGCAGCTTGGGCACCGATGTACACGGTGGCTTTTGAATTTGTTAACTCGGAAGTTAATCCGCAATTCACTAGCATTGTAGAAGAAAATGATTTGGTGATTATCAATAAATTTAATATTGATATGGCCCATGATGTTAACGGCAGCGTACAAATAGTTTACCCCTACGCGGCCATGAAACCGCTTCGTGAGCAGCTACGTAATCAGGTGATTGGCGATAGTGACATTGATGACGAGCGGGTTTGGAATAGCTATCTGAAGCTAGCTATAGAGGACGTTGATTTGGATATAAAATCTGATCTTTCAAACCCTCAAATTAGTTTGTTAGAGCTACGTAATCTTAAAGTTGGTGATGTCATTCCGATTAAAATGCCGGGAACCGTTACCGTTAAATCCGAGGGCATTCCCTTGTTTAATGGTATTTATGGCAGCTCTAATGGCCATGCCTCGGTGAAAATTATGAGTGAAGTGGCGATGGATAATCGTGAAGTAGATTTATGAGGCAACGATGTCTCTAATACTAGAACACCAGAGGAAATTCCTGTGAGCGAAGAAGAGTTAGCCCCAGTAGTCTTGTCCACCTTTGAGGACGAGCTAGATCTAGATATATTGCAAGATATCCCCGTAGTGTTGTCTGCAGAAGTGGGTAGGTCGTCACTAAAAATTAAAGATTTACTCCGTTTAAGTAAGGGTAGTGTAGTTGAATTTGACCGGCTAGCCGGAGAGTCTATTGATGTCTGTGTTAACAACGTGGTTATTGCTAAAGGTGAAGTAGTTGTAGTGAATGAGCATTACGGTATACGCCTGACCCAGGTGCTCGATGCCGCTGATCGTATACGCAAAATTTAAGGCCTGTTTATGTTAGGTGATACCCAGTTATTGTTGCAGTCCATAGGTAGCTTGTTGTTGGTATTAGCTATTTTGCTTGCCATGGTGTTTGCCGCGCGATGGTTTACTCAGCGACGACCTCAAGGTGGCCGTAGACTTAGGTTTGTAGAAGCTATGGCGTTAGGTAGTCGAGATAAATTATTGCTTGTAGAAGTAGACGGTAAGTCCCTTCTATTAGGTGTCACGGCACACAATATTCGGTTGCTGGCAGAGCTAGATGCCCAAAATACGGTGCCTTCCCCTTCTGGTCAGAAAGTAGGTTCTTATTCAGACTCAGGCCGACCAGGTTTAGCTAAGCAGTTTTCTCAATTACTAGGCCGAGAAACTGATATTGCAAAAAACAAGGATACGTTATGAACATAAAGCGCGCTATAAGCTGGTTGCCATTAGGCAGCGCGTTGTTATTTATGGCTATTACACCTCAGGTAAGCGCAGGCGAAAGCTTTTTAACCGGTGTTGTTGTTGAAACCAATGCAGACGGCCAGCAAGAATATAGCCTAACGCTGCAAATTCTAGCGTTAATGTCATTACTGACAATGCTGCCAGCACTGTTGCTGATGATGACGTCCTTCGCCCGCATTATTATTGTTTTGTCGATATTGCGTCAGGCTTTAGGCACCAACCAAACCCCACCTAATCAGGTATTGTTGGGTTTAGCACTGTTTTTAACGCTGTTTATTATGGCGCCTGTATTTACCCAAATAAATGATCAAGCTATTCAGCCTTACCTAAACGATCAGTCCGATTTTACCCAAGCCTTTGAAGTTGCTCAGCAGCCCTTACGAGAGTTTATGCTGAAACAAACCCGAGAGTCTGATATTGAGCTGTTCGCACAAATCTCAGGCCAGCAAGAACTCGATGGGCCAGAGAGCGTACCCATGCAATTGTTGATACCTGCCTTTTTAACCAGCGAATTAAAAACTGCATTCCAGATTGGGTTTTTATTGTTTGTGCCGTTTGTGGTGATCGACTTAGTGGTTGCTAGTGTGCTGATGTCTATGGGTATGATGATGTTATCGCCAATGATGATTTCATTGCCGTTTAAAATCATGATGTTTGTGCTGATAGATGGCTGGGCTTTGGTATTAGGTACCTTAGCTGGTAGTTTCTATACCTGACGCGGAGATGGATGATGGATCAAGGTACTGTATTAGATATCGGTCGAGAGGCCTTGTTAGTTACCGCAACTATTGCAGGCCCCATGCTGTTAGTTGCACTGGTGGTGGGATTGCTCATTGGTATTGTACAAGCAGCAACATCGATTAATGAAATGACCTTAAGCTTTATTCCTAAGTTAGTGGCCTTAGTGTTAGTGCTGTACCTGTTTGGGTCTTGGCAAATTACGGTTCTGACAGATTTTGCGTCTCGTTTAATTGAACGTATTCCAGGAATTATTGGTTAACTATGTTTGCCGTTTGGGATGACGTACTTACCTTGCTTTACACCTTTTTGTGGCCCATGACACGGATTAGCGCGTGTCTCATCGCTACGCCTATATTCTCATCTATGAGTGTCAACACTAGGTTACGTGTCACTTTGGCTATGGTCCTTACTATTCTCATTTACCCATTACATGATTGGCCCATCGTGGACGTGCTATCCGGAGAAGGCCTTATACTGTTTTTG
>Ga0308018_10000687_pt1 | contig 16462 bp, 10 predicted proteins | sample Neamet282_FD_203130 | JGI IMG/M metagenome (GOLD analysis project Ga0308018, IMG submission 203130) | Marine microbial communities from water near the shore, Antarctic Ocean - #282 | ecosystem: Environmental > Aquatic > Marine > Unclassified | place: Southern Ocean | collected 2014-10-01
GAACCTAATTTTAGTCTGACAAGTTCAGGATCAGGAGGTGGTGCATCTCCTAATTTAATTGGGTTTTCAAGTGCTGGTGAAAATGGACAAATGTGCAGGGTATTTAACAGTAATTTAGAGCACAACAGTAATGGCGGTAACGCTTTTATTAGCACCTTCTCTAGGCTGGGAACTATATGGCCCTTTGGCTTAGCAGGCGGTCAGACAGGTAACCTAGGCAACCCCGTGACCATTACGCTAGCAATTAGTAGTAATAATGGTATTGGTAATCCAGCCCATCAGTTTAGAGGGAAAGGTCATGGATGCGGTGGCAACGCATGGATAAGTAAAACAAACCATGGTGAAGAAGATGCAGGTGGTGATGGACTTGTAATAATTGATTTTGGATCTTAATATGAATTATTTAATAATTGACCCCGTAAGCATGGTGGCTGTTAATGGATTTGCACAAAAACACCCTAATACGAACCCTAATGATTATATTAATTATAGGCCTGTTCTAGGTGATGCAACTATAGGATGGATATGGAATGAAGATAGTGAAACATGGAGTTCACCATCGGCTGTATTAGTTACAATAGAAGAAGTAAGGGCAATTAGAACCAGGATGTTACTTGAATCTGATTGGGTTGTAGCTGTTTCAGATTACCCTAATTCAGATAAAGATGAATGGATAGCCTATCGCCAATTACTTAGAGATTATCCTGCAACATATACACCTGTAGAACAACCTATATGGCCTGCACACCCTGTTTAAAGGAGCATTTTCATAATGAATGTGAAATTATTAATACCTGAAGAAGTGCTGGCATTGTGGCCTGAGATAGCACCCTTCGTAGAGTCTTTTTTAGACAGAGGTGAAGGTGAGTCAACAGTGTTTGACATAGCACGTAGATGTATTGGTATGGAATATCAATGCTGGATAGTGATAGATGATAATGGAGTAGTTTGTGTATGTATAACTAAGATAGATGAACATACTAATTTCAAATCACTACACATCATTGGTGTTGCAGGAAATGATTGGCATACATGGCAACATTTTCACTCTGAGTTAGAGAGCTTCGCCAAATTTAATAACTGTAAAAGAATCACTCAATGGGGCCGTAAAGGATGGGCTAAACAGCTACAATCTTTTGAAGGTCAGCATGGTGAAAAATATAAAGTTATCCATACTGTAATGGCTATGGACTTAATGACAGATCAGGAGATTTAAAATGGGTGGAAGCAGCTCACCAACATCAGTAGAAACAATACCAGAATGGATGAAACCATACTTAACTAACGCAATGCAGGAAGGGCAGGACCTATATGGTGCTGGTGCAATGAGCTATGTAGAAGGTCTTACTGGTGAACAGCAAGAAGGCATGGGGTTACTTAAGGGTGCTGTAGCAGGCCAAATGGACACTGCTAATAAATCAGCACAAGCCCGTGACGTATTACTTAATTCTGCTCAAGGTAAAGAAATTGTTGGCTATGATAATGTCAATACTCAAGCTATTAAAGATGCAGCAGTCCGCAAGAGTCAACAAGCTTTTGGAGACACCGCTGGTAGTATGGCATCCAATGGTCTTGTAGGTGGACGTCGTGCTGAGTTAGTTAAAGCACAACGTGATGCTGAATTAGCCTCTGGCTTAGCTGATATTGATTATAATGACTATAACAATAGGCGTAGTCAAGCATTATCTTCTGCTAGTGGAGCTATTCAAGCTGGTACAGGCGTACAACAACAGGCTATGGCACCTGGTACTAACCTTACAAATGTTGGTAAAGGTTTGCAAGAGCAGAATCAACGTCAAGCTGATGGTGCTTATCAAGGTTATCAACGATGGTTGGGCGCATTACAAGGCGTACCTTCTTCACCTAATGCAACTGGCGCAGGGGGTAAATAGCTATGGCAGATCCAAGAGGTGAAAATAATCCGTATGGTGGCTACGCAAATAAGAGTACAGGTGCTGGCGGCTACAATAACCCTAGCGGTGGTAAAGCCCCAAATCAAAATAACACCAGTAACAATCCAGCAGCAGATAGGGCAGCAGTCGCAGCAGCTAAAGAGACTCAAAGAAGAAATGCGGATATGCAAGCTCAAATAAAAGCAGCTGAAGCACGTAGTCAAATGGATGAAGCAAGTGCTCGTTACGAAGCATCACAACAAGCAGCACAACTAGCCTCTATCCAAGCAGCACGAGATTACAGTCAAAAAGCAGCTACAGATACAAATTTTGTAACTCAAGCAGCTGGTAAAACCCCTTATTACACACAAATTAAAGAAGCAGAAGCAGCAGAAGCAGCTAAACCAGTTAATGCTTTCACTGGGGCCTTAAATGCTGTAGGTGATGGTGTACGTGACTATATAATGAGTGGGCCTATAGGTGCAATAACCAATGCTGTAGGTGATGTAATGGGTAATATAGGTACCACATATTACGGGTCTCAGGCACCTATAGGTATGAGAAAAAATGACCCTGATCATGCAAAATACATGGCAGGAGCACCAGCATGGGATCAATTTACCTATGCAATGACACCTGAAGAAAAAAATAAACAATTACCTCATGCATTTATTGATGGTAACCCAACTACACAAATACAAAAAGATATTGCAGCTCAGACTAATGGTAGAGCACCTAGCTATACAATATACAACTCAGATGGTAGCCCCAACATAGCTGCTACAGTTAATGCAACTAATAGCGAACAGAGAGCTAGTGGTAATGGCGTATCTGCACCATTAAGTGGAAGCACTTATGGTAATGGCTTTAATGGGTTTGCAGGAAGCGGTGGCTTTACACGTATTGGCGGAGGTACCCCCGGTAATTACTTCTCAGCTATACCTGATGGAGTATTTAACTCAGGTGGTAGCCCAAGATTAATGGGTATACAAACTAGTTATGGAAACAGTTACAATGCAGCTGATCAATGGACAGCTGGCGGTAATGCCACACAAGCAGCTCGAGCAGCCGCAACAACAGGAGAGTCATAATGCAACAACAACCTAATGAAGCTAGTGAATTTTTAAGTATAGACCCATTAGCTGCTTTACAATTAAGGCCTATGGCTCTTCAGGGTGGCGGTGGTGGTACTTTTAATAACAGAGATCCAATGATGGATGAGGCTATGAAATTAGCAATGGGTAAAGTAATGATGTACAGTGGCACTACCAAAGTCCCCGAGCCTATGGGTTACATGAGCGGCACTACAGGTGTACCTCATAATTATATGAATGGCACAGAAGGAGTCCCCGGGCAGCGCACAGGGGAAGACACAGTCCCTGCAATGCTATCCCCAGGAGAAGCAGTTATCCCTGCATCAGCTGCACAAGACCCTGCTAACCAAGGTGCTATTGAAGGTATGGTAGAAGAAGGTAGGGCAGATCAAGGTATGGCTGGACAGATACTACAGTCTTTAGGTCTTCCTGCAGACCCTCAGTTAATTGCTATAGTCGAGGATATGCTATCACAAGGCATTTCCCCTGAACAAATTGTTCAACAATTGCAAGAGCGTATGGGGCAAGCACAAGGTGGGCAGGAAATGCCCTCAGAAATGCCACAAGAAGCACCTATGGGAGCACCTATGGGAGCACCTATGGGAGCACCAGAAGCTGGTATGCAGTCTATGGAACAGGGTATGCCAATGCCACAGGGTATGTATGGCGGCACTTCTCATGTACAAGCACCCTTATCAGGCAAGAAGCAACGTGAGCAACAGAAGTTTGACTCTGATGAATATCGTAAAGATGCTGCATTCCAATCTGATCAACAACGTAAGAATGAATCGCATATGCGTAGTATGAGCGGAGGTTAATCATGGCAGGTATATTGCATGGGCAAGCTGCAGTTAATGAGTTAAGAAAGCAATTAGGTCGTGATCCAACTGATATTGAAACTCAAATAGCAATGGAAGAAGGCTATAGTAAAGATACTTATAGAGATACTAATAATGTTTTAACTAGTGGCTGGGGTCAAACAGGCGATAATATGGGATTACCCCTTGACGAGGTGGCCCTTAAGTATGCAAAAAGAACCCAGAAATTAATACCTAATTATAATACATTACCTGACTTTGTTAAGAATAGGGCCTTCGATGCCGCTTATAGGGGTACTTTAGGTCAAAGCCCCATGACAGTAAACCTGATGAATGCAGGACAATATGGTGATGCAGCAGATGAATTCTTAAATAATCAAGAATATCGTGATGCTGTTATGTCTGGAAGTGGTGTAGCTGCACGAATGGAAAGAACAGCAGATGCATTCCGAGAATATGGCAATCAAAAGCCCAAACAGGTGGTACCCAAAATGAATCGTCAACAAATGTTAGAAGAAGAGTACAAAAAACAAGGCCAATATGGGCAATACCCCACAGATAGACAAGTAAGAAAGCAAGTACGTGCTGATAATACGGCCGCAGGTGGTAACGCAGTTTCTAGTTTATTTAGTAATTTATTTAATAACAACACAGCCGTAGCACCAATGTCAACGCCTGCTGTTATTGACATGAATGGAGGTCAAGTAGACCCTAGAGTACCTGCTGCTCCTCAACCAATGTTTTCAAAAGTATTACAAAAAATACGTGCAGGCCAACCCGTACCACCAGCAGCAATTCCTGTTACAAATTCTATACCTAGCCTTTCACAATTTACTGACCCAGATGCTGTCAGTCCAACTCAGTACAATACTTATAATAATAATAAAACTAGCATATTTGATGATTATGAAGGTTTGAATGTGGCTCAAGGTATTGGGCGTGGATTAGGGCAAACTTATGATACTGTCAAAGACACATTATTAGGTGCTAATAGACAAGCCGTTAAATTATTACATTTACCACAAGATATGGGGGATGCACTTGATAGCGATATACAGGTCGGTAAAGATGTTATCGATAGCTTTATGGGGTCTAATGTACCAGTCCCTGTACCTGTAGCACCTATACAGCAGAAACCAGCCCTCACTAACCAGCAACAAGCTTTGCTTAGTGGTAACAAGTATGTACCAGCGCCTGTAATATCACCAGAAGAAGCTGCTGAACAGGATAGGCAAGACAAAATTGTAACAGAACGCGCTTCTATTGTATTTAATCCTGCTAAAAAGACTGATAAAACTCCTATTGCCCCAGAGATTGTAAAACAAAGTAAATTTACTCTAGACAAGCCTACTAAAGTACCAGAGATTACAGAAAAAACTGTAGATGAAATTGTAACAGAGGCAAGTGTAACCCCTAGTGATGACGGATTACCCGGAGGCACTAGTGTAAATCCATCTAAAGGTACTGCCACTGATAACAATGGAGAGCCATTACCTATCAAAGAAGATCAGGTTAAAGATATATTTGGAAAAGCTGCTTCTGGTTTTGGCGATATATTTAGTGGCCCCGATTTAAAAAGAATGACCTTATACACTATTGGCGGTCTATTATCCGGAGGGTCTTTGCAAGGCTCCTTTAAGTGGGCGGGTATGAAAGTAATGCAAGAACAGGGTATTAAGCAGGCTAACAAAGTAGCAGCAGATGCTAAGACTCTAGACTTTAAGAGAGATGTAGCTAAAGCTGCAACAGTAACTCAGGTAGCAAAGGATGCCGCAAAAGAACTAGTTGTTACTAATCGTAATAAAGCTGAAGTATTAGCAGAGGCTACTAGGTTATACAGAGAAGGTGATATAAATGCTAAAATAGAGGCAGCATATGTATTAGCAGAAAACACTCGAACTAATGCTAACATAAAAGCCTTTCATGATTTAGTAAAAGATCAAAATAAATTTAATAAATCAACAGGTGAACGTTATAGGTATGTTGTAACTGGAGGTGAGTTAGATGGTAAAAATATACCTATAGTTGAATACAAAATGGAAGGTGGCAATAAATGGTTTGCAGAAACACCTAACGGCCTTATACCTCTTTCTGAATTTGAATCTGCAATAGCTGATGAAAATAGCCCTTATTATGGAAGTGTTCATAAGTATAATGCCTCAGATACACGTAAGGGGAGAGCAGATTCCATGAATGCATATATAAATGGAGGTGTAAAAGACAATATAAGGGCCACATGGAAGTCTCACGGGCTAGACCCTGATAAATCTGTTAAATTACATTCCTCTATCCTACCTTATATGAAAGATAAGGGATATAAAATATATGATGCCAATCTTCAAATGGATCTTCTTAATGTCATTACTTTAGCAGTTGATGATGCAGCTAAAGATGTAGCGTATAATAATAAACCTGTAGATAATATAGGCCCATATGTAAATAAAATGCTTATATCTACTGCTATTAATGCTCCAAATCAAGGTGCTTGGCATATATCTGGTAGTGATAATAAATCAGTAGACCCTAATATAATAGAAAAATTCACTGATCAAATGATGAAAGATTCAGGGAATAATTACATGCAGGTTAAAGAGGCCTTTAAGGGATATTATTCAGACTTCAAAGCCGCAAGGAAGGCCGGAACCTTAAAGGACGAAAAATTATTAGATGGTGAAAACCAATTCTCTGTGTATTTAAGAAAAAAATTAGCAGAATAGAATTATAAGGGTTAAGTTATGGCAGAGCTAACATTGTTAGAAAAAAGAATGAAGAAGCAAGGTATTGCCCCTGTAAGCGAAGGTATTACTGTTAATGAAGACTTACGTCTTATTGACCAAGATACTGGGGTAAACAGTGATGGTAAAACAATGAGGGTTTCAGGGATAGATGCACCTGAAACTGCTCATCTTGATCCTTATACTCTTAAAATGTCTTCTTTTGATGTAGGTGGTGAGACTGCAACCTTGTTAGGTGCCAGAGCTATAGAGAATGAGGAATTTGATACACCTGTTTATACAGGTAAAAAAGGCTTCTTTGGCCGTGACATGGGAGACTATGTAAATAAGGAAGGCGAAGCATATAGTAAGTATTTACTTGCTACAGGTGCTAGTGATCTTTCTAAATATGCTAACTCTGATGATGTAAACACTGTAGCAGTAGGCGGTTTAGAAAGAAGGCAAAGGGCAGCTACCGGGGGCCTAACTGACTGGGACAGACAAGTTGCCAATCATCAAAAACATATGCTTAACGGGGGCATTAGTGTAAAACCATTAGCAGTAGATGAAGCTACTTTTGCACAGGCACCTGAGTTTTATTCAGGCGTAATGAATAGACGTTATGATAGAACTGAAACTAACATGACTAAAAGCTGGCAGCTAGGAGAGGCTTTATCAGTAGGCGTGAACAGTGGATGGCTAGGTGTTTCCACAGCTGCAGGTATGGTAGGTGAGGCTTTAGATATAGACTCTTTATCTCATTTTGGGTATAGTAATGCAAGGGCTATTAAAAGAGAAATGGAGGATGCACCTTATCTAAGGGACATGGCAGCTTTTGATGAGAATGGTGACTTTACTTTAGATGGTATATCTGAAGTAACTAATTACCTATTTTCTAACTTAGCTACTTCAACCCCTGTAATGGGTGTCACACTATTAGCAGCTATGGCAGCACCTGTTACTTACGGAACATCATTAGCTATACCTGTATCTATTTACACAGGACAGAACTATGACGCTCAAGATACTAAGAACAAGGGTACGGCATTAAGTTATGCTTTAGGTATGTCAGCTTTGGACCTTGTAGGTGCTAAGTTTGGAGGTTTATTACTGTCTAAGTTTAAAGCAAAGCCAGCATTAGCCTCACAAATGGCCACTAAGTCAGGGCGGGATAAAGTTTCAGAGTTTATAGCTAACTCTGCAAATATATCTAAAAAAGAGGCAGAAGCTATTTTAAGAGATAGTGTTAAAGAAGCAGGCATTACTGCCATATCTAACTCTAAAAAACTTCTTGAAGAAATGGGTGGATGGGCATCTGCAACAGGCAGAGTATCCGCAGCAGGTCTTAAAGGTATGACTTCTGAGGGATTAACAGAAACCATGCAGGAGTATTTAGCTATAAGGGCAGAAGCCAATAATATATCACCTGAAGAAATGTTAAACCGATTAATGAATGCTGGTTTTGCTGGCGGTATGCTCGGTGGCAGCTTTAGTATGGTAGGTAAAGGCGCAGAAGCACTTAACACTAGGCAGGGAGTGGTTGGATTACAAGAGACTACTACTGCAACGGCTACTCAAAATGCTTTAGACCAAGATATTAGTGAGGGCACAGGTAGTTTGCTCACAGAAGATCAACTTACTGATGTAGCTAATTTAGCTGTAAGGACAAACAAAGGCGGCAAGGATGAAACCGCTAATCAAAGTCTAGGTGATCAAGGCGCTGCAGAGGCCACAGGTCCTACTAAGGGTAAAGTAGATAGGACTATAAATGCAGTACCAGGATTAGTTCGTGGGCAAATAAAGCATTTACTTGATAAACACCAAGATGGAAGGTTTATGAGTATAATTGGTTCCTTATTAGGAGCTAATATGGCCCGTGGTAATTTGAGTTTTGAAGAAGCCAAACGTAAGCGTTCAGCAGAGTACTTAGGTGTAGCAGAGTTTGAAGGCTTAATGATGTCCTCTAACTCTGAGTATAATAATATTATTGATTTTTCTAAAGCATTATATGGTAAGCAAGCTACTATTCAAGAAATGTTTGATAGAGCCACTAATGTTAATAAAAAGACTAACAGGGCCAATAGAAAGATTAAAATAGAGTCTAGGAAAAAATCACCTATATCCTTATCTGAAATAAATAGTAGCGGCAACTTAGGCTTTAGCACCGCAGAACTTAGGTTTCTGCAACAGGTTTATGATAAGGGAAGTAGGGCAGGGCCTAACGTCAACCTAATGAACAAGGTTGTATCACGTAATGCTGTATATAAAAACCAATCAGAGTTTGAAAAGATTCTTGTTGATAACACAAATCTTACACCAGCAGAGGCAGCAATAGCTGTATCTACATTTGTGAAAAACACAGATTACTCATCACCTTTAGACGTAATAAATAATTCTAGTAGTGATCTAGGATTCTTAAACCCTAGTGTACAGGCTAAAACTCAAGCAACCTTAGAGAACATGCCGGGTGCTGAAAAGTTCCTTGACGATAATATATTTAACAATGTTGTTAACAATGCTAATAAATTTGCTGCTCAAGAAATAGAAAATAAGTATTTAGGTGATGGTGGCTCTAAACTGGCTAGATTGTTAGACTTAGCATTTGATAATGGTGAAATAACAGCCGATGAAAAAGCAGAAATAGCAAGGGGTCTTAAAGATTATTACGATCAATTAAAAGGCAACTATAAGCGAATAGATAATAAGGCCTACCAGTCTTTTGTTAACAATATAAGTTTTATGACTATGTTAACAGCTTTACCATTGGCAGCAATATCTTCTATTGTAGAAATTGGTTATGTATTATTTCAAAATAACCCTAAGCCTATGGCAACCGCTCTTAAAATGGCACAATTGTCTGTGAAAGAAATGCAAGCTACCATGAATGAGGGCCTTACACAACTTTCTAATGGCAGAATACCTATGAAGGAGTACACGCATAGAGCACAGATCAGAAGTTTAGGATTTATGTTAGATGCACAAGCTCCTGCTGCTAGACAAGGTGCTGAGTTAAGCCCCATGCAAGCTATGTTTGGTGCTACTTTCTTTAAAATGTCAGGACTAACAGGTCTAACTAACCTTCAACGTGCCACTAGAGCCGCTATGGCTGATGATGCAGTAAACCATTGGGTTGATCAACTAGCTACTCACAAAGGTGCTGGTAACAAATTTGAGGCAGAAGCTAGAGATCAATTAACTAATTTAGGGGTTGACCCAGAGTATTTCCTAGAAAGAAGAATGCTACATAAAGCAATGTTAGAACAAAATATGGACCCTGTAAAGACTAGAGAAATCTTTGAAGACCCTGATTATATTAATCAGTTAGAAAACGCTAAGTTAAGGTTTGTAGATTCTGCTATTGCTATGCCAGACGTAGGCAATCGCCCTAAGTTTTATAATGATTCTAGGTATAAATTGTTTACTCAATTTCAAGGTTATATATCTACTGCAACCGCTGTACTGTTACCTGTTATGTATAATAACCTCGGTGGTAAAGATAAACTACCTAAGGCTAGGCTACAATCATTACAGACCATAGCATCTCTTTTAGCTTTATCTTTCTTAGCACAATCTATGAAAGATGGTGCCAAAATGGCATTTGCAGATGATGAAGCTAAAGAGCGTAAAGAAGATTATTTAACTGAATGGCAGAAGTTTATAAGGGCAGTATATGGTAGTGGCGTAATTGGTGTATTAGAGAGACCAATAGACGCTATTGTCCCATTGTATGGTGAAAGAGGTACTTTTACAGGTAATAAACTTTCAAAGGTGTTTGGCCAAGTAGTAAGAACACCTGTAGATACAATAATATCAGAGGCTCCGGGATTATCCTATGTTGACTCTGTATTTAAGGCTGGGGAGAGCACTATGACAGGAAGCTCTAATGCAGCCCGTAACATATTAAAAGTAACCCCTTACGTAGCACCATTTAAAGATTGGTTTGCACCATATATTGAGGAGTAGTTAGCATGGCAGGAATTTATAATCAAAGTACTCGTATAAAAGGTAAATTACCCTCAGAGGAACTGAGAGAAAGGGGAATTCCAAATATTCCTAAAGATGAAGGGCAGGCTCAAGAAATATTAGATCGTTTAAAGTATGGGACAGAGACTGTCATAGGCAGGGGTGGGTTGAATCCTGTCAGTAAAAAAGATGAAGCGGCTAAAGCTGAAAACCCTAATATGGATATGTTTGGAACTAGCACTGAAGAACAAATATTAAATAGTCAGACTGATAATGAGTATTTTGATCCAGAAACTCCAACTAATGCTGCTAGTGAAAATTTTGCTCTTACTCAAACAGGTCAAGGCGATACTAATCAGTCTGAGGCAACACCAAACGCATTAGATTTTAGTATGGATGATTTTGATCTATCTGCTGCTGCGGATAACAATAACAATCCTGTTAAGGTTGAGGGCGAGGGAGTTGTTCAAGAAACAAAGTTACCTGTCTTTGGCATTAAGCCTTCAGAAATAACTCCTACTGAATTTAATGTAAATGAGTTTATGGATGATGGTCTTGGTAACCAATTACCTGAAAATGAAAGAAGGGCCTTACACGCAGAAACAATTAGAAAGCAGCAAGTTGCCCACAGAAGCAACAATCGTGTGTTTCAGAATGAAACTAGAGAAGAGTTTAAAGAGGCTTATAAAGCTAGAGGTACAGGCCCTAAAGAGTTAGATGCCTTGTTAAGTTATACTCATGGTTTAGGTAAAACTATGAATGAAAATATGGGTGTGTCTTTTACTAACACTGCTGGTACAGGAGTTAAAGAAGGTGATACTGTATTTGAAATATTATCAAAGGAACTTAACGCAGAGCCTTTATCTATAGTCAATGCTACTGCAGAAACGGCTGCTTTTCTATTTTTAGCATTACAGAATATGACTACTGCTGAACCTGGGCAGTCTAACCCTTCTATAGATGAAAATACTAGCGATGACACATTCTTAGAAATGATGGGCGTAAAAAATCAATCATTTAAAACAGATGGTATGACAGGCATTGAAGTAGATGCAATGGAGGGTTTACTAGCTAGCCAAGTAGATTTAAAGCTGAGAGAGGCAGAAGGTACTCCTTCAGGTACAGGTACTAAAGTGGCTGGTAAAGTATTAGCCAAAGCTCTTGAGGCCAAAGGACATATAATTGAGGTAGACTTCCAACCTAGAGACTCGGAGTCAGGTAAAGCCAAAGGGCCTAAAGTAAGAGCCTATCAATTAACTGCATCAGGTGCTCAAGTGGCTTCTGACTTTTCTAGATTAGGGCAAGGTAACAGGAATAGGACAAGTGCGCAAGCTACTACAGGCGGTACTGTAGGTACTGCGTCTAACTATTTAGAATCATCAGATAAGATTAGGATTGGTAAAGCAACTGAAGAGGGTTCTAAGTTTTTTGATAACTACACAATGACCCTTGCCAACAGCCCTAAAATGTTTAATTCTGATGTTTTAATATTTGACAACGTATTACTTACATTTGCGACTGCTGAAAATGCTACTGGACCTATGGCTGTTCTTAAGAGTCTATCTCAAGATATGCTTAATGTAGAACCTTCTAAAAAGAAAAAACGTGTAGATGCAAATGGCAGGGAAATAGATAGTAAAGTAAACGAGAGAACAAGCGCTAAAGCTAATAAAGTAAGAAGGGAGATATTAGCTGCAGTAGAGTTAATGGGTTCTACCCCTGTATTTAAAACACCCTTTTTTGTAGACCCTACTTCACGTCGTGCTTACAATTATACTTTTAATGCTAACCCACAGGAGTCAAGAGTACATCGTGGGGCTATAATGGGTGTTCCTATTAATGTTAATTTAAATATTGATGTAGATTTAAATAGCAATGAACCTGTAATAAACCCTAAAAGATATGATGACTTTGATAAGTGGGCATCAGGCGACAAGCCAACTAAAATTAGTGATAGCATTAAGTTTACAGGAGCTATGTTAGCTATATCTAATTTAGTGTTAACAGATACTCGTAATTTTAGTGACAAAGACGCTTTAAGAAGAATGACAGGTGCTGAGTTAAATAAAAGAGCGGGCATGGGAGCTTCGCTATTAAAAATTATAGATGCTAACTACCAAGGCATAGATGGTAAAGAAATAAAAGACATCAACTTTGAAGGATTATCTCAGACAGATATTAAAAATGTAATATACATATTAAGCAGCATGGACTCTAAGAATGGTTCAGGTGACCAGAAAGAGCACGGCAACATAATTCAAGGCTACCTAGCTGCACATAACATAGTAGAGGCTATGAAAAGGGGAGACACCAGCATAAGGTTATCTATACCTAATCCTGCCGATATGGCTAGTGCAGGCCGTATGCTTATAGCTACTGACATAGGTGACAGGAAAACAATATCTAGGGTTGGGCTGGGGTTAAGTGGTGTAGTAGGTTATGGAAGAACAGAAGATTCAGAAGTATTTCCCATAGGAAACCCTAGGTATTACTTTGCAGAAACAATGATATCTTTAACTGCTCAACAAAAAACTTCACCTAAAGGTTATGATGATGTTGATTTTACACAAGAGTTAAGTTCTATAGTATCAGACACTCTAAATGACGTAATCAGAGGCCCTAAAGGTGCTAAATTTGCAGACATGATGGCTAAGAAAACCTTAATGATAACAGATTATGGTAAGCCAGCCAGCCAAAACACAGCAGAAGTAGCAGATTTTATTAAAAAAACTAAGAGGGATTACAATGATGTGTATGTAGCCTTAGAATCTGCCTTTATTAATAATGGTTATACAGCAGATCAAATACCTAAGTTCTTTGAAGAGGCCTGTTATGAGGCTACAAGATCAGTAGTAGATATTGATAACTCAAGAGCACAAAAAACAATGACAGAGTTGTTTGCCTTGTTTGGAGAATTACCTACTTATGAAGGTGTTAGAGGAGCAGACATACGTGTAGGCCATAAGACAAGGGCTATTATACCCGGTGCAGAAATGCTTTTGACTTGGTCGGGGGCTGAAGGGTCTAAAATCTCTCAAAGTTTTCCAATGAAAGGAGAGTTAGTAGATGATTTACTTAAGCCCTCTGAAGCCAAATGGATACCAGAAGCTCAGGTATGGGTAACCCCCGGTATAGCCTCTGCTGTTGTTAACGCTTTTGGCGCAATGCAAGGTCACTACAGAGAGACAGCTTTAAACGCTATAGGCTTAGAAGCAGTAGTCAATAAGTTTGGTAAAGGTATTTTTGTAGATCAGATATACGATTCAGTTAGCTTAGACTTTTTACAAGCTCCTGTTTTCCAAAGGGCTATTCATAAAAAAGCTATAATGGAAGTTTTAGAGCATAATGATGCACAAGCTTATTCTGATGCATTTGACGCCATGATATTAAAGAAGAGTGTAGAAATAAGGAATAAAGGTACTATAACTTTAGGAGAGAAAGGGGAGTACCCAGGCTTCACTGCAAAGTTTGATGAAGAATGGAATAAGCTCAGTGAACCTATTGACACTACTAATCTAAAAAATAGAAAAGTAGTAGATAGGGCCGAATATGGTAAAACTCAGACCATGAATAAGTTAAAGCAAGCCCACAAAGATGGTATATGGTCACCACCTCCCTACACAGGTAGAACTTTAGGTGATGGTTTTGAATTTGTTGAGAGAGGGGTTGACGAAGTTAGCCGTTCAGTAGATTCAAATAAGTTTCTTAGTTTAATATCTGGTTATGTCTTAAATAAGAAATTTAAGGAGGCCAGATTTAAATGGTCCGAAGAAACAAATGAAGAAAAGAGAAGGATGATTGAGGAACTCGATGATATAATAGCTGCTGGCTTTATGAAAGCTGGCAGAAATAAGGCGTAAAAAAAAGGCACCTATAGAATTAATCTATAGGTGCCTATTTTTATTTGGATGACATTTTTAACAAACTGTTATAATTTTCTTTAGCAGTATTATAATTTTCTGATGACTTCTTTTTAGCGAGCTTGGGGCTTAAGCCTCTTTTCATGTATTCTTCTTCACTAGTCTTTCTTATTTCAGACATAACCCATTCTGGCCCTGCTTTAGTGTACAACAAATTATTAGGTAGGTCTATACCTATATCGGCTAAATCTTTTTGCCATTCTTTGTCATCCATATCGTAACCACGAAGGGCATCTTTGTTATAACTTTTTTGTTCAACCATATTAAATCTCCATTCGCCAACTATTAAGTAAACCTTGGTCTGCTAGCAACAGTTGGATATGCTTCAGGGCTTTATTAGGGTTATCGTGCGTAGAAATATACACATCGTTTATATCTCTATTGTACATTAACTCAAAAGGCAACCCTTCTTTTACACAATAGGATTCATCATCTATGTTCGTGAAACCACGAAGGTACAGATGATTATAATTCTGCTTAATCATAACACCTCTCTTAACAGAAGAAGTAATCAGAGTTTAATACCTCTGACACATCTAACGTACCTTCTGTTGGTAATTTTATATTGCCCATATCTGACTTAGATAGAACGTTGTCTCTAATATGTTCGAACTGACCTTTAGTTCCATACATATCTACGAATACTTGTTTAATAATACCTGATAGTTCCTCAACATCACAAGCATGGGTAGCAAATGAGTCATGTACCGGGGCTATATGCCCGCTAAACTTATCTATCACTAACGCCATATGAGATGCGTCTTGTGAATGAATATAGTTAGGGGCTATACCTGACGCATAACCTTGCTTATCGGGGATTGTGGTCTCCACAGCTAATACATGCTTGAGTCTATTACGAGAGCTAATTCCTTTTAATACAGAATCTATCTTCCACTCTTTCATAAGGTAGGCTCTATACTTCACGGGAAAACCAGAAGGAGAAATCCAACTCAACTCCTTAGCACCATTACCTTTGGCAATGTAACTAGAGATCATGTTGAACTTCTGACTTAATCTGTCTAGTTCTAGTATGTCTTCGTTAGACTTTAACTTCTTACGTTGAATAACTTTCTTAGCAGCTATTAACTTACTTCTATCGTGTTTACTAACAGCTTCGCCAGTTAACTTGTGTAGATAACCTGTCTCACCTAACTCATAGGCAGATAGTTGTTGTAGAAAGGTTTTAACTGTATCAGCGCTAGGGCACACTGTATTTATAGCCTGTATAACAGATCGACTAAGCAGAGTGCAATCAAACATATCAATGTTATATTGACTAGTGAAGCCTTCTGTGTAACAATCTTCATACATATTATCTGCTATGCGGGATGTCCCTGCGGCATACTGTCTTACCATAGTAGCACGTTTAGTGATACCCTTTCTTATGTGCTTCATAGGTATATTACGAGTTGTAAACCAATCAGGTATATTGTCTACTAATTCTTTAGCTACCTTGATGTACAGATCACAAGGAACGTCTGTCTTAGTTAGACCTACCATAGCACCTGTTATAGCGTCTTTACTCATGGCAGCACTATGTTGTATACCATTACACATACCATCGATAGGTATAGGTAGATAGGATATAACTTCTTCACCTTCTTCACAGGAGTTCCATGCTAACCACTCACAGGCACATGCAAAGAATACTATAGGCTTTTCACACTTAATAAACTTACCATTGACAGCAGTAGATAACACCATGTCATAGTTATTTTCTAACCATCTGACTCTATCATCTAAGTTCATTTTATCTACAGAAATAGATTCCAAACCTTCTCTTTCTAATAGTGCTTTGTAGTTATACTCACACCAAGAAGGAATGGATTCTACTGCATACGATTCATTAAAGCTGTTAGCCGTGTGTATTGCCAACCATGTCACACCTGTAGGGGTGAGGGGCTTCCCTTCTCCGAATTGTAGCAAACCTCTAGCTAGATCACCTCCTTGATAATTAAGGAACTGCTCTCGGATATAATATCTACCTCTATAGTCAGTATCTACTAACTGATAGAAGGGTTTACCATATCCTTTAAGGGTGCTAGCCTTCTCTTTGATTAT
>Ga0308018_10000689_pt1 | contig 16459 bp, 18 predicted proteins | sample Neamet282_FD_203130 | JGI IMG/M metagenome (GOLD analysis project Ga0308018, IMG submission 203130) | Marine microbial communities from water near the shore, Antarctic Ocean - #282 | ecosystem: Environmental > Aquatic > Marine > Unclassified | place: Southern Ocean | collected 2014-10-01
TGGTTTGTAACCTATGACACCACAAAAACCAGCAGGTCTTATGATTGATCCACTAGTTTGGGTCCCAAGAGCAATATCACAAAACCCAGCCGCTACTGCCGCGGCTGATCCGCTTGAAGACCCGCCCGGCGTGTGCGCTAAGTTTCGAGGATTACGCGTCAACCCAGGATCAGAAATGGCAAACTCTGTAGTTACAGTTTTCCCAACGACGACTACACCTGCTTTTAATAACTTTGTAACACAGCTGGCTTGAGGTCCAAGAAATAACTTTGTTGGCAAGTTTGATCCACATTCTGTTGGATAACCATCTATATTGATTATGTCCTTAATTCCCAAGAGAACCCCGGCCAGCGGATGTGTAGATTTATTTTGAGTATTTGATTTGTTATAGGCATCACTTACTTTTTTCCGAACAAAGGTGCCAGGTACAAAAGCCTTCACAGAGGGTTCATGTTTTGTAATTAGTTTTAATCTTTTTTTCATAAGTTAGGACATATCACAATTTTTATTCATCTTCAAAATAATCTGCTCTAACAGCAGCACCTATAAAGTTACAAAGTAGCCTTTCTGCATGAACAAAAGTGATATTACCATTCTCAAATGAAGGCGAAATTTCTACTAAATCAATTCCAAGAACACGGCCTTTTTTTACAATGCCATGAACAAACTTTCTAATTTGCAACCAAGTCAATCCACCTGGGGTAGGTGCATTAACGGCTGGCATCACAGTTGGATCCATTCCATCTGCATCAACAGTTATATAGAAACGCCCGCCATCAGGAATTCTTTTAAGTACTGCTTCCATGCCTATTTCATGCATTTCATAGGCACTAATTAAGTTAGCGCCATAGTTTAAAGCAGCCTCCATTTCCTCTTCTCGACCACTTCCAACACCTCTGAGACCAATTTGAAAAATATCCTTAACAAAAGGTAATTCAGAAGCTCTACGTATTGGGCTTGAGTATCCATCTCTCTCACCGTTAACGTTATCACGCCAGTCCATATGTGCATCGATCTGAATTAATGTTATCGGTTCATCAGTAGGAAGAGCCCTCATTATTGGTATTGGAATACCATGGTCTCCACCAATACTAATTAAAAGAGCACCAGACTGAAATATCTTCTTTGCAGCAGCTTCTGCTCTTCGATAATGCTCTCTAGGGTTTTGAAAATCAGCTGTTACATTTCCACAATCTACAACTCGGACATCTCTATTATCTAAAATTGGGCCCCCAAGATCCCAATCAAAATGCTTAATTGTTCTTGGTTCAGACCAACCCGCATCTTGTGCTTTTTCTCTTAGAAGGTCAGGAGCTCTACTTTGATCATTTGAAAGATCATCTGGGGTATAGGGCAACCCATATGGGACCCCTAGCACTGCAATATGAGCATCTAAGTTATCTAGATCAGTATTGATGGGAAAACCTAGGAAACCTCTCCCTCCTCTAGGAGTTTCGGTTAATTTTTCTTTTACTGTCATTTCTCCCCTCGTATTTTTTATTGTAAATTAATATTTATTGATCTGTAAAACCTATTTTAGCACTTCAGAGTATTACTTAAACTATAGATAATATTGACCATAATTAAATTCGAACCAACGGTTGATGAGCACAGCGGAACGATCCTCCAGCCATGCAAGGAACCCGATACGGTGTTCTTAATACGTCAAAACGTCTTGATTTCAATTCATCTGCTATAAAATCAAGGGGCTCCTCCTCAGGGACCAGCACAGTCCTATCGTTCAGCACTAGATTATTACAACCCATATGTGTTTTTGCCAGGGTCTTTGGAACATTAACAATGTCCCACTTAGACATGAACTTTGGAAGACCCTCTGGCAACGCCTCTAAACATGCGAAGGCAACACCCTCTCTTGGTGTCATTAAAACACAGTCAAGATGGGGAAACATTGAATCAATGGTAACTGTTTGCACATTATACTGCGAACCAAGAACATGTTGTAACCAACGAGCTCCTTCAGGATTAGAACAACCACCAGAATGCCCAACAAGGATTTGATCACCAAGAACGAAAACATCCCCTCCCTCAAGGTACCCCCATCCTGGCGCATCTACATAATCATCTGACCCCGCATCCGGTTGAGCGAAGTAACGGGCACCTCTGTCCATTGTAGACGCAAGTATTTCTCGAATAGCAAAGCGTTGTCGGCGATGGAACAAGCTACGGGGTGCCAATTCAATTACGTTATTACCAATTGTAACAAAAGGATCCCTCATCCAAGGCGTACTAACACCATGATCCTCTCCTCGCGGAAATAATCTGTTTTCCTTACTTATTGGTCCAGCAACATGTACTAAAATTCCATGTGACTCTAAAATACTGATTGTCTTACGAATTTGCATTGATAGCTCTCTAAACACTTCTGGTGCTACCACTGAGACGTCTTGTCCCGCATTAGCTTCCCAAAATTTTCCAAACTCACCTTGAGCCCGCAATCTAGCATCAGCTAAAAATTTAGGTAAAACCCAAGCGTCAGGTGAACCATAAACGCACTCTTTAAGGTCTGCCCACTCAGATTTCACATAAATTAAATCTTCAACTTTCATAATTACCTCCTCATAAAAACATTAATTAGACTTAATTCATTTTTCTAATTTCTGGCAGTATAGATAATTTCTATTTATAAAAATTATGTAAGACGTATCTAAATTAAACTAATAACCGGTTTAGCACTTAATTAACCTAAAACTATTTAGAAAACATTAAAAAGAAGGGCTATTGCGACTCCGAAGACTATATGTGTAAAAAAAGCTAACGTACAAATCAAGACTGGTTTAGCAGATTTCAAAGCTAGTACTCCTTTACCCATGCAGGGTAAAAAAAAGAACCACGGCACTACAACACTTATCGCCCCAAATAAAATGCCATCGAGTAAAGTCGTTGATAAAACTTCCAGTGGGTAAGCTAAAATCCAAAAGACAAGAGCATATATTATTCCAATGCAATAGTGTAAAATCCAACCTACTATTTTTTCATTTTTAAAGCTGTCTTTAGATTCAACATCTAAAACAATTAGATTTTTACTATTAACAAATGTTAAAAACCACCTTCCAACCATTCCCCAGTTTGACGCTGGAAAATTAAATAAATTTTTAATTAATTGTTGCCAGATATCCATAGCAAAGCAACTAAAAATTCCAACTAAAACAACGGAATATAGCATAAACTTTCGATCCTTTTGCATAATAATATCATGTGGACTTAATAACTTACTTTATTTTTTTATGAGGGATTTACAACTCAATCCACTTAAAGATGAATGTTAACAAAAAAATTGGGTTAGATCAATTTGATTGCACAGCTTTCATTAAGTTTGCCCAATACTAATTAAAACCATAGACGTTAAGTTCTATACAGGTAATGAGAAAAACGGGTTATGTTTGGGATCAAAAAAAACTAAAAAGTAACGAGAGAAATAATGTTCAGTAGCCTTAATATAGCTTTACGCTTCAGGGAAGAAAGTTCTAACCCAAAAGCCATAGTTTATAAAATAATGTTAAATCACAGTTGCGAAGAGTCCAAAGGTTAGTAATAATCACCTTCGAAGGGAAAACTAATGTCGAGTGAGCCACTTCTGATTGTCACAGGTTTATCAGGTGCTGGAAAAACTGAAACTATGAAGGCTCTAGAAGACTTAGGTTACTTTTGCATCGATAACTTACCACCCTCGCTCTTAACACAACTGTCACAACTTCCAGCTCTCGCAGCGGATAGTCACGAACGTATCGCTATAGCAATGGATGTGCGAGGACGTTCAATGTTTACAGATTTGTTTGCAGCTCTTGACGTATTACGCTCTGAAGGTGTCCTTCACAAAATTTTATTCCTAGACTGTGCTGATGATTTGTTAGTGCGACGTTATTCTGAGACGCGAAGGCGTCATCCAGTGAGGGAAGGTCACAGCCTATATGAGCAAATAGCAGCAGAACGGAGACTTCTTTCGAAGGTTCGTGAACAAGCAGACCTCGTCTTAGACACAACTCAAATTAACCCGCGTGAATTAAAAACGCGTTTGGGGCGAATTGTACTTAATCAAGAAGTGAGTCTCGGCATTGACGTTGACGTTATGAGTTTTGGATTTAAGCACGGCGTACCTCTTGACGCCGACCTAATGTTTGATGTTCGGTTTTTACCCAACCCTTATTATGACCCTGCGTTGCGACCTTTAACTGGATTAGATAAGTCAGTCTCAGATTATGTTTTTGCGCAATCTGAGACCAATCTATTCATTGATGAAATATGCCCCATGATCCAACGCTGGATTCCTCTGCACGCCGCTTCTGGCAAGGCTAGACTCACTATAGCTCTTGGATGCACTGGGGGACAACACCGTTCAGTTGCTATAGTGGAATGCCTTTCGAGAAGTCTTGCAAAACATTTCAACCATATTTTACCTTTTCATCGAGACCTACAAAAAAAACTATAGCCTACTAAAAGTCATTATACATCACATGACTCTCCAGATCAGTAATTGTTCGTGAAAAATCATCTCGAAGAGAGCAACTCAAACAACCTGATGCCATTAACACTACCCCATCCTCACCAAAATCAATCAACTCATGGTCTAGTCCGACATCACCAAATTCATTAATAACAGCGATGCGTTCTGAGCCTCGTTTGGACAAAATAGCCTTTAGAAGTGTTATTTTTCCTTCACCAAGGAAACCAGTGAGTATTGTCACTGGTTTCCTTGGTCAGAGGCATTCAAGGCCTTAGGACTTTTATTAGGGCTCAAAACAGTTAACTAAAGTCTTAGTCATGTTTCGAATAAGCTCACTGTACAAGTCTAGGCCAGGCGTTAATTCAACTCCGAGTGGATCAATAACACTTGTTTTAGCGTTTGATCCTGTCACTACTGTAGCTACGAGTCCTTTATTGAATTGTGGCTCAGAAAGTACGCAATCGATACTCTCCTCCTGTATCCTACCTTGGATTTCTGCAATGCGTGCAGGACTTGGCTTAGACGCATCACCTAGAGAAATTGCACCTGATGCACTAAGGTCAAAAGCTTTTTCAAAATATTGATATGCGTCGTGGAACACAATAAACTTTTTACCTCTAATAGGTTCAAGTAAACTATTAACCTCTGTTGTAAGAGCTTCAATTTCCAAACGCGCAGCGGCAGCATTAGCGAAGTAGGTTCCTGCATTTTCCGGATCAACAATCGAAAGTTGTGATGCAATCAAATTCAACCAAATTCTTGCGTTATCTGGAGACAGCCAGGCGTGGGGATCATAGGAACCATGACCATCGTCATCATGCTTCTCATCACCGTGGTCATCATCATCATGTTCTTCAAACAGTGCCCCTTCCCTGAACTCCATTAGGATTGTTTCATCCCTTTCAAGTAATGTGATTATGATTGCATCACTTGAGAGAGTATCTAATGCTCCTTCCATCCAAGGACTTAAACTTTCTCCCATCCAAAATACCACTTGTGCATCTTGAAGGGCTTTAGCTTCAGATGGCCTAAGAGTATAACCATGTGGTGAGGCCCCTGCTTGAACGATAAGGTCAGGTGTGCCGACGCCAAGCATAACTCGCGATACCAGTGAATGTACTGGTGAAATATCAGCTGCTACTTTTGGGGTATCGCTCATCGCAACACCACCTATCATCGCCATACCTGCCGCGAGTGAAATAATTATTTTTGACATTTAATTCTCCTTGCAATACTATAACATCGCATCTGGTAGCTATTATGCTATAGTATTGCAATAGGAGAATTTCATTTGTCTATTAATGAATCAGTATCAATAGCCTTTAAACGGCATGATCACGAAAGATGCTCAGATACAGCACTTAAAACTGCGGAAGACTACTGTAAGAGACATAATTTACAACTGACACCTACAAGACGTAAAGTTCTCGAATTACTTCTCAAGGCACATCGAGCAATTGGAGCTTATTCCCTGCTTGATTTATTAAAAGAGGCTGGTTTTCGTTCGCAACCAACAGTAGCTTATCGCGCACTTGATTTTCTTGTTGAACATGGATTTGCGCATAAGATACAAAGAATGAACGCGTTTCTTGCTTGTACTCATCCTGGTACCACTCACTCACCAGCTTTTATGATTTGTCGACGATGTGAAACGGTAGCTGAAACAAATCTTGAAGTACCTGGCTTTAATCTTTCAATAGATGAAAGATCGTTAGGCTTTAAAATAGAGCAGACTGTAATTGAGGCACAAGGCCTGTGTCACTCCTGTACAGAAATAACATAGTTATGAACTTAATTTCTGTTGAAAACTTGACCGTAAATTATGGAGCAAATACTGTTTTGAGGGATGTAGATTTCAAAATAGACCTTGGTGAAATTGTAACAATAGTTGGTCCGAACGGTTCGGGAAAAACCAGTCTATTAAAGGCAATAATTGGAGCAATTCAACCGGCTAAGGGTTTTGTAAAGCTTAAGCCAAGATTAAAAATAGGATACGTACCACAACGTTTAAATTTTGAGTCAACTCTCCCAATTACAGTTGAACGCTTTTTAAGGTTAATAGGAAAAATAGAAAGAAAATCTTGTATTTTAGCCTTAGAAACCGCAGGCGTACCAGAACTTCTTAAAAGTCAAATGTCTGAACTCTCAGGCGGACAGTTTCAGCGAGTACTTCTTGCACGCTCATTATTAGGGGATCCAGAAATTCTTATTTTAGATGAGGCCACTCAAGGCCTTGACCAACCAGGATCTGCATCATTTTATCGCCAATTAGAAACGGTACGTCACGATACTGGATGTGCCGTACTAATGATTAGTCACGATTTACACGTAGTCATGAGCGCATCTGATCGAGTGATATGCCTAAATGGTCACGTCTGTTGCGCCGGTACTCCAGCAGTTGTCGCCTCAACCCCAGAGTACAAAGCATTATTTGGAGATGGGACAGAGGGCGCGTTAGCGTTATATCGCCATGAACATAATCATAACCATGATCATACCACCACGCAGCAAGAGAGATTAGATTAATGTTAGATGACTTTATGGTTCGTGCCAGTCTTGCTGGAATTGGCGTTGCTCTAGCTGCTGCACCACTGGGATGTTTTGTGGTCTGGCGTAGGATGGCTTATTTTGGTGAAGCCACGGCACATGCGGCGATGTTGGGGGTCGCTTTATCACTAGCTTTAAATATATCAATATTTTTAGGTGTACTAGTCGTCGCTGTAGTTATGGCTTGGATAGTTACGCAACTCTCTGGGCGAAACTATGCGATGGATACTCTTTTAGGCGTTTTTGCTCACTCGTCACTGGCGGTTGGCCTTGTTGTTGTATCGTTTCTATCCGGTATTCGTATTGATCTCATGGCATATCTATTTGGAGATATACTTGCTGTCTCTCGCGTAGACTTAGCGATAATTTGGAGTGGTGTTGTGGTTGTAATCGCACTTGTCTATTGGCGCTGGGCTGCTCTATTAACTACAACAATAAATGAAGAGTTAGCTTACGCTAGTGGTCTAAACCCTAAAAAAGAACAGCTCTTCTTAAGTTTGGCATTGGGGGTTACCATCGCCGTTGCAATTAAAGTTGTTGGCGTCCTCTTAATAGTTGCACTATTAATTATACCTGCAGCAGCAGCCCGTAATTTTGCTCGTACACCTGAAGCAATGGCTATTGGTACTGCAGTAATTGGTTCCGTATCAGCACTGGTAGGCCTAAGAGCAGCATATATTTTTGATACTCCTGCTGGACCATCAATAGTTTGCCTGGCTTTAGTTCTTTTTATAATCTCAAGCCTTGTAGGGTCTATTAGAGCTAGAGCTTAAATTGGGACTCTCTATACACTAGGATCTAATCTAAAATCTGGGCTGCTATTTTACCCCAGCTTGTTAAAAGAAATAACAAAAAGCCTAACTGATTGTTTAAAGATAAAAGATGGAAAAAAATTAAAAATTAAAAAACATTAGATCTATAATACTCTATAAGAATGTGATTGAGACACGGTAATTTTTTTAACTATATAGTTTCAATCCATCTAATAACTATAAAAACTAAGGTAAGGATAGCATATGAAATCACTTAAAACACCCGTCAAGGATATGGTTGTGGCAGCTAAAGCCCGTATTGAAGAAATGACAGCTAAACAGGCATTAGACCTTCTCAATGATGACAATGTTTTGATAGTAGACATCAGAGACATCAGAGAGCGTCATAAGCTGGGTTATATCCCAGGAAGTTATCATGCACCCCGTGGTATGCTTGAATTTTGGGTCGATCCACAAAGCCCATACTTCAAAGATATATTTGACTCAAACAAACGGTTTATCTTTCATTGTGCTTCAGGGTGGCGATCAGCGTTAAGTGTGGCAACCTTAAATGATATGGGATTTGAGGCGGCACATATCTCAGACGGGTTTTCTGGTTGGGTTGAAGCAGGAGGTCCCGTAGAGCATTCCCAACCCAAGTCTAGCGATAGCGTATAACAAAATAATTTTACATACGAAGTGGGGTACTTCTCAGTACACGAAACTCAATAGAAGGAAAAAAAACCTTTGACTAAAAAGCCAGATATTGCTTCCATACTTGGGGCAACAGCATCTAAGACGTTTCTTGGCCTACGAGCTTCCTGTGATCTTGAAATGCTTGATGTATCATCAGTTTTCATAGGAGCAACAGGTGCAACACCATATGGTAACATGGGGTCCTTTTGCCAAAATGCGCCAGATACAATCCGTGATGCCATTGGCTATATGGCGAACAATATTGACAGATACAATTTCGACATCGGCGGACCGATTTTTCCAAAAGGTAGCAAACCGGCAGTGGATTACGGAAATTTACCCTTTGACGATACCAATTTTGCCAAGAACAGATCAGCTATTAGGGCCGCTGTCGCAAAAGTAATACAAGCAGGTGCCATTCCAATCGTTGTTGGTGGAGATGACTCAGTCCCCATTCCGATGTTGGACGCCCTTGCCGACAGTGGTAAGCATTACACCATCTTACAGATTGACGCTCACATCGATTGGCGGCATTCTCATATGGATGAAAAATTGGGGTTATCCTCAAACATGCGACGTGCTTCAGAGATGCCTCATATCCAGAAGATCATTCAGGTTGGGGCACGTGGTATTGGCTCAGCACACCCAGATGACGTTCATGATGCTAAAAAATGGGGCGCCGAGATTATTCCTGCAGAAGAAGTGCATTGCCATGGAATAACCCCAATTATTGAGCGCATCACACCTGGAACAAATATAATAATTTGCTTTGATGTTGATGGGCTTGACCCCTCTATTGTGCCTGGCGTACTTGCAAGAAGTCCTGGCGGATTGACATATTTCCAGGCGATAGGTTTGATAAAAGGTGCTGCATCAAAAGGTACTATCGCTGCTATCAATTTTACAGAATTTCTTCCTGAGGCAGATGTAGATGGTCTTGGGGCTTTGACAGTTTCTAGAATAATTGCGACAACAATGGGCGTTATCGCACGTCAAGAATAAGGAATTATTCTTGATCGATTCCAACGATCAAATTCTAATATATCCGCACAAGCTGTACAAAATATATCCTAATTAATGAGAGCACTTTTCTCAAGGAACTCTCTTAAATACTGCAAGGTTACATAATGTTAGTTTTCGTAAAAAGTAACCTCAGTAGTTTCCAATATATGGCCTGACTTAACAATGTCATCTGAGGCCTCTTGTAGAAACTCATCCATTCGATCAGCAGAATCTATAATTGCTAACATGGCACAAGAAGAAGAATCATTTGATTCCCTCCCATGGAAAATTTCTACAATTCCAAATTTCCTAGCTCGCGCTTGTGAACTATAAAATGCAACTTCCCAATCATAAAAATCATTATTTATTTTAAATTTAATTAAAGCGTACTTAGCCATTAACTTTCTCCTTCAGTTAAGTTTTTTACACTATTTTTTACTAAGGGAATTAATTCAAACTTTGTATATTTTAAGTTATGATTGGATTTACGAAAATATCAAGATAAAACTTTATTTATGTATAATTTAACTTTGTAATACATTGAGCTCTATGCTTTCTAAGTTCCTGTATGAACTATTTTGGTAGAATAGAACTGGACCAAGGTTATTTATTTGAAGTTATAACTGAGGGTTTTGTTAACTTAATGAAGCTCAAATGGTTCGCAAGGGAAAGAATGTAAAAAAGAAGCCAATACTATTTATAACACTCTCTCTCGGCATCATTATTCAAACTCCAAATTGTAAATGTGCTAACCTTGCATATAATCCATTTTGAGAAATAAGACTTTTATGTGTACCTTCAGCAACCAAACACCCATTATCAAAAACTATGATCCTATCTGCCCTTTGAACAGTTGATAACCGGTGGGCGATCACAAGTGTCGTTTTTTCTCTGGACAACTCATCGACAGCCGCTTGAACTGCTACTTCATTTTCAGAATCTAAAGCTGAAGTTGCTTCGTCAAGAAGTAGGATTGGGGCATTCCGCAAGATCGCTCTAGCTATCGCAATTCTTTGCTTTTGACCTCCCGAAAGCATCATTCCCCGTTCACCTACATAGGTAGAATACCCTTGAGGTAGTTGTTCAATAAAATCAGCAGCTGAAGCTGATCTTGCTGCCTCTTTAATTTCTTCCTCTGTAGAATCTGGGCGACCAAATTTGATATTTTCCATTACAGTGGTAGCAAAAATAATTGGATCTTGTGGAACTAACGCAATTTCCTTCCTAAAGTCTTCCCTCTTTAAGTCTCTAAGGCTAACATCATCTATCAATATCTCACCAGACAAGGGATCGTAGAAGCGCAAGATAAGTTGAAGAATAGTGGACTTTCCAGCTCCCGATGGTCCCACAAGAGCAATTGTTTCTCCAGGGTTAACTAGTAATGAGATACCTTTCAACGCCACACCATCAGGCCGAGTGGGGTAACTAAACCCAACATCCTTAAATTGAATTTTTCCTTTGATGTTAGTTAATATTTTTGGGCGTACCGGGTCTGTTATACAATCCCGAGTGTTAAGTAATTCGGCCAAACGTTCGGTGGCGCCAGCCGCTCTTTGCAACTCTCCCCAAATTTCTGACAATGCGGCGACGCTTCCACCTACCATAATAGCATAAATTAAAAACTGAATTAACTCACCAGCACTAGTTGTTCCATTTTGCACATCTCTTGCACCAATCCAGAGAACTCCAATAATACCTGCAAAAATTAAAAAAATAACAATAACTGTCATTAAAGCTCGTATTGAAATTCTTTTCAAAGCCACTCTATAGGATTCTTCAGTAAGATTAGTAAACGACTGGATAGCTAAATTCTCATTTGTAAAAGCCTGTACCGTTTGGACTCCTAAAAAAGCTTCTGATGCATTCCCTGAGCTAGCTGCTATGTGATCTTGGTTCTCACGGCTCAAAGTTCTTAGTTTTTTTCCCAAAAAAATAATTGGAATGATAATAAGAGGAACTATCAATAGAGCTAGAGCTGTCAGTTTGTTACTAGTTATCAACATCATCAAAATGCCACCAAAAAAAAGTAACACATTTCTCAAAGCCACCGAAATCGATGATCCGATAACAGATAATATCAAGGTAGTATCAGTAGTAATTCGACTTAAAACTTCACCAGTTAAGATCCTTTCAAAAAAAGAAGGACTCATTCCAATAGTATTCTTGAATACTAAAGCTCTGATATCAGCAACGACCCTCTCACCAAGCCTCGTAACCAAATAGTATCTAACCCCAGTTCCAACAGCCAGTAAAGCCACTACGATCAATGCCAAGGTGAAATGTTGATCTAATAAGCCAGTACTTTGAACTCCAAATTCATCAATTACCTTTCTTACAGCAAGAGGTAAAACTAATGAAATCGACGCTGTTAATACTAGAACTGTTAAAGCAAGGCTCATTAAACCAATATAATTCTTTAAAAAGGGCCAAATAGCTGACAATGCTCTGATATTTTTTGAGCTTGGTTGCTTTAAATTTTGGTTTTTATGAGATGTCACGAGAACTCCATTTATTCTGACTTTTAGTTAGTCCACAGACTTTCACTAACAATTACCTAAGATATGTCATTTTCAGATAAAAAAATGACATAAGTTGAAACTACTTGAGCTAAACTGTCTTGAGGATTTGTTTTAAAGTCTCGGATGGTGCCATGACTGCCTCAGTCTTTGTTGGTTCAGTGTGATAGTAGCCCCCAAGATCAACACTTACTCCGCGACCATCGTGTAATTCACGAACGATCACCTCTTCACTACTCGATAGAGACTCAGCAATTGGTATAAAGTGGTTTGCCAGTTTTATGTCCTCAGTTTGCGTTGCGAGCGCTCGCGCCCAATACAACGCAAAGTAAAAGTGGCTATCTCGATTATCAAGTTGCCCTACTTTTCGACCTGGTGACTTATTATTATCAAGGATGCATTGGGTTGCCACATCAACAGTTACTCCTAAGATTGAGGCTTTAGGATTCTCATTAACCTTGCCAAAATATTTTAAGCTCTCACCCAACGCACAAAACTCGCCCAAGGAGTCCCATCGGAGGTGGTTTTGTTCTGTTAGTTGTTCAACATGCTTGGGTGCCGAACCACCGGCACCAGTCTCAAACAACCCACCACCATTCATCAATTTGACAATAGATAGCATTTTCGCAGAAGTTCCCAATTCTAGAATTGGGAACAGGTCTGTTAGATAGTCGCGCAGGACATTTCCAGTTATGGCAATAGTATTTTCACCCCGCCGGATAGTCTCAAAAGAGGTGCGTGTTGCCTCGCGTGATGCCATTATCTGGAAGTTGTCCAAGGTGTCAGTGGCTATTAACATAGGTAAGACCATTTTTAACAACTCAGCGTCATGAGCTCGAGTTTCATCCAACCAAAAAATTGCACCACAGCCTTCGGTTTTCTGACGCTCGATCGCCAATTGAATCCAGTTTTCAATCGGAGCTTTTTTAGTGCTGGCCGAACGCCAAATATCGCCCTTCTCAACTCTGTGTTCATGCAAGATATCTCCGTTTGCTGCAATCATACGAATGATTCCACTAGCAGGAGCCTCGAATGTTGTTGGATGTGAGCCATACTCTTCAGCTTTTTGTGCCATGAGACCAACGTTTTGTACTGTACCTGCAGTTGTAGGATCAAGTGATCCAGTTTCTTTGCAATAATTAATTGCTTCATCATAAACAGCGGCATAGGAACTGTCTGGGATCACGCAATTAGAGTCTGCTTCTTTACCATCTGGACCCCAACCCCTACCACCAGCACGGATCAGCGCAGGCATTGAAGCGTCAATTATGACGTCTGAGGGAACATGCAAATTCGATATCCCTTTGTCCGAATTCACCATATATAGTGGCGGTTGTTCAGCCAAAAAGGCATCAATTTCAGCTTTAATCATAGATCCTTCTGGTATTCCTTCAAGAACATCAAACAAAGCTCCAAACCCAGAATTTGGATTAACTCCAGCAGCCTGGAAAACAGCACTATGTGTTTCAAAAATAGGTTTGAGATATGCTGTCACCGCATGACCAAATAGAATGGGATCAGAGACTTTCATCATCGTTGCTTTGAGGTGTAACGAGAACAAAGTTCCTTCCATTTTTGTTGCTTCAATCTGCTCATTCAAGAAAACATTAAGCGCTTTGGCAGACATAAAAGTAGCATCCACTACAGTGCCAACTGGAAAGGAAATACCATCCTTTAGAACAGTGGTTGTACCACCGTCAGTAACAAGTTCGATACTTACAGTTCCAGCTTGTTCCTTTGTCAACGTGACTGAGGTCTCGTTGGATCGAAAATCTCCAGAAGCCATAGTTGACACACGTGTCTTGCTTTCGGCAGACCAAACTCCCATCGAATGTGGGTTTGCCATGGCATAGTTCTTAACTGCCACTGCTACTCTGCGGTCTGAGTTACCCTCGCGCAAGACCGGATTAACGGCTGATCCTTTTATTGCGTCATAGCGTGTGCGAACATCTTTTTCAGCTTCCGAGCTTGGAGTCTCAGGGTAGTCAGGTAGATCATACCCCTGTGATTGTAGCTCCTTTACAGCAGTTAAAAGTTGAGGCAACGAGGCCGAAATATTTGGCAGCTTTATGACATTAGCGGTTGATTTCTTAACCAGTTCACCCAATTCAGCAAGATCGTCTGGTTGCCGTTGAGTATCACTCAAACGGTCTGGGAAGGATGAGATAATGCGACCAGCTAGTGAAATGTCTTTTACTCCAACAGTAATCCCAGCCACATTTGCAAAGGTTCGAATGATGGGTAACAAAGACACTGAGGCAAGTTGTGGAGCCTCATCTACCTTGGTATAAATAATGTCGGGAGACTTACTGTTAGCCATTTTTAATTACCTTTCCGTATTTGTTTGCCTCCTAAACACTCATCAGCACAAAGTCAAATTTGCTAACCTAACTTTTTAACAAAAATGCACAGTCATTCAACTAATTTCGTGTTTACCGTTTTCTATCTGAGAGTAGACATTAATCGCAGGTTCAGCATTACCAGAAAAGGCTTTTTTCTTTATAAAACCTTTTCTGTGACTAATAACTAATTCCCGAAATATCATAAAGAACCAAGGGACCTATAAAGTTTATAAAAAGAAACGTGTTAGAAATTTAAAGTCTTTATTTTTTAATAACGATACGCTATGAACCGTCTTGTAGATACTTTCTGATGCTAGAGAGTGTCTACAACTCCAAGCACTTGTTAAAGTTTTGATTGCTCTAATGCGGTGAGATGTATTAGTAAAATCTTACTAATACTTTACCTCGTAACAGTGAGGTAAAGTATCCCATATATTCTCATTTCTTTTAAAAGGTATGTCTATTTTTTTCTTCTAGCCGTTTCAAATGTTGAAACTGTAATAACAATGCCAGCTAAAAGAAGAGCATGTGCGGCTGCACTTATACCGAAAACAATAAAACTACCAATGTAAAAACTAAATATGATACACCACATCCATGCCAGTATCTGTAATATCATGTGACGAACTACAGGATTAGGAATATGTCTTAATGGACTTTTTTCAGAATCCATTACCGCAGTCCAACAACTATAAATATATTCTTTCAACATACCAATTCACTCCAAATGAAATTTTTTTCTTCTAGCTAACTTCATCCTGCATTTTTTTACAACATACAACAGGACGCAATCGCACAGGCTATTTTAGACATTATTTAAATTTACCAGCATTTGATAGGTTTTTTCAACTGAGAAATTTAACACTTTTAGCTAATAGAAAAATTTATTAATGTCTTTAGTATTTTAAAATATAGTTGACAGTATTTTGTAGCTCTAAATTATTGAAAACTACTTTCTTAAACTAATCATCACCGAATAGATCCGCATACACAATATCTAATCACTAAATGACTAAAAATCAGTAGATCAATCTTAGCTCAGATACTATTTGTATAATTCTATTAATTTTAATTAAATACAGAAATTCTCACCATAATTTAAACCAGTAAATTCTTGGGTTGACTTACCTGACTAATTTACTCAGAATAGGAAACATAAGCCACCTACTCAACCAGAGGGGAAGCCCAAAACAAGAAATGAAAGGGTCCCTCAATGCTTTATTCTAAAACTTCAATTTCTAAAGCGCTAGAGAGCTATGAGTCCAACACATTTGAACAATTAGGCATCCAAATATTTTTAGATACAAACTCTGATACTTACATGGCTTTTGAAATTTGGTTCACCATAGCTGTCATTTACATGAGCTTTATGATGGCTCTATCCATCCGGGCGTCACATGTAGGAAAGCGATACGACATATCCTCAGAAGTTAGCCGGGAGTGGTTACCAAATACATTGAAAAGAATAGAAAGGCCTTACACAAATGACATTACAAAAGATACATGAATACTGTGGATCAATCAATTTACATCAAGAAGAAAAAATTAAATCAGAGGCAGTTACATATCGAGTAGAAAATTTAATAAAAAACGGAAATCTGGCACACATTCTTTTAAACGATCAAAAGTATACCCTGAGGATTACACGTTCCAACAAGTTAATTTTAACCAAATGAGTATGAAAAAAAATCATGAGGGTGGTTCACTCGTTGGTGTTCTAAATGAACTGGGAGACATTGACGCGTGATTGATACACTTAGTGTTATTCTTGATGAAGGTGTGTTCGCCTACTTGGCCGTAGGGGCAGTATTAGCAGGTTTAGTGAGAGGATTTTCAGGGTTTGGGACAGCAATGGTGTTTATACCTATTGCTGGGCAAGTTCTTTCTCCAGTAGCAACCCTGATAGTCTTGTTAGTTATGGAATTGATTGGACCAATACCAAATATTCCAAGAGCAATACGTGATGGTAAACTCCCTGATTTAGTTAGGCTCATCATGGGGGCAGCTATTGGTGCACCTATTGGGGTTTACCTTCTTAACCTCATGTCAGCGGATACTTTCAGCCTTTTAGGGGCTGTGTTTAGTTTATGTCTGCTATTATTACTGATTTGTGGGGTTAGATATAAAGGTACTCTGAATCAG
>Ga0308018_10000690_pt1 | contig 16448 bp, 9 predicted proteins | sample Neamet282_FD_203130 | JGI IMG/M metagenome (GOLD analysis project Ga0308018, IMG submission 203130) | Marine microbial communities from water near the shore, Antarctic Ocean - #282 | ecosystem: Environmental > Aquatic > Marine > Unclassified | place: Southern Ocean | collected 2014-10-01
GTAACAACCAAAACCAAAAGCCCTCATCGGTAACCGATTGGCATGGGCGAGGGGGAAGTCGATGAGGGGGGAAATCCTCAAACTAATACTCTCTTACCAGATCCATATGGGCGGGGTTTCTCAAGAAATGAAGACCCCCTAGCGAGAACTAAAGCAGCATGGCAATCACAAGAGTCAAACAGGTTATTTTACGGTAAAATAGTGAGAAATCCACTAATATTATTTTTTAAGACCCTACTCGGATTTGGTTTTGCAGTCGCAGCACTGCTAAATGTTTTATTTCCTCACAGTGCATCCACTAGCGTCATATCTGTTGTTTTAATTTGGACAATACCAATACTAATAGCAATCATACCACAATTACTTGCAACCGAATATTCTTGGAGAGCAATGCAAACAAGAATCTCACTACGGGAAATGGGTGGATTCGATGATGAGAAAAAACATCCAATGAGGTCGCAACCGGGCATGGACCGTATCGTCGAAGGGCTCAAAGATAACCGCCGCCATAATATGCTGGGGGTATCATTCACATTCATGGCATTCATATTATTGTGTTCTGCTGCGATAATAGAGCAAGGCAGTATCGCTTGGAACTTGTCATTATTGGTCGCGATGACCAGCGGTATAGCGTTGGCCTTCCATACACAATTTATCCACCATCTAATGAGCCAACAAGGCGATAGAATACCATTTTTATCATTTCATGCACCAACTCACCACCCTACACAAGTCAATACTCTTCTTGGTGATTTAATCACCGCCCATTTAGACCCAGATAGTTTACTAGAATGGAAAAAATGGAACAAGCTTTTGGCACAATCAATAATTCCTGGTAATGATTTACGCCAATGTTTGGAAAGGCTTCTTTACATCTTGCACCTACAACACAAAGAAGAGATATCAACTGAATTATCGATTACAGAGCTGTGTGAGTTCTTGAAAAGAGATACAATTCCACACCTTCTATTGGATGAAGATACAACCTATAATTGGCGTAGTATTCAGAGATTGATTTCTCATGCAAGAGCATGGCAACCAGGCGCTTTCCGATTATTGGATCGGTTACAAAACGACCTCTTATCGGGGTCGCCACTGGTATTACGGGCCAAGTGGAGAATGGATGTATCACTAGACCCTGAATGCGACCAAGGTACTGGAAGTTTGTTTATTGTGCTGAATAATCAAACATTCTCTCCACGCCATGTTCGCGTTGAGGTATTATGTCCAGGTGGGGAGCCAGAATTGAGAACGCATCGCTTCGAGTTAGCATCTTGCGTCTCACCGCGCGCAGCGATTTCATTAACAGATACAAATGAAGACGATGGGCTGGATTGGGTCCCTCGTTATTTAGAAAAAGGTGTCGTACTGTGGATTGGTGTGGCATGGACTAACCAATTCAAAGGTCCTGCCAATGTTCAAGTAATTCTGCGCGATGACGACGAAGTAGTTCTCGAATCGATAGTCGTTTCAACCCATGTTGGCGTTGGAGAAAGTGGTTTGGTCAAAGAAAGAAAGAAAAATCTGGAACTGGCAAGAAAGTGGGGAGATTCAGCCTTACCAGAAATATCTTTTAGCTAAATTAGGATTAAAGAAAGTCATTCGCAGTAAGGCGAAAAGGAATCTTATTTGGCCTACATGTAAAAGTATAAACTGTTATCCTTTAGCACTTTTTAATCCGTTCAAAGGCTAACATTTTGCAAAACCCCCAAGCGCGTTACTTATGGCGGGGCTTCACTTCGCCCGACTCAAGGGTTGTAGAGTCATGGAAGCATGGGATATCATCGTATTAGGGGACGGACCTGCAGCACTACGTGCAGCAGCAGAATCTGCAAAGACTGGAGCATCAACTTTGATGATGACCGCGGATGGCTTAGGAATGAGTGGACGAAGCGCTGCTGATGGCATCGCAGCACCTCTTCAAGAAAGTAATAATCGCGGACATAGAGAAGATACAATTCGCTCAGGAGCTTTCATGTGCGACCAAGACATTGTCAATTCATCAACCGCTGCTGCAAATCGCCAAATGGATTTGTTAGAACGCTGGGGTGTAAACTTCCGTCGTGACTCTAAAGGCATACCAATGGTAACCAAAGAAGCAGGACACGGCAAGCCACGAAATGCAAACTGTGGCGATTCCACTAGCAGAGAAGTACAACAGGTTCTGGAAGAGCAATGTATGAGGTTCGGAGTAACTCGTCGAGGCGACCAACTACCACTCACTCTAGTACATTCCAATCAGAAAATCAATGGATTGATCGCCGTTGATATGATTAATGGCAGATTACTATCACTCTCAGCAAAAGCAATTATTATCGCAGACGGTGGCTTTGAAGGAGCATTTAGCAATGGTGTTGTTGGTTTAGGATTAGACTTGGCTTTACAGGCGGGCCTTCCGCTACGAGACATGGAATTTATCACATCAACTCCATTAGCAATTAAAGATACAAATCTAGTAATTCCTATGGGAATTCTAAGCGCAGGAGCAGTTCTTCATGAAGCAAGTGGAAGTGAGTTAGATCTTGGAGAAGGTGATTTGAATTCACTTTGCTTAGCGGTCGCCGAGGCTTCACAACCAGTTCTAGATGCTAGAAATCTCAACGACAACGCAGTATGGTGGGATGCTACAATGCGCATGGTCAAAAGCCGCACTGGTATTGATATGAACAAACAAACAATCGCTATTGAATGTCGTGCTGACATGACAGTTGGTGGAATTGCAGTCGATGAAAATGGACGTGCAGTGATAGGCAGTTGGTCTCGTTGGTTCACTGGTTTATACGCAGCAGGAGATGCAGCTTGTTCAGGATTACATGGTGCAGGTAGCATCGTTGGAAATCGACTACTAGATGCGATGTATCTATCAGCGGCTGCCGGGCAACATGCAGGAGAATGGAGCAAAACCACAGAACTCAGTGGTAACCCAGCACTTCAAGCAGCATTAGAACAACACCAATCCTCTATGTCGCAAGAGAATGAAGTAAAGCAAGATGAAGAAGTTCTCCGCTCAGGTGCTGTTTTCAGTAGCATCAAGGCTGTAGCAAACGATGCATTAGGTTCTTCCCGAGATTCATCTTCACTCGATGATGGATTAGAAAAGATGGAATCGATTAAGAATCGCATTGATATGTCACAAATGCATCTTGACCAAACATCATTGATCGCTAATACGAATTTAGTAGAAAATGCCAGAGCCGCTGCAAGTGTGCGTTTGGTAATGGCGGCAATGATATCAGCAAAAGCCCGCCAAGAAAGCAGAGGGGTTCATCAAAGAAGCGATTTCCCCGATTCAAATAACGAATTATTACACCATATCACAGTAGACCAAGAAGGTGATATAGGGCAACTAGCAATCCGTAAGACTTCTTCCGGAAACTGGTTATTACCACCTATGTGAATCGTCAAATCATTCACTATTATCGGTGTGAACCTCAAAAGGCTGAACTTCTTCGCTAAGTCAATGGGGGGCGTGACATTGTTTGAAAAAATCGTCGCGGGTGAAATCCCATGCCACCGTGTTGCTGAAGGAGAAAATTGGCTAGCATTCTTGGATATATCCCCGCGTTCACCAGGTCATACACTGGTTATTCCGAAGCAAGGAATACAACATTTAAACAACCTTTCAACGAGTCAAAGAAATGAATTATTTGATGGAGTTTGTCAAGTAGAAACAATTCTCAGTGCCCATTTCAATACCACTGATTTCACAATATGTATTCACGACGGCCCATTAGCCGGCCAAGAAGTACCACATGTCCACGTTCACGTAATACCGAGAATAGCCGGCGATGGTGGCGGAACATTGCAGTCAATGTGGCCAAGTGCACCTGCGATGGGCGGTCAAGTAGATCACGCAGCATTGGCACAATTGGCAACTCAGATTGGAGGGGAGCAATAATGTCAAAAATAATTCCAGACGGGGCAGTTGATTCTAATGGAGATTTATTACCAGAACTTTCAAAGTCGTCCAAAAATATGAAAATGATTCGTTTGTTGAAAACTCCAGCACCAACCTTTACTGGAAAAACCCCAGGGTCTCGCTTCTGGACATGGGCGGCCTTTACATTGGCAAGAAGAGTGAGAGCAGTCCAATTCAGGACTACTCATATTTCTGGTTATGAAAATATTCCCAAAGAGAGTGGAGTCTTATTTTCGGCATGGCATACCAATGGTATCGTCGATGCCCTAGGAATCATGTTACCAAATCCAAAACATTTCGTTATTGGAGGCCGCCATGACTTGGTAACAAGGCCATTGATGGGCTGGTGGGCTCGTAAATTAGCAATGCAACCAGTAATCCGCAAAGCCGAATTATTACGCGGAGGTTGCAGCGAGGAAGAAGCCACGCATCTCAACGGCAAAACTCTGCTAGCCCTATCCAAAGGGATTTCTCGCGGTTTTGGATGTGTATTATTCCCGGAAGGAACCAGCCACGATAAATCACATATGCTTCGTTTTAGAACAGGACCAATGCGCACAGTTCTCGCCGCCGCCGCTATATCCATCTCTGAAGATAGACCATTGCCGGTAATTGTCCCAGTAGGATTACATTTCAGAGTGAGACACCTTTTTAGGACTGATCAGTGGATCGAATTTGGTAAACCAATTGAGATTCAAAAATCCGACATACCACAACAGTTGGTCGATGCTGTCAAACAAGGAAGATGGATTGAACCTCCAGCAGAACAGGTCATAGCACTGCGCGATAAACTGAGGCCGGAGTTGATGCAATTAACTCCAAATACAATTGATTGGAATGATTATCGTGGCATCAAATTATTGGCCCATATAGAGTCAAAACATACTGATAAACCGATACGCAGTTGGAAACAAGAAGTTATCGCTGCAAGAGCCATTAACCAATCTATCAAGGCCAGTCAAACCGATGACGATTTAACAGATGAAACAAAATATGCTACCAAGAAATTAACCAGCATCAAACACAAGGCTGCAGTCAATGCTGGAAAAATACTCCACGAAAACAATTTGGATGGACGGGATTTGAACTCCAGGGGACTTGATTTACGGAGGGCTAATCTCCTAAAGGCGCCCCTTGCTTTAGCTAGGTTGTGCCTGTTTTTGGCAGTATTACCGATATCGATAATCGGGCTCGGTTTCCAAGTGACACTAGGCAGATTACTAGGCGACTCAACCGATGAAGGAATAGACGCACGGACATCATATCAATTCCTAGCAGCATTATTTGGCTCAGCATTAGCGTGGCCAATAATAGCCTCTGCCTTATTGGCGGCAATGTATTCAAATTCTAATGAAATTAGTAGTATTATTAACTTGGATATTTTTACTTTGATTGGAACAACCCAACTAGATCTGGTAGCCACGATGGCTCTGATATGGGTTGCAACTATCTTCTCCTTTTTCATCTCCGGGCATATTTGTGCGCAAACCTGGGATGATTGGACAGACTTCAAGAAAGCGATTACTAGGTTGAGGATGTCAAAAGTCACCAGGCAGAATTTACGAGGTTATTTACTAACAATTTCTAACAATCTTGGCGATGAAGACAATGGCACGGTTCAAACATGAGCAACGTTTGGCCCGACTATGTCAACCACCGACATCGTCCAAAAAGTAAACAATTGGCTATCTTCAGAACGGCTGATTGTCAAACAACAAGATGACGAAAGGGCGGAAGCACATTTCCTCATCAAATATCCACACGGACCGCAAGGACACATGTTCGCAGTAGTCATTCCTAAGGGCAGAGACCTAGTCGCTTGTTCAAGTATGACCAGAGTAGATTTGGGTCAACAAGATGAGATGAAAAGGCATATGCGGGAAGACGAGATTGAATGGGATGAATGGGTTCATGATAGTCGCCTTCAACTGATTAGGACTTCAGTAGATTGGGGAATGCACATGGGGCATGTAGATGATAAAAAACCAGGCCCATTACAAGCATTTAACGTCAGCCTACCAATTTGGTTCGATGGCTTAACAAAAAACGAATTGATGCAAACATTACGCAAATTATGGTTGGCCAAACTCGGAATTATTCACGAAATAAAATACGCATATGGTCCCGGAAGTGGAACTCCAGGTCCAGTCGATGACTGGGCAGACCGGTTGAAATCCCAATCGGGCAAAGAAAAGAATCCAGCACAAAATGAAACTCAAGAGATTGAATTCAATGATGAAATGTCATTTGGTTCCGGCTTCGACCCATCTGAATGGGCATAGGTAAATTAGCCGCCAATTTCATTGGCAGAAAAGCACCACAGAGGCCCTAAAACCATTGTCTCCTCTATTCTCAAATCAAATCCCATTTTTGACCAGAGTGAGGCGCGGTTAAGTATGAAGAGTTAATACAAAATATGTAGTAAGCCCGAGGAATGTCCTATGCAGCAAAAAATAAAATCAATCAGCCTAGTATCAATTATGGTAATGTCGGTCCTTTCGACATTATTCGTAGCAAGTATCACTGTGTCCGCAGGAACAGTGGTAATAACTGAAGCGATCCAAATCGTGGATGGCGGAACATCAACCGATTCACAGGTTGCAGTCTCGTCCGATAGTGAAGGTAACGTTCACGTCATTTGGGTAAGAAACAATTTACATTTGTATTATTCAATGCTATCTCCTAGGGGCGAGACGATGATTGATGCAACTCAAATTTCTAGTCCAGGATTGCATAAGATTTGGCACCCAGACATGGTTATTGATACCAATGACAAGGTGCATATCGTGTGGGCTGATAGGGCAGGCCAACACAAGATCATGTACACTGCATTAGCTCCATGGAATGCGCCAATGGATGGCCAAGCAAGCGACGACGGAACAATCACCGCCATCGATGACATCGCCATTTCTATGCGCGCTCAAAACCGCGACTGGCCTGCTATCGCACTGGACAGCCAAAATAATGTTCACATCGTGTGGGAAGACAACTATGATGAATTAGGTCGCTTCTACAACCAACCACAAATTTACTATTCAATGGTACAACCTGACATGGCCTCAGGTAGCATCATCACACTATTCGATGATACTCTACTAACTCCAATTATTGGGCACAAAGGCCATCCTGACATCGTAGTCGATGCAAACGACTTCGTACAAATCGCTTGGGACGATACCCGTGGCGGTAAAGTGGAATTAGCCTTCATCGTTGATACTTCAGGTTCTATGTATTCTGAGTGGGCTGATGTCTGCACTGTTATCTATGGAGGTAACTTCGCAACTGGTACATATTTCCAAGGATTGAAGCCTATGCTTGAGACTGCTAATATGACTGTATATGAGACAATTTATGGTCTTGGAAACACCCTCCCTGGTGCTGCAAACTCAGGTAACTGTGCTGCACATAACAACGCAGCAAGCGGTATTAGAAACACTCCTCTTGGACTTAGCCCAGGTGACGATTCTGGTGGACTGCGTAAGTTACCAGGCACAGTATACAATGGAAACACTTACTCTGGATACTCCGGAGAAGACTGGGGTCCAGGAAGTAACTGGGCATGTTTGTCATGGAAGGATGCACTAGGCAATGTTCCAGGTAATCCTCCGACAAGCGACGACCACCGCTGGAACCCGAATGCAACAAAGATAGTCATTCCAGTTTCTGACGAAGGTCCTAAAGACGGAGACCCATCACAACAAGCAGATGACATCACTTCTATTCAGGAAGCGCACGACAGTTGTATTAGCGCTGGAGTAATTCCTGTAGGTTTGTATGGCCAATCCTGGGGCGGAGCTGCTAACGTCGAATCTCACTTCAGAGATTTGGTACAATGCCCGAACAGTCAGATTTCAACTCAAACTAGAAACTGCCCTGGCAATACCTTGGCAAGCACCGATGCAGGTGGACAAGCATACGAGTTCCCATCAGGAAGTGGAACTAATGCAATGAGTCTTCTAGTCGAAGCAATGGTTTACATCTCAACCAACAACTCCCGTGAAATTTACATGACCGTTCTCGACCCATATGCAAAGATGGACAACGATCCATCTTGGATACCAGGTCAAACAGGACACTCCATTATTAGTGGAGGCTACCATGAAGACGTAGGACCTGCTGCTGACGGACACCTAGTTGTTGTGAACGATACCCGTGTCACTATCGATGACGCATACTCCTTCCACCCATCAATTGGCGTAGACAACCAAGGGAACACGCACATCGCTTGGATGGATGGCCGTGATTACGGATTTGAAAAGGATGTTAATTACGAAGTGTACTACACCAAGTTGCGTCTGCAAGGCGCAGGTGCTTGGGACGGTGCTACAAACGGACTATCCACCTACGCAATCAAGAAGATTAACGATACACCTATCTCCAATGTTGAAGGAATGACTGGAATATCTGGTAATAACCCATATGGTGGAAACTCAGTGTTCCCAGCATTACTTACCGATGATCAAAACAATATCCACATCGCTTGGAGCGATTGGGGCAATGCATCTGCTACCGAAGAAGTAGTCTATGTTAGATTGAACTCAACAGAAAACACAGGTGATGGATTAGGACCTACAGGCGAATTCGATGGTGCACTAGATGAGTGGGAAATTATCCCAGTTACAAGGTGGGACTCCAACAAACTTGGACCAAACTCTGGAAGACAACCGAGTCTTGGTATGCCTCCAGCATTCTCAAACGATTTGGGAAGCGGAGCACACATCGCTTGGTCAGATACCAATCAGTGTGGCGATGATGGAAACCAAAACAGATTTACTGTTTGCTATTCACACGTTCTAACCGGGCAAGTTGATGTTGAATTCGATGAAGGTGAAACATTCTATCACGTTATTGAACCAAGTCAGCAAACCATATACAACCTTACTATGAACAATTCTACACCTGGTCCGAAAGACTTGGTCGCAGATACCTATGGATTGAATATTACCGGTGTGCCGCAAAATTGGACAGCATCACTACACTTTGTTTCAAACCACACAGCAATTTTCAGTGATACCCCTGTTTACTTAGAAGGTGGGGAAAATATCCGATTCTATATGCGTGTACGCGCACCATCGGTGTATCAAGCCAATGAAGATCAATTGGCACAGATTACTGTTATCGCAAAATCCTACAAGGACCCAGCGATTCAAAATGAAGTAGTTACACTGACTCTGATGGATGTAGTTCACGGAATTAACCTTGATACGTCGCACAGCATGGCAGATATTGAGCAAGGACAAACAGCGATTTTCTCAATCACTATCACCAATACTGGTAACGTTCATGATGCCTTCATCTTCTGGGATCCAGCAAGTCTTGAAGGGCAACAGGAATGGCAATTGCCGTTCGGTTGGCAAGTAAGCTTCCCGACTCGCGTCGAATTAGACCCGGGTCAATCTGTGACTAAGAATTTGGAAATCAGCGTACCAACATCCGAAGACCCCGGTGCATTCGTCATCTTTGTCAAGGGTTGGAGCGAAGGCGAACCAATCAAGTCTATTGCCAAAGGAACTTACGATGTTCTTGAACTAGGAGTATATGTTTCAATTCGTTCTACAGGAAACATTGTCTTTGAGATATTTGATACCAATGAATACATCTTGCCGGGCGATTGTGCAACATACCCTATTGATGTAACAAAGAACTTCGATTCAGGCGACATTGTCTTTGTGACACCGGGCGCTCCTGATGCCAAACCAGAAGGAGTGGATTTGGATACATGGCGCAAGGATAACTGGGTAGTCAACATGGACTTCTCAGATGCTCCTGGTGGCAACTTAATTGAAATGAGCGAACCTCGTTCATGGAACATTCCAGCAAATGCTGAATTTGTTACCTACGAAGTAAGAGCTGACGTATGTGCCCCGACTAACGCAACTGCGGGTTTGGGCCCAGCAGTAACGATCAAGGCTTACCTAGATGGATACCCAAGAATCTCTGATTCAATAATTCTTTCAACTAATGTAATCCATGTTTACAGTTTGGATGCAGGGGTTGACCCAGATGTCGGAACTAACCTGATTGTGAATCCGGGCGAGAAAATAATCCTCCCGATTACTGTTGAAAACGAAGGAAACGGACCAGATAGATACGACTTCAGATTAGCGCGAGTAACCGATGCTTACGGTGTCGATGTCCTATGGGATATTACCGTACCTCGCCAATACCTACAAGAGTTGAGCAGAGGAACATACCAGAATTTCGATGTAATGATGAATGTCCCTGACCAAGTTCAGGCAGGAACTTACACCGTTATCATGCAAGCATTCTCAGAAGAATCATACCCTGATTCATCTGGGCGCGATACAAGACTACGTGACCAACTGGTTTTCAATGTCGAAGTAAGCGAATTCCACGATATGCAGATTAGTATAGATGAAACAGTAGAGAACGCTGTTAAGACATCTGCACCGGGAAGAGTTGTAAGATACATCGTTAACATTACCAATAATGGAAACGTACCTGATGTGCCTTCTTTGAACAACCATACCGCAACTCGTGATGGAGATGCTCTGCTTTGGGGAGAACTACCTGGAATGGGCGCTCTCGACGGCTGGTCAGTTGAATGGAAGATGCTCAAGCAAATTGGAGTAGATGTTGCTTCAGAGGAAGAATGTTTGAAAGAGATTTCAACCGCTTCAGCATTCCCAGAAGATCAATGTGTATATCTAACAGATCTCAAGGAATTCAGATTGCCAGAGATGGGCCCTTATACAACCTACACCGTAGTCGCTATCGTAAAGATTGCAACAACTGCAACTCTAGACACACGACACATTGGATTGAAGGTTTATTCTCGCTTTGGCGATATGACCAATGGCGGTGATCATGATGATTCACCAGCATGGGAAGGAGAAAACTTGGATAGTAACGAACTGATCCTTACTCTAAGGCTACGCGCTCCTAACTTAGTCATCAAGGAAGTCATTGTATCAGATTATAGCGGTGATGTTGACACAACAATCCCGATTCAAATAACTCTGCAAAACACAGGAAACGTGCATGCAACAGATATTGAAATCGTTCTTTGTGAATATGATGAATCAAGTATTGCCATTCAAAGAGAAATCGAAAAGAACGGCTGTGCTGAAGAGAACATCGTAATGCGTCAAGTCGTTGGAGCTTTACTGTCCCCAGATGCTTCTGAAGAAGCGAAAGAGATTGAATTGTTCTTACTTTACCCAGTTACTGCAGGTTCCCATGGAGTCTACATAGTAGTTGATCCAATGAATGAAATCGTTGAGAGTAATGAAGGCGACAATGTAAAGAGGGTCGGAAAGGATCTTTCTTCCTCCAACCCATTCATGGATGTTGCAGGTGATGTTGTCAGCAAGACTGCTCTACCATTCATGGTCATTCTGCTAACCTTCGCACTCCTTGGAGTCGTTTACCTGGTTGGTAAGGGACGTAGAGATGATGTTAACCGAAGAATCGCTGAACAATCTTCATTGATAACAGTTCTAGGCGATGAAAAGTAAATCTGATTCTACTGAGATAACGATGTGGCATAACATGGGCTGCGGTCCATGTTATGTTCGCTTAGATAGGCCCTATCTGTTTTGATTAATTGGTAGCCACCATCTTAATTCACTATTATTGTGAGTTGCGATGATGTGCCCTGCTCTGTCAGATATTTGTCTTTCAATTCCCTGTTGAACCTCTTCGAGTAAAGCATTCATTTGTGTCTGACCAAGTTGCAATTCCTTGGATAGTCTAGTGAGGTCTAATCTTTGTTGTGGAGCTTCAATGATAGTGTGAACCATCGCCCTTTGCTCGTATTTGTCAAAGTCACTATCCACTGCGGCTGAAATACGATTACGAATATGCTGATGTAGCGCGATGACGGCATCTCTTTGCTGATCTAATTGTTCAAGAATCTCATTGAGGTGAGATAGGTGTCCTACACCTTCACCAACTGCTATTTTCTTTCTCCCACTAACCATTTCAACCACAGCTAAACTCGCTGCAGGTAATCGATTAGACAATCGCATCGGACCTCCTCGGGGTAGTTTACGATGTTCGCAATTGAATAGGTCTGGTCCCAAATCAATCCGCAATGACAAAGCCTTCTGGACACTAAAGATTGTTTTTGGTGGTCCACCCTTTTCACTAGGAACCTTTTCACTTTTTACAAAACTACCCTTTACTAATTCCTTCAAGTGTTTCATTATTGCTTGTTGGCTGACACCGATAATTTCAGCCAGTTGCATTGGGTAGTGCGGCTCTCTAACCAATCGCTCTAATATTTGCCTTCTAACGCGGTTTTGCAGTAGGTATAACGCGAGGTCAATATCGTCCATCACTGCTCAACTCATGGTTATGTAGATGGCCGACCCCTTTCAATGCGTCGCAAAATTACATTTCATCCCATTGTTTCCAAGTGTCTTCATCCTCTTTGGATGTACTATTGTTTTTGCTCGGCACTATCGGTGTTGTTTTACTACGATTAATCGGTGTTATGGTGGGGGTGATTTTGACAGATTCAGAACCACCTTCGTCCCAAGAAGAAATCAAAACATCATTTTCTTTCTGCTGAATCTTTTGTTGCTTTTCAGTGGGAGTCGGTTGTAACTTTGCAGTCACAAATGGGTCTTGGACTAATTCTCCAGCACCTTCAACATCGCCACGCATCAAGGAATAAACCTGGTCAGTGGTCATCATTATCCCGCTTTGAACATCTCCACTTCCGTCAACAAACGAACCATCCTGTTGACCAATACCAGAATCTGCAAATGGTCCTGAAACAGATTGATCATTTCCCAAGATGGTTGGTGAATCAGCAAAAGGTCCAGCAACTTCGTTCTCGCCGTTCTGATGTAATCCTCCTCCACTATTCATTTGTTGAATCGTTGCTTGATCTAAATCCGTCACCGGAGTTAGTGAACCATCAGTTTGGACTATCATCATTTTTGACTTTCCTTTTGATCTAGTTGCTGCCATCAAGATTACAGATAATGGCAATAGTAAAATTCCTAACATACACATTAACCCACCAGCTAGTAAACTCCCAGATCCAAACATTCCATTTTGGATGCCATCAACATAAACCAACCAACCAACCTGCTCCTGGCAATCAGCAGATTCACTACATTCGACATCTAAGGCATACTCTGCAGATTCAGTGACTTGCCACGATGCTACTGTTTCAAAATCTGTGTTATCACTTGACATTGCTTGAAAATCGATTAAACAATTTTTATTTTCAATCGCCCCTCCAACTCTAGCAGAACCATCCAACTTTGTCATTGTAATTTTAAAATCACTATTTCCGGCGATTGAAACAGCGCGGTAGCAACCACTGCTAATGTTGACAACATGAGTGCCATCGCCTTGGAATTCAACTTCATTGTTCAAGCGTGGATCGAAAATTGAATCTAATTCCTCTGTATTCATTGCTAGCAATAGAGAGCCGAGTAGTATAATCACCAAGGCAGCAACCAGTAATCGCTGTGGCCAACGACTGCTTGCTTGCTGCTGCATATTATTGTCTCCGACCTCTTCCCAATTCAAGGCTTGTGTAGATAATTAAGCCAATCCAAGTTCTTTTAATTTCTCTGGAAGGTATGTGTCAGTGACGAAATCAAGACCATATTTTGCCAAAGATTGCTGTTCAGCCTTCAATCCTAGTTCTAGCATCATATTGATTTGGTCTTGCCACCAAGTATCTGCAAACCGTGGGTCGGTTAATTCTGCATTTAGAGCCTCAATATCCTTCTTTGATAACTCATCACTCGGTAATTCATATGCCATTATGTCATCGGATGTTATCCCAAGATAACTGGCACTTGGAGTCGCCAAATATTCAGAGATATGCGCAGTCTTAATCGCACCATAAGCGATTGATGCAAAGATTCTGAATGACCAAGGATCACCGTCGAGGAAGACGATAACAGGTACATCCCACTCTTCACTCATACGCTTCATGATTCTTCGAGTAGAGCGGGCTGGTTGCCCCTTTAGATGCAATAGTCCACAACGATAATTTTCATCAAAACCATTCTCAACAAGACGGTCAAACATACCACCAGTCTCAATAGCCATAATGAAATCAATATCATGTTTTAACAATTCTATCTTTTCTTCTTCAACGTTGTATGGAAGACCATACCCCGAATCACCGACATCATCTCGTGCATTGATTGTCATCCATTCACCACGACGATTTCTTTCTCGTAGTGTTAGGTCTCCAATCATTCTGGCACCATCTTCTTCAGGCCTCAACTTGAAATCTTCACGCAGACATTTTGTCACGATTTCCAAATCTTCTGCAAGATTATTAGAATCGTTTTGGGTACCAAATTTACCCATTCCCCAACTTTCAGAAATATAGTACATTTCTCTTAGAGTTGAGGATTTTCCAGCATCTATCATCTGTTCAATAAATTCAACAACGTGTAATGTTCTAAGTAATTGCTTAGCGGATCCCAAACTTGTAGCATCTCTAGTCGAGCGTTTTTTACCATATTTGTAAACACCCAATTTAGGATCAAATCCAATATTATTCTTTGTTCTGACAGGGAGGGTCATGCTAGGGGGTTCGCCCTTGACCATTTTATCGTACATTTCTGCAACAACTCCGTGCATTGCTACCTTTGTTTCTTCTGGCGAGTGTCTTTTTACCATCAATTACCACCTCCAAATAGAGTTTGCTGACCTTCGGGGGCCTCAACAGTTGGTTGGTCAAATGAATCAGATACAACCTCCGCAGGTACAACTTCTGAAGGTTCATCATCATCTTCAAAATCCAATAAACCACCAGTATCGCGTGTTTCTATTATATCCATACCAGCTTCTTTTAGTGCCTTCTCTTGCTGTCTAATTTCATCTAAGAATTTCTCATCCATCTTAGAAGCACCAATTACTTCCTGTGAACCGCGATAGAAAACATCTGTTTCAGTCCAATCGCCCTTTTCTAATCCACCTAAGGAGTAACTGAGGGTAATCCTTTCCCCAGGATCTAATGTTGCGAGTTTCCATGCCCAAACACCAGTTGCTTCCTTTCTGCCCCCTAGTTCGTTATTGTCAAGGGTTGCACCGAATTTCTCAGGCCATGTACACAGGATTGTATAGGAACGTGCTCTACTGGTATAGTTGAATAATACAACTGAAACATCGGTCATCTTGGTTTCTTTATTCCAAGTGGTTTGAGTTTCACTGATTACAGCAGACATAATCTTGGTAATCGAACCAGCCAAATCTGGAATAGGTCGGTCAAGGATTTGAGCTGATTTCTCAGCGATTGCAGGTAAAATATCATTTATCAACTCAAACTTTTCTTGAGTTTTAGCCATCTTTTTCTTCTTCATTAGATGCTTTTTCAAACCTCTACCCATTTCCATAATGGCTTTTCTTGCTTCTTCCATTACTTCTGCATTATCGGCAAGCGCTTCCTTTGCTTCCGAAGTGAATTGAACATTGGTACTTGCAAGGTGGACAAGTATTGCAGCAGGACCCTTTGGCAAACCCTTTCCTCCGGCTTGTTCAAGGCCATATTGCCTCCAATTGACCGCTTCAATTGCTTTGGTTAGCAAGCATCCACCTTGTTGGTACATCAAGGGAACTCTATTGGCGAATCGCAATACTTCAACGTGCTTATCAGCAGCCATCGAGCCACCAAAAATTAATCCGACTTCAACCTGGTAAGGATTACCATTGGCCACTGTAGGAGCTCTCGTCATAGTGGAAATAAATCTCGAGTCTATTGTTTTTGAAAGGCCCTTTTTGATAAGCATCTCTTCAATTGGTGATAGACAATTTGTTGGCGGATTTAGTAGTTTGACTGGCTTTCCAGCAATAGTTTTCTCGCCTTGCATCGCTTCTAACAGTGATCTCATCTGTTCAGGTTTGAGCCCTTTTGGTTTTGCCTTTTCACTAATTTCTGATGCTTCACACAGTTCCTTAGCAGAACGAGAAGAAACTCCAGAAAAGTTCCCCCTCAAGAAAACAGTCATTCGCGAATCTTGAGATTCATTACACATCCGTTGTAATTGCCCTAAATGAATTCCTCGAGGATGAGGTTTGATACTTTCAACTATTCTAGGTAGTCTTTCAGTTACCCTCGGCCAGTGATGAACTTCACCTTCTGGATCAATGAATGTAATATCTGCATGAGGATTGACGATGCTAGTCATTCGGAGGTATTGCCAAACAGATTGGCGACCTTTCTGATATTTTGCCTTCATTCTGCAAGTGACTTCTAATCCATGTTCGACTAGTTCGCCATTTTCATCTTCCCATATTTCTCTAGCAGCATTAGATTTAGTAGCCTTGTTCTTTCTAGTATCTAATCCAATGTCAACTACTGATGCAGTTGCTTCGGTGGCAATCTTTGAGCGTACATGAGTTGGCCTTCCTGTAGTCAGTTGACTATACATTACAACCCCTGTGATACCTATTCCCTGCTGCCCTCTAGATTGTCGAATAGCATGAAATCTTGAACCGAACAAAAGTTGACCAAATACCTTTTCAACGCTTTGTTGTGGAATACCAGGTCCATTATCGGTAGTTTTCATTTCAATAATATCTTTAT
>Ga0308018_10000691_pt1 | contig 16440 bp, 15 predicted proteins | sample Neamet282_FD_203130 | JGI IMG/M metagenome (GOLD analysis project Ga0308018, IMG submission 203130) | Marine microbial communities from water near the shore, Antarctic Ocean - #282 | ecosystem: Environmental > Aquatic > Marine > Unclassified | place: Southern Ocean | collected 2014-10-01
CGTAACTGTAAGCGTGATGTCTGCTGCTCCAAATGAGACGCCCTTGAACGTCAGGGTGACTACGGTAAAAGATTCTTTTGTTCCCGTGCCACTGAACACATTCATTATGTAAGTACCCGTTGCCACTTCGGTATCGTTTGACGTCAACGATCCGAAAGGACCGGCAGCGGCCTCCACAAAGCCCACAATCCCTGGATCCCACTCCAACGTCACTTGGAGGCTGGCAAGGTCCACACCCTCCGCCTTGGACATATCGACAAGGATAGGCAGTACAATCTGCTGATCGGCTGCGATGCTCGAAGCCACCGAATCACCCAGCGTCACAGCGATGGCCGGAATCACCACCTCCGCGGAGAGTTGGCCGGTAATTGAACCCGAAGTCGCTGTGACCGTTGCTGATCCTACTTCGACGGAGGTAATCACACCGCTGGATGACACTGTCACTACTGCGTCATCGGACGATGACCAGGTCACGGTCTGATTATTCATCGCTTGACCAGTCTGGGACTGAACCGTGGCAGTTACCTGCTTCTCAACATTCTTGCCAACAATTCTGACGCTGTTCGTCGACAAAGCGATCGAAGTCGCAACAGGAGTAGCGGGCGGCGGGGTTGTGTTGTTGTTGTTGCCGCCGGGGGCAGTCGTGCTTTCTCCCCCACAACTATATAAAACACACGACAACAGTAGAGTACCTAAAGCTAAATTGGGCTTCATCGCACCGCGTTCCTCAACGAATGTTTTTAAACGTTTCAAGTATCAACAAAAGCTACAACAACAATGTACCTAGGCACCGTCACCCTAGTAGTCTAAGCATCGAACCCGGCAAAATACAATTAGCAAATGTTCTCGGAGCCTGCGTGTGCACCCTGCCTTAGGGAAACAGAGATGCAATGAGTGTCTTTTCAGGAATACTCAATATTTTTTCTACATAGTCCTGGTAGAGCTTATGGCCTAGTGGATTACGAGTAATGATTTCATCGGGGGTGCCTAGCTTGAATTCCTCGTTTCCACTGCCATAGCCGCCCTGAACTTTCCCTGCGACAGCGAAATAGTCCCACTCTGCAAGAATCAGCCAGTAGGCATATTCTTGTGTAAGAATCCGGTGATACGTTTCCGCGTCGTCGATGTCCGCATAACTAGTGATGTCATAGTCACCAGCATCGATAGCCTCCTGCATGGCCCTATACAGTTGTGTATTTTTATCCCTGTAACCCCATGCAGAGGGAAATGTTAGCTCAAACGCGACTGCCGTAACGGTGTGCAGCAAATGCTCCAACACCTCTCCAATTTGGTCAGCGCCAGATCGGCCTTCAAAAATATAGTCCACTGCATTGTCGTCGTAGGGATCGCTTGCCCCAGCATCCATATTTGCGTAGTTGCTCGGAGAACTTAGGCCCACTCTCTGATAGACGTATTGAGAGGAAACAGTCGAGTTGTAACTACCCCTCATAGCTGTATCCACACGGCTTGAGCTTTGGAACATGGCTTCGTAGGCCTTACCAACATTCGTCATAAATGAAGACGAAACATCTGATCTTCCAAAAAGAGCCAGACCATTCTGGGTGACTTTTTGTGTGAAGACATCGTTGGTGCCGTCGGGGTTGGCACCCGACGGACTTGATGGACTATCTCCGCAAGCAACGAAAGCCAAGAGAATAGTTTGAATGAGAATTATTCTCATGACTGTGGTCGACGATACCATTGAATCCATTGGTATTTGGCTCATTTACCTAACAATTCCATAGCTCTTTCTTCAGGAATGATGGTTTGACCTGCGGCACTCACCGGACGAGAGCAATACTTTTTAATCGGTGACCGGAGGAGGGACGCCGCGATCGCGTTCATGACGTTGCAACTGCACCAGCTATTCAATTTAGGGAATGTTCGACCCGTGTGGGATCCAGCGCATTTTCCGATTCCGCACTCCATAAACCAAGACAGAACCCTACCGCGGGAAGAGCCCCGACAAGCCCAACGTGAACCCAACATCCGGGGCTTGGTCCGTGACACCCACAGCAGCGGCCGCGTCCAGTTGCCATCGCGGGTTCAGCAGAAAGGTGCCTCCGAAATTGACGACACCGACGTTCCCGCCGTGCTGGTCTTCCGCGATCTGCTCGAAGGCGATTTCAAGGAAGGCGCCGAGCGAATCAGTGAGCCCCTTCCCGACCACGGCACCGAAGATGCCCGACATAAAGCGTCCGCCGTCAGCGCTATCGTAGAGAATTCCAGGCATGACCCCGATCCCCCAATCGCCCTCCAGCGCCCACTCCGCCACCAACCGGAGCGAGGGCCGCGTCCCGCTGCCGCGGAAATCTTCCGATCCCGTGGGCAGGTCGGTGTGAACCAGGACGGCCATCGCAGGCGCGCTCCCGGTCTCTGGAGCGAAGAACGCCCACTTCAGGCCGACCGCTAAGTCCGAGACACCGTTGGTCGTGAGCCCGGCTGATCCCCGCCCTTCTTCGAGCGTGCTTCGGATGAACCAGTCCGACTCGAGGCGGAACTCCCAGGCGTCCGCGATGCCGACGCGGAAGAGGAAGGGAGTGGTCCAATTCCCTAGCTTCGTTCCAAGGTCCTCCGTTTGGTCGAACGCGACGGATCCTTCAACCTGGACGCTGCCCTTACCCACCGTCGAGCTGGATTCGACGAAGTCGGGCCGGTCCGTACCGATGGACTGGGAGAGAGCCGTCCTCGGGACAACCGCTAGTGACAGTGCAAGGAGTACAACAGAACGAAAGTGAAACATGGCAACCCCGATCGGTGACGTATTAGGCTTGCCTAAACTATCTGAGATCGCCGATTTGCCAAGGACCGTGGCCGGCTCCAATCGCCGCAGCAACTCGGAGATCCCACCACCAGCAGAATACGGGTCCCCCCCCGAGGCCTGTCAGCCGTCCAGCTCAGGATTCCAGTTCATGCAGTCGGGGGCCGGACGACGCGTTGGTGAATAGCTCCTGGGTCCACCTCCGGGGTGAACCACCCGTAGCGCAGATAGTACAACGCTGCCAAGTCGCCCCTTCCCTACGCCGCGTGAGCCCGGTGCGCAGGATCCTCAACACGCTGACCCGGCTCAGTATGCCAAACAGCTATAAACCGCGTGGCCTTTACGTTTCCAGGGGAGCCAAACGATCGATCATCACTTCCGGAACCTATAGCTGAGCTTCAAAAACAGCCCGTCGGCCACGGACCGCACTCGCTCGAAAGTGAACGCGGACGTGTCTTCGAACTGACGCGTATACCCGAAGAATAAGACCGTGCCTGGCGTAGGTTCGTACGCCAGGAGACCCTCGATCCGAAAGTCGTGCGCATCAGAGCCTCGCCTGACCGCGCACGTCCCGCCGTTGCATGAGTAGACCGCCTCTCCTGTCACAGGATCGAGAAGATCGCCTCGGGACTGGGTGGAGTACTCACCGATGCTGCGAACGTAAAGCGCCCTGGACAGCTGATAGCGTATCTGAAGTCGAGGGATCGTCGCGGAGGAATACTTGGATTCGTCTAGGCTACGGAGAATGGTCACGTGACGAGCACCGATTTCAGCCTGTATAGAGCCGGTCGGATATACGGTGAACCCCACATCCGTGCTCCAACGCTCACCGAGCCCCAAGGGCACCGATCGGGAGAAGATCGGTGACTTAGACCAACCCCCTCCGAAGGATATCCTTACCGCATCCCAAGTGCTGACCCAGCCACGCAAACTCAGTGAGTGCAGATTCGAGAATAGATCCTGGCTCGAACTCACCGGAACTAGATCGCCCTCGGACGGCCCGGAATAGAGCCCGTCATAATAAGTCGGGTCGAAAGCGTAAGAGCTTTGCCGGTAGTTCAGGAAACCACCGACATTGCCTCTCAGCGAAGTGCTCAGTCCCACGCCGGCTCGGGTCTCGAGCGGCGTCCCTGCCGACCAAAATCGGCCCTGATCCCACGTGGCGCTGGCGTCGAACGAAGGCCCCCAACTCTCGACCAACGAGCCGCGATCTCCTCGAAACGTATAGCTGGTCCGCCCGTCGACCTGGGTGATGCCCGTACGCCGAATGAAGCCGCTGCCGGCCTGGAAATCGGCCGTGACATCCTCGAATGAGGCGTTCATGGACAGTGCTCGTCCCGAGCGACGCGCGCTCAGGCTGACTAAGGATCCCCAATCGGTGGAACTCCCCGGGCTTCCGTCCGCGCTGCCCGCCGCAAGCATCTCCAGCGTGTAGCGACCCCCAAGCACCAAGCGGGCGTCTGCGCCGAGAACCCGATTGTAGCCTACGCCAGGCTCCGTGCGATCGGTATACACACCTCCGATACTCGACGAACGCCCGAGGTCGCGTTTGAAGCGAAGCAGGTTCACGATTGGCTGGGACGCGCCACCGTCGAGTTTGTCGACCGCCCCGAGGTAAGCAACGTTGAAGGATCCAACCTTGCCAGAGAGCTTGGCTGCGCCGACCGGATTCACGATAGAGCGCGTGTACACGAGCCGCTTCGGCATCGAAAAGACGTCCGTGCCCTCCAGAAAGAAGGGCCTCTGCTCAGGAAGGAAGAGAGCAAACCGCTCGTTTATCGCAATTTGCCCCGCATCCGCCTCGATCTGACTGAAGTCAGGGTTGACCGTCCCATCCAGGGTGAGATTCGACGTGAGCCCATACGTGAGATTCAACCCCATCTCATAGTCCGCCCCATCGCGGACCAGTCGATTGAGCTCGTTCGCCCTGCTTTGGCTGGAGCCCACGAGCGTCGGGTTGATTTCGAGAAACAACCCGGGATCAAGGCCCTTGAGCCCGCGGATTGCTCCGGACTGTTCGAGGCGATTCGCACGCTCACTCGTGATCGGCGCCCACGACTGAGAATAGCCGGTCCGCCGAATCGTCCGCTGAATCTGAAGGCCCCAATCCTGCACTTCCAACTCGGGGAACCGCAGGGACTTGATCGGGATGCGAATCTCGGCGGAGAAACCTTCGTCATCCACTCGGCCGGAAGATTGCCACAAGAAGTCTGGGCTCCAGTCGATCGGGTCGCCGAACCGACCGCTCCCTCCTGCTACCCAAAGGCCGTCCGCTTGAACGCCGAGGGGGTTCACCATAAAGACGTATGCTCGACGTTGATCATTAAACGTGTCGAGCACAACGCGAACATAGTCGTCGGAACGTCCATACCCGTCCCGTTCCGTCAGAGTGGCCCTCACACCCCCGCTTCTATCATCCGCACGAATCGCGAACAGAAACGCGTCGTCCGTGATAATTACCCGGACCGTCGTGTTCTCCGAGGGGCTGCTTCCTTCGATGGGGCTGTACTGCGTGAAGCCTGTGAGTACGGCGGCATCACGCCAGGCAGCTTCGTCCAGACGCCCATCTATGCTGATGTCGACCCCACCTATCCGCGGAACTACGACGTCCAGCTCCCGGGCCGCTCCGTCGTACACAGTCGAGGAATCGGCATGGCTCGAAATAGTCGGAGCCCCAGGGGGATGGGTACCTTCCACGGGTGAGAGTTGGATCGCAGCGAGGAGAAGCGTGGTTCGTAACATTTGAATTGGCGTCTAAGTTTTCTCTCACTATTACTTGTACAAGCCTAATACAAACCTTTTTTGAGTCAAATGCCGGCGTTAGCGCATGGCTCGGGGGTAGCGAGCGAATCCCGCCTCTCCTGAGCAAGTCACAGGAATGCGTAGCCGTCGGGAATGCCGAACCACGTCATCTGGAGCCCAGCAGTATTGATATGAAGACCTGGTGGCCATGGCGGACGAGGCCGCACGACATGGTGTGAAGGTCGCCACCCATGCACACGGCCGGGAAGGTATCCTGGCTGCGGGCCGTGCCGGGGTCGCGTGCGTCCGAACACGGGTTGATGCTTACTGCTTAGATGCCACGACTGGGCTATCCAAAACCCCGGACAATCGAAACTCGCCATAGTCTCGATTCAGAATCATTCGGACCAACACCAGCGTAATTGAGACCCCGCCCGGAAGTCCAATTCAGCGTCCCTAAATGAAAAAGCACAGGGCATAGCCAAGAGCAAGCCCCTTAGCGAAAGCAATCCAAGCAAGGCCGTAATCTGAGATGCCCAGTTTTTTCTTCCACCACTCCAGCTGCCTCGAGTGCCACTCTATGATCGTCATACGTCCCCCCCGAGAGAACTCTAAATTCGCATGAAAAGTTTCTAGGTTTGTTAACTATTTTCCTCGCGGGTACTCAACCTCCATCCTTGAGCACCCGGACCGAGTCGCCGACGATTTCCAGTACTTCTACCGAGCCGCCGTAATCATTTCTTGCCGCGTAATAGGCGGCCATGGCTACGTCGACACGCCAAGCTTGCCCGCCGCATGCGCTAGCAATCCCGGACTCTTGGATGCTATGCCCCATGACGATTCGTTTGGCCTCCAACGCATTCAATGCCTCCTCGAGGACTGAGCATGCCGAAGAATCAGGATCATCAGAGTACAATCGGGTCCACTGGGGACTATCCGAGCCGGACAACACTGAGGGAAGATCCGCCTCCCCTCGAAGCCACGCTTGCGCCGAACTGTTGATCTCGTCGATACCGTACGCGACGTGCTCAGGAAGCACCCCGCCGTGAACAAAGATGTTGTCGCCGACCCGGGCAATCACCTGCCGCTCAGCCAGTAGGTTAGCGTAAGGACCACCAGGCATGAACGCGGCCACACGAGCTCGCTGATGTGGTTCAAACTCGGCGATAGTTGAAGATCTAAAGCTTGCAGATGATCGGTCCCATACTTGAACAGAGTCACTAGGATCGTACTCCACGACGTCCATGAAATCGGCATAACCGCCGTCCGTCACGTAACGCAAGTCAAGGCGCGCGTTCATGAGTTCGTGGTTGCCCAGTAAGGCGTGGAACGCTCCGCCAGCAGCCTCCGACTCAATCCTTAGCCTCTCGAAGAGATCCAGAATCGCTTGTTCCTGGTCACCGCGGTCGAGTTGGTCACCGGTCTGCACTACGATGAGCTCGCCACCAATCCAACGGTCCTGCTCGTCGATAGCACCTGCGAGACGAAGCGCGCCTCGTGCGGCTTCGAGGTCCCCGTGCACGTCTCCGAAAGCCACGATGCGCTGCTCGCCTTCCCCGACACACGAGGTCGTTAAAATCAGAGCTAGCGCTACCAACACTAATTTTTTCATGATTTACTCTTAAGCGATTGACGGTCGCACGTGCCTGCCTCTGCATCACACCAAATGATTGGTACCCGCTAGAGCCAACGCAAAAACCTAGGTTCTCTTCTAGCCTTCGATTCTATGCCTGCCCCACTCAGGGCCGCTACTCAGGACAAGCAATACAGTGCTGGATAGCCTAGGCGTGGCTGTGTGCCACAGAGGGACTAGGGGCTAGTCGCCGCTTCCCTGCTGGCGTGCGAGATCCTCAACGCCATGATCGGGCCGGACGACAGGACGTTTGGGTTCCGCCTCTTCACCGAAGTCAGCAGGATTACTGACAATCTGTTGGACCTGTTGGACTACCCTTCGCGCTCTCAGAACACGACCGGCGACACTGTTACCGAAGGCGATCACTCCGGTGATACCGACGACCACACCCACAACATTGTTGAGCACAAATAACACCACGACAGCGGCGATCAACCACCGCCACCGAGCCCCTACCCAATCCAGTAGAGTTTCCTTCCAGTCTTGTGATTCCTCACCTGAGATTATCATGATCTTGGGTTCACGTCCGTCCGTGGGAGATCGGTAACTCTATCCGTTCGCGGTGACGCAGGTCTAGACACGACTCAGCGAGAACAACCAGAGATAGGTGCTAACTGTGGCGTCCGATGCACTGATCAGTGTCCTCGGAGAACTCAACATCGCCTGACTAGCACCGCCAGACTGCGAGGTCACTCCGAAAGAGGTGACCCTCTTTGTTCTTGTCAGCCCGCCAACGCAGTGACATCACCCAGGAGTGTAAAGTCCATCTCCTCGTCCGCCATCATTTGAACGTAATCGATCCAAATCCGTGTCGGATACCCACGGCCGGAGTCGAACTCTACTCGTACCTCGTGCGCGTCTCGGTCGTACGCATCCTGCACGAGATCGAAAAGGCCATCGATTGTCCTGAACGTATCGGGTTCACGCGCTACCTCTGATGCAAGTTCGGTGACACCGGTTATGACTCCATCCTTAACGGTTACCCGAACATCGCCCACAAACTGGCAGTGGCAGACTCGGCTAACATCAAACGTGTAGTCTGTTAGGTGTTGGTTTTCCCAGAGTGTGCGGTAGTAAGCCAGGTCGTTTTCAGGCGTAGTCGGGCTCGCACATGCTCCGAGCAGTAGCAGAGTCATTAGTCGGAGTCGCATCACACTCAAATCACAAAGTCATTAGAAGGGGAGAATCCCCTTTCACCGCATCAGAACTTACTGAAAAATCCTGAAATTACTTCACTTGCAATTGTGCCAGTATCGCTCGAAGAACTTGGCCACCTATGTCCCCAATTATCGATTCGGTAATACCACACCTCATTGCCATTTTGTCCGTTCCGGTAATAGAAGGCATTTGTACTTGGGGCGAGAAAGACACTGTCTATTGTGGTAGTGCCATTCAAGTTTGCCCAGAAGGAAACAACCTCATCGGCATGAGGAGCCCCACCCCAACCACCCCAGGCACTCATGCTTCCATCGATTGGAACTACGTCATCATCAACACCATGAATTCGTAACGCCGGTATAGGTTGGGCCGGATTACAATTGTTCCAATCAAATCCACTCATAGTACCGGTGACGGAAGCAATCGCACTGAATGCATCGGAAGCCCCACACGCGAGTGCATAGCTCATGAATCCGCCATTTGACATACCAAAAACAAATGTCCGCTCAGAATCCAGATTATGCTGGGCTTGGAGATCTTCAGCGAGTTTCACCAAGAAACTCAGATCGTCAGTATCGCTAATGCTCAAGTTCGCATTCCAATGCGAATAGCCACGATTATCTAACGTTCCTTCTGGATAAACGACGGCAAAGCCATGAATATCCGCTGCCGCATCCATACCCGAGTACGATTGTAGCCTAGCCCCACTACTTCCATAACCATGAAGTGCCAAGACTAGCGGAGCGTTAGAAGGCAAGTTGTCTGGCTTGTATAAGACAAATTCCCTCGCGGAGACCTCTTCTTCGATGGGAATAGTGCTGCCGCATGAAATGCACCAGAAAAGAACCATCAGAGCGAATGCGAACAGCAGGGCTTTCTTCATCAGTCCATCCTCCATGAGAAGTGTTCTCGCTACGCGCTCGCATGATCAGGCTAGTGCAACACAGAGTCAGGTAGGTGTGGCGGGGTGGCACGGACGGACTAGGAGTTAGTTGTCGTCGGGGGGATGCGCTTCTATACCAGGCATGTCTCTCTTTACTTCTTTAAGTATGGAATCAGTCACAATACCCTGCACGGTGCAGCGATCGGTTCGGTCCCGCGCCGCCTTAGAAAACAGCACGGCTGATCCAACGAATAGCGAAACGAAAAATCCGTTAATGGTCACGATATCCAGCGGGCCACTACCCATCCCCCCGACCAGCGCTATCACGGCGACCAGCGTCTGAGCGAGGGCCGCCGCGAACAACGCGCGTGCCATTCCTTTGGGTTGAAAACGCGCGATGACGGCGCCAGTTGCTCCCACAACTAACACCCCGCCATACATCAGGTTAGCCTGGTTGTCCGCGGACCCAATGATGCCGACGGCACCGTTCACCCAGCCGAGGAGCAACCCAGAGCCTAGTGCAAGACCGACAGCGGCTCGGTATGTGGATTTGCTGGTCTTCCTTGATGCCACTTCAATAGCGATCCCAACTCCGATGAGCATGGCCCCGGTCTGAGCGATATTGTCCACTAAGTTCACCTCACCCATGAACTGCTTCGCAACCAGAGCCAGCAGCAGCAAGAACACTCCGGCGATCCAGCCGGCCATCCGCCAGCGGATCCAGCACCATCTGTCACCCTTCTCCGCATTTCCTGTCATCGGGTTTTGTCTCCTTCCGGTTCCTAAGCCTGTTTGGGCACCCGAAGGTCCGCAACTAAGGACGAGTGAAACTGGGCTAAGCAGCTAGGTGTGGCTGGGTGCCACGGAGGGGCTAGTCGCCGCTTCTCTACTGGCCTGTTTCATCTGCAATCGGCTCCTTCCTCACGCTTCGTTGCGCTTCCTTTCGGAGGTCGCCCAACTAAGTCCGCAATGGATGGGCCTGATGGGCCCGAAGATTCAGAGATGGCGCTACCCAGTCTTCCACCGAACGAATTACGGAACCCGTATACGGCCTCATCGTCTCCCTATCCAAGTAGGTGTCACCCCGTTGGACTAGGTCATCGAGATTCCTTGGGAAGGGATCAGCACACCCAACCGCTATCAGAGCGAGCGCGAGTAAAAGGGTTCTCTTTATGAGGGGTTAGAACCCTCTAGTCACTTCGATTTTTTCCAAGTAGAAGTTTTGTCGATCTCGTTTCCGCACATGACACCTGTACGCGTTTTTGTGTTCGCCTCTGTATCGATTGTTGTGACGATATCGTAGGCGCAGTTCCCGCTCGTGCCAGTACTCTTGGACCAGTCCCAGCTGCCTACCCACGTGGCGCCCCACTCGCCGGTCGGCTTGCCCTTCGCGTAGTGTCGATCCTTTGCCCAATCCCCGACCCCGGTCAGCGTAATCACGACGTTCTCCACCGCGTCCGAGCGCGTGTATGCACACTCCTCACGAACCTTGGTGCCACTGAACCCCACGTTGTACGTGCGGTCCTCAGGGTCCCAAGTTTTGGTGCCGCTTCCAGCGATAGTGAGTTTCCCACCATCATGACACACCCGGCTTTTCTCGAAGCTATGGGTCCAAACCACGGGCTGGTGACTCAACTGCGGCGCAGGGGAAGGGCCGAGTGAGCCCGAACTGAACACATCATCTATCAGGCTCGAGGTCATTGCGTCCAACTGATCAGCAAGGAACTGCGCATCCAATACGGAAAGCTGCGCTGGCTGAGTACTCGGGAGAGTTGCAGACTCGCACGCTCCGATCAGGAGAACAGCGATAAGCGCTAAGTAACGTTTAATAGGCATGTAGGATCTCCGGACTAATAAAGTGTGCTTGGAAGAACTATCCCGTGTTCAAAACTATAGGCGCACCGGTGCGGTTGTGCCAATGCCGCATTCCCATCCGGGCCCCGATGTGTATTTAGATTTCCGCCAAGGAAAAGGAGTAGGTGTGGCTGGGTGCCACGGAGGGGCTAGGTGGTTCAGAGAACCCATTTTTTCCGTGTCAGTAGCAATCACTTGTTAGACGGTGCGTCAGACTGAGCCACAAGATTATACGAGTCCATCCATGCCGGGATCGATTCACGGTCTGCCTGGCCCGACGTCATTCGACCAACGACGTGTGAGAGTCTGAAGCGTCTCCCCGCGTCAGTCCGGGCGACCCATTGGCTCGGCCGGCTGTTCGCGCCAAGAGCAAACTGCCTATGCCGCCACCGGCACCGAGCATAGGTAGGAATCCGAAGGGCACGATCCAGTTGTTGTTCGGCCAGTCCCCCCACGTCGCACCCACCAAGAGAATGGCAAGGGCGAGGCCGGATGCCACTCCTGCCGCCGCGACACGGGCTATGGAAAGTTCGTCGAGGGAGCGGCCGCGGGCGGCAATCGCAAGGATGCCGGAAAAGCTCAGCGCCAGGCCGGTGGCCCACACCGTCCCAGCGACGATCATGAAAAGGAGGTCGTCTTCCGCCCCCGGGAAGAAGACCGCGCTCACCGCCGCCAGAATAGAGAAGAAGACTGCGGCGAGAGCACCGAAGGTCGCGCCCATCCCGAGGACGCCTCTCAAGATTCGCTTCCAGTCCGACATAGATGGTCTCTTTGGAACACGGCACTTTGTGCTACACAGTACCGTGCAAGGTGTGGGCCACCATATGGGTCAAGGTCGGGACGCCACACTTTTGGCGAGAGCTGCGGAACGCCCCCAGGCTCGAGCCTACGATCACCAGGCCTTCCACGAAGACGCGAAGCTAGGGGATGCCACGCGCCCTCAGTCCTTCAGCGCATGAAGCTCGTCAGTTTTGGCGGCCATGATGAAGTCATTCTGGTGGAGCCCCCTGATCTTGTGGGTCCACCAAGTCACGGTGACTCGGCCCCATTCAGTCAAAAGCGCCGGATGATGGCCTTCCTCTTCGGCCAAGACTCCGACCTCATTCGTAAATCCTAGTGCGCTAATAAAGTCGGGAAACGTGAAGACGCGCTCCAGCCGCTGGATTTCATCACGCTCAACAAGCTCCCACCGGGGAACTGCTGTGCACAGCGCGCCCCTCTCATCTTCCGTTACAGTCGGAGCGCCCACTCGGCACGCTACACATTTCATTTGCGCTATCTGTTCCATCTTTCCTCACTGCTCCTGTCGAACGTCCGGGCCGATCAATCTCTGAGCTTCTTGGCTTTCGCGAGTGAAAATGGTCTGAGCCAAACAGTTCTCAATTCAGTCGCTCGTGCAGGGTACTACCCTGTGGCTGAGCCCCGTCTAGCTATCCATTTATCTACTATTATCCACTATCCATACGCCTCACCAATGTTCCACACGCCCTTCCCCTCCTGACCGTTCTCATGCCAGGCCTCAAACGGGCCGTACGGTGGCGCACACCCAGACGCTGTAAGGGCGAGCGCGGTCAGCAGGGTTCTCTTCATGCCTTCATTCGGCCCCAGTCCCACTCAGAACCGCAACTCAGGACGAGTGAAGTAGTGTGTATATGTTCAGCGCGAGGAAGGGTGCGCCGGTAGAGGGGAAGCTCCCGTCCTTTGGTAGCGTGCACATAGCCTTCACCCCACCTTCAGATCATGAATTATCGTGGGACGAGAGAGACTCTGAGGGTCAAGCTACACGGTCTCGTAGCTGCGACCTTGCTCCTCGCGTGCGGAGACAACGCAACCGCCCCTATCGTTGTCGAATCGCCCCCGGTTCCTTGCTTGTCGACAGAATCGATCTGTACGGAACGAATCGCGATCGGGACTTCCCTGTACCTTCCTGTCTTCAGTACACACTCGTTATATGAAGGGAACGATAAAGTCACCCGCGGCTTAATCATCGTGCACGGCACCGGCCGTAACGCGGACGACTACTTCCGCAGAGGCTTCCTGGCAGCGGAAGCCGCCGGACTACAGCAGCGCACCGTCGTGGTTTCACCACACTTTCAAACCTCGTCGGATGGCCCTGCCGCCGATGAGCCGTTCTGGAGCAGCGGAGGTTGGAAGCGCGGAAGTCTTTCTTCCTCCGATGGGCCACGCCCTCGAGTGAGCTCGTACACTGCGATCGATAACATCGTCGGACTTCTGTCCGATCCAGCACGTTTTCCGGCACTGACAGAAATTGTTATGACCGGTCATTCGGCGGGCGGACAGGTCGCCCACCGATATGCCGCTGCGAGTCGTGCTGAGGAGAACTTCGGGGCCGTCTCATTTCGTTATGTTGTGGCGAATCCATCGACGTATCTCTACCTCCGTCCCGAGCGAGAGGTGGACAGCACTTTCGTCGTTCCCGATGTATCAGGATGTCCGGGCTATGACGACTGGCACTACGGCATCCAATCACCCTCCAACTACGCGACGGGGGTTGGAGTGGACACCATCCGGGCTCAGTTGATACGCCGAGACGTTCGTATCCTGATCGGGAGCGCCGATACCCTCAGTGCGCAATTAGATGTTAGCTGTGGTGCGAATCTGCAGGGTCGCCATCGGTTTGAGCGTGGTCAAACCCTTGTGCGCTTCATGGACTGGCTCTCTAGCCCCCATCGGCACCAGGAGATGATCGTCCCTGGCTCGGGGCACTCAAGCAGTCGCATGTACCTCTCGGCGGTGGGGCTCGATGCCCTATTCGGCAAGTAAAAAGTTCGGATTTCCAACTGCCCATGAGCTAACCGAAAAGTAAACCCGCCCCCTGATTCCGCAGATCCGCAACTCAGACAAGAAAAACACTGTCATAGGTTCTGAGTCGGTGGCAGTTGAATAGAGGGGTGCCCGGTACTGGGGAGGGCTAGTTACCGTCTTCTTCTCCTGGTCGGTGACCTGCCGGTTGGCATCACCTTTGCCGGAACTGCGTGGTCCGAGTCGCTTCTGCTCGCGGCCGAATACGACTAGGAGGCCACAGGCGCGGGTCCCGCCTCCGAGGCGGATCGAGAGCGCGTCAACTCAGCGCTGAGCGAAGGCCCGCGCTTCCAGCGACGGAAGCACGGGCCTTGCAACCGCCAGCACGGCAGCATCAAGAACTTGGAACGGTGCTTCCTACAGGGGCTTATCTGGGTTCGCGATCGTGCGCCACATATGAGCCGTCGGACTGTTGTCATACCCGAGTCCTTCGGGAGGCTGCCTGAAGTTTCGTTCGATGATCTCAATGAACGGATCGATGGTAAGCGCCGCTCCCTCTTCAAAGGCATACAGATCACAGACTGTGATCAGCCGAGCCTCCATATACCATTCATGGCCTCGTGCATGTTCGTACGCCTCCCGGATGTAGTCCGGCGGAACGTAGTTTTCGCCGAAAATTCGAACATAGAGGTCGGGGTACTCATATCCCACGTCGTCATCACGATAGAACCTCAGCGCTCCGTGATACCGGATGCCCCACTCGATTCGCTCTTCGACATAGGGCGCGTAGAGCTGAGCGCCCCACCATCCGTGATCGGCTTTGATCAACCCCTGAACACCATCGTGCAGCAGGCAAGCCATGACGGTTCGCTCGGGGTAGCCACCCGTCAGCGCATGATTAGCGCTCTGAAGACAGTGTGATTTCGCGGCTAACCTAAGATTGAAAAAGTCGAGCCATGTGGGCTTGTCCGGCATCGGCTCGAGGGGAGTGTCCGATGCTCGCAACAGACTTCCCGCGCCTCTAGGCGCCGACGTTTGCCTCTGTGCCAATGCAGCTCGATCAGCTTCATCAATCTGGTCGAGCATGTAGTGCTCTAGAGCCTCCGCCTTCTCTTCTGGGTCCATCAGTTCCAAAGCACCGACGCCCAGAGTTGCCAGGAAAGCCTTCCGATTGACCTCAATCATGCGTCCTCCTCGCCATCGGATGAATTCTGAGCGGACCCCATTGATCTGACACCAGAACCCATCACACCTAAGACGCATACTTGGGGTGAGAAGAAGACCGGGCAAGCTGTCGCCCGGCTGCATCCCACCATGCGGGACATTCGCCGTGTTCATTTCAATGGACCTGCGCCGGCGACGCACTAACCCGCGAATAGTTTTGTGCTCAGTAAAAAGGGGCCGATTGGGGCGAGAGCACGGGGGCGGTAGTTACCGCTGGAATACGCCTCTACGCAGGCTCACTGCCGCTACGTGGGACACGTCCCCGATACTGGCTGAGCAAGCCAAGAGATCGCGCCCGTTGATAGAGAGCACAGGGTAGGCATCCTGTAGCACTTCGCGCTGCACCCGTTCTGAGTAGTAGGACGTGGTAACATACGCGCCGACCCAACCGCGCCTTAGCCGAGCTAACGTTCACGTGAGGAGTGCTTTGGGGCGGTATGGAGGCTTCTGGAGGGAGCGCAAAGACGACTTCTCATCACCTCCACAGCGTCCACGATCTGTTCGAACGACTCGGCGACAAACAGGACGTCCTGCAGGCAATCGATCTCGAAGGCCTGATCAATAACGTGGTCGAGGTTGAACGGGCGCCGAACACAGTTATCGCTGAGGGAGTTAGCGGCGTCGTCAGCGGATGAGATGAGTCCACTTCCGTAGATCCGCGTCTCCCCGCCCTCTCGGATCAAGCCGAACTCCACGGTGAACCAGAATAACCTCGCCATCTGCGTGACTTGATCAGGAGTACTCGCACTTGACGCGACCTGCCCGAAGGTATGAAGAAAATCGGCAAACGCTCGATCGGCGTGGAGAGGCACGTGTCCAAACACGTCATGGAAGATGTCAGGCTCGGGGAGATAATCGAGTTGGTCCATCGGTCGCACGATGACCGTCGTGGGGAACTGACGGAGCGCCAGGCAACGGAAGAAATCCTGTGCAGGGATGAATCCGCGCACAGGCATCGCGGCCCACTCGGTGCGTCGAGCGAGGCGCTCGTTCACACGCCGAAGATCCGGTATCGCAGAGCCGTTCAAATCGATCGTTCTCGCGCCCTCCAGGTAGGCTCGACTAGCCGTGCGTTCGAGGTCGATCATGCGGCGGTTGTGAAGGATCCTCCATACCTCATGGTCCTCAGGGCGGTACTTCGCCCACTGCTGTGTGGTCACGAAAGGTTGTGCGAAGGCGAGAGCTTCGGGCGTATCGCGTGTCATGTCGTACCAGGTTGAGGGCACAAAAAAACGGCCCGTGGATCTCTCCACGGGCCGCCAGTACTTCCGGGTCAGAACTACGCTAGCGCGATATCTCTCCGGGGCTGCCCATGGGTCGGGGAGCCCGATAATAGAAATCGGCGGCGTAGCACTGCATCGTTATCATGGGAGGACCCTACCCGTTCGTTCGATGACCGTCAACGCGGTGGTTTCGCGACCG
>Ga0308018_10000697_pt1 | contig 16383 bp, 14 predicted proteins | sample Neamet282_FD_203130 | JGI IMG/M metagenome (GOLD analysis project Ga0308018, IMG submission 203130) | Marine microbial communities from water near the shore, Antarctic Ocean - #282 | ecosystem: Environmental > Aquatic > Marine > Unclassified | place: Southern Ocean | collected 2014-10-01
TTGGGTTATCTCTTCACTTGACAGCCTTACCACACGTACGTTACCGACGTTGTTTTGTTCAAAGTTAGTCTGAGCTGAGGCAACAGATACCTTGGATACCTCCGTGGCAAGGACATTCCTATAATGTTGAGCAAGAACGGTAGTAAAGTTGCCATTACCACAATATAGCTCAAGTAGATCAGTATCCTTGGCAATGTCACTGCAGCATTCGCTGGCCCAGGTGAGCATTTGTACATTGATACCCGCATTGGGCTGCGTGAAGCCTGACTCCACTTGCTGATAGAGGTACTGGCGACCCTCAACAGTGAGTTTTTCAGTCACATAGTCACGATCTAAAACCACCTTTTGTTTTCGGCTACGCCCAATAATGGCGAGCTTTAGATCATTCTGAACGATTCGAGCCTCGTTCTCCCAAATAGCATCTAATGGCCTGTGGTAGATCAAGGTAATAAGGGCCTCACCGCTTGTTGTGGTCAAGAATTCGGCGCTGAATAGCCTTTTGCTTAGGACAGGATTAGCATTCACAGAGTTTAGGAGTAGGGGCATTAGATGATTAATCAGGGTGCCGCCAATAGGAAAATCATCGATTATATAGGGACGTTTTTCGCCTGGGCGATTCATCGCATAGTGCGCTGAGCCATCTTGGTGCCAAATTCGAAACTCGGCACGCATACGGAAATTTAATGGATCTGAAGTATGTACCTTAATTGCATAGTCACCCAAACATGCAATCGCGGCTTTATAGGCGCCAATCTTAATTTCGAGTTGCTTCTGATAGTTGTCCGGACTGTAGTGGCTTACTGGTGTCCATATGTCAGTCATAATGCTTCGTAGATCTCATCGGTCTTCGCGGCCATCACAAAATCATTTAGATGGAGTCCTCCGATACTATGGCTCCACCATGACACCTTAATACGACCCCATTCAACCAAAAGGGCAGGGTGGTGATCGCCTTCCTCGGCTATCACACTAATCTGATTAGCAAAAGCCATCGCCTGAACAAAGTCACCTACCTGATAAACACGACAAAGCTGCGCTACGCCGCTATTAATAACTATCTGCCAGTCTGCTATCTGCGGCGCTAAATCACCTTGCTCTTGATCTGTTAGCTTGGCTGCGTCTTTCGGCGTGGCGGCGCAGGGATATTCACTTAAAGGTTTCATAAAAGAGTCCCTACAGACAGTTCTTAGGTTTAGGTAACCCAGCCAAATACGCGACGGTCTTGGCCGGACTCCCAGAAAATAGTTTATTTAGATAGATGCTACGGCCTTTGTCCACGCCCAAGCTGGCGGCAACGGTCTTACACAGTGGTCTCATTGAGGGGGAGAATCCGTAACTGCCATAGAAGTCTCTTGCTAACAACAACACCTCAAGGTGCTCATCAACCACCTCAATGTTTTGCTCTAGACCAAACAGACTAGCATGCTCAGTGGTCCACTGAGGCAATTTAGAAAGATATTTCTGGTCATCAGACATTTATTACACCGCTCATCAAAAAAGCCCTGCTATTAAACAGGGCTTTGAGTAAAACGTACACCGCCTCGTTAATCGTCGCCCATGATACCAAAGATCTGGAGCAGGCTACTGAAGAGGTTATAAATCATCACAAATAGGATCACGGTTGCTGATATGTAGTTCCGCTCACCGCCATGAATAATAGCGCTGGTTTGCCACATTATGATGCCAGCGGATAAAAGGGCAAATACCGAGCTAATGGTCAGAGACAATAACGGAATTTGTAAAAACATATTAGCAATCGCGGCAATAAACGCTACCAATAGACCAACCATCAAAAAGCCGGACATAAAGCTAAGGTTTTTTCGTGTAGTTAAGACGTAAGCGGAAGATGCAAAAAACACCAATGCTGTCGAACCAAGGGCTAGCATAATAGGTTCTGCGCCTTTGACTGCTAGGTACATATTTAAAATAGGTCCCAGAGTAAAGCCCAGCCAGCCGGTTAGTGCGAACACCCAGAATAGACCTTTAGAGCTATTTTTATTCTTTTCTGTCATCCACAAGCAAAAGAAGTAGGGTATGAGAGTCATCCAAAATCCAAAATAGGGTGCGTTGATGGCCATGGATAGCCCTGCCATCAGGGCGCTAAAGGCAATAGTGGTTCCTAGTAGCATGTAGGTGCTACGAAGTACTTTGCTAACCTCCGGGCTAAGAGCGGTGCTTTGAATGCCGCCGGACATCGCTTTAGTGCGATACTTTTCAGTTTCCATAATTACCTATCCATTAAAGTTGATATTAATAAGGGCGTAATCATACTCATACGACAGTATATAGCTAGCTAGATTCAATACAGTTGGGGTATTTTCTTAGGTTCAAAGGATCGGAAACGATTCTAGCTCAATACCACTGCTGTTAATGGTGAGGTTCCAGCCATTAGCTTCCCAGTCGCCAAGGACTATACGCTCACCATTGTTCAATTGATGCCTGTGCGGGCGATGTGTGTGACCGTGAATGAGGATATCAACGCCGTGCTTCGCCATGACCTTATCGACCGCCTTTGTATTGACGTCCATTATTGCACTAGCTTTGTTACTATTGGCTGCGGCACTTTTGCGTCGCCAATCAGTAGCGATTTTCTGTCGCACCCGTAAAGGCAGATGAACTAAGCACCAAAGATAGATCGGGTTTCGAGACTTTCGACGAAAACGCTGATATTGAACATCATCAGTGCAAAGAGAGTCCCCATGCATCACCAGGGCTCGATGTCCGTAATATTCAATAATCTCCTCATCAGCGAGCAAGGTGGCACCGCTCTCACGCATAAAACGGGCGCCAAGAGTGAAATCGCGGTTGCCGCGCTGGATATAGACAGGTACTCCGCTATTACTTAGTTGCAATAGAGCAGTCTTTGTCTGATCAGCAAGATCACTGGGGTCATCATCGCCGACCCAGGCTTCAAAGAGATCCCCTAGAATATAAAGCGCGTCAGCCTGCGCGGCACGATCTCTTATGAAATCCAAAAACGCCCGGAAAATAACCGGGCGTTCAGGAGATAGATGTAGGTCTGAAATAATCAGAACTGACATAAAATAATCGCTCTATTTGGCGGCGTACTCTTCGCCAACAACAGTTTCAGTGATCTCAATAATATCGGATGGCACATCTTGGTGTCCGCCTGAATTACCTGTTTTCACAGCCTTAATAGTGTCTACCACGTCCATACCATCAACAATTTTTCCAAAAACGGCATATCCCCAGCCTTGGCTATTCTTGCCTGAATGGTTCAAAAATCCATTGTTAGCAACATTAATAAAGAATTGTGATGATGCAGAGTGCGGGTCACCCGTTCGGGCCATGGCAAGGGTGCCAATCTCGTTAGTAAGTCCATTGTCAGCTTCGTTTTCAATCGACGCTCGACTGCTTTTTTCATTCATGCCGGAGTCCATGCCGCCGCCCTGAACCATAAACCCGTTAATAACCCGGTGAAAAATGGTGCCAGTGTAAAAATCATCACGTGCATATTGTAGAAAATTAGCCGCGGTTACGGGAGCTTTATCAAAATCAAGTTCAATAGAAAAGTCACCCATGGTGGTCCGAAATGTAATCATTAGTATTCCTTAGCTTTAGTATAAGTTTGTTTAGGCCGCTATTTTAGGTTGTAACGGGCACGATTTAAACTATTCTTTACTGATATTGTCAAAAGTAGTCCGCTAGCGGAATAAAAAAAGCGCTATTTGAGGCTTTTTGTTTATCAAAAAGCACGCTACCGCTATACTTGCACGCTCCCTGGCCCTATCTTTGCAAAAACTATGACTGACGTTGAAAAACCAATTAATTTTATCCAGCAGGTTATTAATGCTGACCTTTCCGCTGGTCGGGTTAAAAAGGTCATTACCCGCTTTCCTCCAGAGCCAAATGGCTATCTTCATATTGGCCATGCTAAATCGATTTGTGTGAACTTTGGTTTGGCTGAACAATATGGTGGCATCTGTAATCTTAGATTTGATGACACCAACCCTGAAAAAGAAGATGAAGAGTTCGTTCAAGCAATTATTGAGGACGTTGAGTGGCTTGGCTATGATCTTGGCGAGGGCCCCTGCTATGCCTCCAATTACTTCGAGCAACTGTACATCTGGGCGAAGTATCTGATTACCCAAGGCAAGGCCTATGTCTGCGAGCTAAATGCCGAACAGATGCGCGAGTATCGGGGCACCTTAACTGAGGTCGGTAAAAACAGCCCTTTTCGTGATAGAACTGCAGTAGAGAGTTTAAGCTTACTGGAAGATATGCGTTTAGGTTTAATCGACGAGGGTGCAATGACACTTCGCGCTAAGATTGATATGGCATCGCCTAATATTAATCTTCGGGACCCAGTGTTGTATCGAATTAAGAAGATGGCTCATCAGCGCACAGGGGATAAATGGAACATCTATCCCTCCTATGATTTTGCTCATGGGCAGGAAGATGCGATTGAGGGGGTTACCCACTCGGTTTGCACCTTAGAGTTTGCCGCTAACCGTCCACTTTATGAATGGTTTACGACAAACTTACCCTTACCATCAATCCCGAGGCAATATGAATTTGGTCGGTTGAACCTTAATTACACCATCACCAGCAAGCGTAAGCTCAAACAGTTGGTAGATCAGGGTCATGTGGATGGTTGGAGCGATCCCCGCATGCCGACTATTTCAGGCTTGCGTCGTCGGGGTGTCAGTGCGGCTGCGATTCGTAATTTTTGTAATAGTTTAGCTGTTGCCAAAACAGACGGTACCGTCGATATGGCTCAGTTCGAGCATTTTATTAGAGACGACCTTAACGTCAATGCTGGTCGAGCCATGTGTGTGTTTAAGCCGTTTCTTATTACGCTCAGCAATTACAGCGAGCAGGAGCAGTTTAACGTTCCCTGTCACCCGAACAGAGAAGAGCTAGGACAGAGAACTCTTGATTTTGGACGACAGATTTATATTGATCGGTCTGACTTTAGCGAAGATACGACTTTATCTAGAAAGAAATTCAAGCGCCTTGTTATTGGTGAGTATGTTCGCTTGCGTAGTGCCTACATTATTCGTGCCGATGAGATCATCAAAGATGCGGCTGGCGAGATCATCGAAGTGATAGCCAGCCTAGTGCCTGATACCGTCGGGCAAGATGCTCCCGAGGGTATACGTCCTCGAGGAGTCATTCACTGGGTATCTAAGCACACCTCTGTAGACTGTACCGTTAATGTGTACGACCGATTGTTTACAGTCGCATCACCCGATGAGGGCGATAGAGATATGCTTGATTATCTAAACCCTGATTCCTTGGTCGAAATGACCGGCTGTAAGGTTGAGGCGGGTCTTGTTGACGCTATTGCCGGCGACCATTATCAGTTTGAGAGGGAAGGGTACTTCACTCGAGATAGCGGTGATTTGGACAATTTAGTGTTTAACTGCACTATTGGATTGCGAGATAACTGGAAAGCATAGAATGACCGATAAAAAAAGTAGTACTTTGGCGCTGTACAACACGTTAAGCCGTGAGAAAGCAGCCTTTGAGCCGATCGACCCCGATCGAATCACTATGTACGTCTGTGGGCCAACAGTCTATAACCGGGTGCATATTGGCAATGCTCGACCAGCGGTTGTGTTTGATACTTTGTATCGTGTTTTACAGAATGAGTACCCCAACGTCGTGTATGCCCGAAATATCACTGACATTGATGATAAAATAATGGCGGCTGCATCAGATCTCGACGAAGACATTTCCATCGTTTCAGCTCGATATTCAAAAGCCTATTTCGAAGACATGGCCGCGCTGAACAATCTTGAGCCAACCATTACTCCGTACGCGACACAACATATTCCAGAAATGATTAGCATGGCCCGCCTTCTAATAGAGAAAGAGAATGCCTATGTCGCTGATGGACACGTCCTTTTTGCGGTCCAGTCTATGAAGACTTATGGTCAACTATCCGGTCGATCGTTGGACGATATGCTAGCTGGCGCGAGGGTCGAGGTTGCGGACTACAAGCGTTACGCTGGAGACTTCGTACTTTGGAAGCCATCTGCTGAGAATGAGCCAGGGTGGGACAGTCCCTGGGGCAAAGGCCGTCCAGGCTGGCACCTTGAGTGCTCTGCGATGACCGAAAAGCACCTCGGCGACACTATTGATATCCACGCCGGGGGCCAAGATCTAATTTTCCCTCACCATGAGAATGAAATAGCCCAAAGCTGCTGCGCGCATAACGGTAAGCCGATGGCCAATGTTTGGATGCACAACGGCTTCATTAACATCGAAGGCGAAAAAATGTCCAAATCATTGGGTAATTTTCGTATGGTCAATGATCTCCTAGATCAATACCCCGGAGAAGTTTTACGCTATGTTATTTTGTCTGCACACTATCGTTCAGAGCAGAGCTTCAGCAAGGATCTGCTCGATAGCGCTTGGCGTTCTTTAGATACCCTGTATGGATACCTGCGTGGTATTAAAGGTTCAGATTCGATTATTGGTATGCAGACTAAGGGATATAAAGCACTCTTAGACGACTTGAATACTCCTCTGGCCATCAGTGAACTACATCGCCTAGCGAAGCAGATGCATGCCGCTACTGGCTTGCAGCAGCAAGATTTGCGTGCTGAACTAGCGGGACTTGGCTCATTAATGGGTCTACTTCAGAGTGACGCTGAGCAATGGTTTACTCAAGTGAGGAGCTCTGCTGATATTTCAAGCGCCGAGATTGAGGGCCTGATCGAGAAGCGCCAAAGAGCAAAAGCTGATAAAGACTTTGCTGGGGCAGACCTGATTCGCCAGGACTTGTTAGCGCGTGGCGTGGTTCTTGAAGACAGCCGAGAAGGCACAAAATGGCGACGTGGATAGACTGTAAATCAATCGGTTATCAGCATTGCTTCAATTTCAAAAGTTTCAAGCATATCTACTCCGCGGCCTAATAAGGAATGCCCAAGTGCCTGGCTTCCTACTTCATAGGCAACTAAGGTTGCATCCCGCAGAACCTCTATTGCAGCCAAATCACACTTAGGGGGAATAATGAGGTGATCGGTGTAGATAAAATCAGGCTCAGCGGCCTTAACCTCTTCTAAGTAAAGATCATCCCACTGCTTTAGCACTAAGCCTACCAGTGGCCAGCCACTCTTTCTGGCACCTAAAGCTAGGGAATAATCGAAGCTCATAATTACTGCTCGATCAGCCACTGGTTGCAGTATCTGTTGTACAGACTCAAGCATAAGCTCTCGGCCACAATGATCGATAGACTCATCCTTGAGTTCAACAAAAGCTTTGACGTCTGGGTTAGCCTCTAAGATTGCCACCAAGCTCTCTAATGGAGATATCTTTTCAGCGATAAATGTGTCACCCAATCGCTCTGGTTCGTAAGCCGGGTAGACTAATAACTCATCTCTCTTAAACGCAAACACGGACTTGTCTGATCCACTGACTCGAGAGAGTGTGGTGTCGTGGTAAATGATCGGTAGCTTATCCTGACTGAACTGCACGTCTAATTCGACATATAGAGCGCCTGCGTCTATCGCCTTATTAATTGATAATGCAGTGTTTTCAGGGTATTTCGCTCGATAGCCTCGGTGGGCCACTAGTTCTTCAGCATTAAGAGGTGTAACAGGGAGTATTATTACTGACATTGGTGACAATCTCACAGTTCTAATTAGGGCTTGCTAAATGGTATCCTTACGCCACCCTAACAACAAGGAACTACTCATGTCTCTGGTGCTTTTCGAAATTCGCGACAATATTGGCTTATTAACACTTAACAATCCCTCCAAACGCAATATGCTGACAGCTGAGGTCTGTGAATTAATAGTTGATTATGTCGCCCAAGCCGAGCAACACCCTGATGTAAAGGCGCTAATAGTGACTGGCAATGGGCCAACCTTTTGTGCGGGTGGTCAGCTTACTGATATAACCGCCGACCAGTTGATGCTCGAAAATATATATAGTGGCTTTCTGTGTATCGCACAGTGTGAACTGCCAACCATTGCTGCAGTTAATGGCCCTGCAGTAGGGGCAGGCTTCAATATGGCGGTGGGTTGCGACGTGCGTATAGTCACCGAGAACGCTCGATTTGAGCCTCGATTCTTTGGTCTAGGCTTACATCCGGGTGGCGGCAACAGCTGGATGTTACGGCAACTGGTGAATTGGAACACAGCTGCCGGCATGTTGTTATTTTCTCAATCGATTACTGGACAAGAAGCGGTCGATAAAGGACTAGCGTGGGAGTGCGTCAAACAGGACGAACTAGTCGAAGCGGCCTTTGATTTCACTGCTAATATTCGGGACTTACCCAAAGAGCTGTTGTTGCGGACCAAGCAAACGCTGAGACAGGCTGGGGGCACCAATGAGCATAACGAAATTGTAAACCTAGAGACCGCGCAGCAGGTGTGGTCGATCAATCAGCCTTACGCTAAAAATGCAATTTCAGCGATGATCGACAGAATCAGCAGTAAGACCTAGCCCTTTACAAGGGCTTTCTCTGCAGCTATAACAGACTGCTGTATTAGCGTATTAATTGTCATCGGTCCAACACCACCAGGAACTGGCGTATATGCCGCCGCACGATCGATCAGTGGAGCCAATTCAATATCACCAACACCGCCGGGGTGATAACCTGCGTCAACTACAACAGCGCCGTCTTTAATCCAGTCGGCTTGAATAAACTCTGGTCGACCGACAGCACCAACAATAATATCAGCCTGCTTAATTAGATCAGGAAGGTTCTGCGTTTTAGAGTGACAGATCGTTACGGTTGCATTAGCGTTTAACAGCATCAAAGCCATTGGCTTTCCGAGAATAGGGCTCCTGCCAACAACGACCGCGTGTTTTCCGGTCAATTCAATACCATAGGCCTCTAGTATCCGCATAATGCCCTGAGGTGTTGCTGACCCATAAGCGTCTTCATCCATTGCCATGCGACCAAATCCATGACAGGTGACCCCATCAACATCTTTGGCGATATCAATCTGATCAAAACAGGCACGCTCATCTATCTGTGAAGGTACCGGATGCTGCAACAGAATACCGTGACAATTAGGATTAGTATTGAGTTCATCGATCTGAGCGAGTAGTTCGCGTGTTGAGGTATGTGCGGGCATCTCAACGGCAATAGATTCCATGCCGACGCGCTTACAAGCGTTTTGCTTCATCTTGACGTAGGTTGCTGATGCAGGATCGGCCCCCACTAAAATAGTGGCTAAAATAGGCGCTTGACCGCCATTCTTTTGTTTAAGCTCGGCAACTCGCCCGGCCAGGTCAGCCTCGGATTGAGTTGACAAAGATTTTCCATCAAGAACTAAAGCAGGCATTTTTTTTCCTTTTAACGGGAGAGATATTGGTTGGCGGCTAAGGTAGCGAAGGATAACCAATTACGCAAGGCTTTAGGCACCCTAAAAACGACATAAAATTAACTTTTATAACCTAAATCAAGCCAAAATGCGGCCACCCAAGCGACGTAAACCAGGCGTTTAGGCAAATCAATTGACGATCTAAAGGCGTCATAACTCGGCTTAGCCGGTGCGCCTATATCAGATAACCCTCGGCCATCTCTTCGCCAGTGGCCCACAGGCGCTCTGCCATTGGCTTATCGAATATGTGGTGCTCGCCGCTGACCATAACCGCATTGCAGTCCTCAAAATAGGCCCCACTGACTCCCTCCAGAGCGGGATTAGTCGCCACATATACTTGAGTGGCGGCCCCCTCCTGGGGTGTTTTCGCAATAAGACCGCCAAACCAGTCAAAACCTTTGCTTATAACCGCAGGAGCAGTCCGAGCAATTTTAGTTTTGACTAAACCTGGGTGAATAACATTAGAAGTGACGCTGGAGCCTCTTAATCGTGTGGCTAATTCAAGCGAAAACAATGCATTGGCTAGCTTGGATCGACCGTAAGCTTCCTGCGAATCAAATAGACCTTCACCTCGAAGATTGTCAAAATCTATGCCCACGGCGGGTGCCTGAACATAAGCGGATTTACTTCCCACATTTACAATACGACTCGCCTGAGCTTTTTTCAGTAAGGGCATCAACCTGTTTACCAACACGAAATGACCCAAATAATTCACCGCAAATATTTTCTCGACGCCGTTGACCAATTCTAATTTGCCAAAGGTATTAACGCCCGCATTACACACCAAGATATCGATGGGAAGACCGAGCGCGGCAACTGTGTCTGCGCACTCTACGACGGATTGCAAACTTGACAGCTCTAAGACCACGGGCGTGGTAATACCCGTCACGCCAGAACAGGCTTTAGTGGCTTTCTCAAGTGTTCTACCGGTACCGATAACATGTGCCCCTCTCAGCGCTAATACCCGCATGGTCTCGAGACCCAAGCCAGAATTACAGCCAGTGACCATGGCCGTCTTTCCGGTTAAGTCTAATCCAAGGGTCACTTCCTCAGCTGTCGATGCAGCACTATAACGTCCCACTGGGTAACTATTATCAATAGTCACAATTGGCCCATTTTCGCTGCAACCAACTAGTATAGGCATCGTAGCCACCGCCGTTGCCCCATATAAAAACTGCCGCCTATTCATTTTTATCCTCTCATTGGCCTCAGAATGTGGCCATAGGTTATTTTACGAATGAAACAAATATTACATATACTTAGACTCCAAAAGGAAGCCCTATTACATAGATAACGCCCTTGATCCTATTAGGTTGACAGTGGCGCTTTGATTATCATTATCAGCCTAGATAATAGTTTTCAACGCCTCGATTAACCTGGCAACTTCTTCACCGCTGGTATAGTGCACAAAGGAAAGGCGCACGACACCTTGTTCCGGGGGTATGTTCAAAGCCTCCATCAAACGATAGGCATAGCAGTTCCCATTAGCTACGCCAAGACGCAGTTCTGCTAGTTTTGCCGCGATGTCAGCTGGGTCGACGCCATCAACTGTAAATGAGACTGTAGGGGCTCGATTCTTAGTGACAGTCTTCCCTATTAAGCTGATACCTTTCCGATCCTTTAGAAACTCTAATAAGGGCTCTAAATTTGCGGTTTCGGCATTGTGTAGTAGTGCGCCAACCCTGTCAGTTTTAGAAGATAGTAACTTTTCACTATCACTAAAATGATGCGCATCAATCGCCTCGAAATAATCAATGACCCCATTAACCGAGGCAACTTGCGCGTGATCTGGCCCTGCGGGGGTAAACCGACTGGTAGCAGAGTCCACATTGAAAAAATGTGCTTGGCTAGGGAGCGCTTGATTCAAAGCTGCACGCATCACCATTACTCCAAGATGCGGCCCGTAGACCTTATAGAGGGAGAAGAAGTAAATATCAGCTCCCAGCGCTTCCACATCTGGCAGACCATGGCCAGCGAAGGAGACCCCATCAACGAACACCAGAGCGCCTGCAGCATGAATTTTATCTGCCCACTCACGCACAGGGTTAATACTGCCGACGATATTTGAGCAATGGGTAAAAGCTACTACGCGTGTCTTTTCATTTAAAAGTGCATCCAACCCTTCGACCTCTAACTCGGCTGTTTTAGGGTTAACTTGCCATTCGCGAACAATAATACCTGATGCCTCCAAACGCCGCCAAACACCAATGTTCGCCTCATGATCTTGGTTAGTCACGATAACCTCATCACCGACTTCAAGATATTCTCTTAATGCTTGTGCCACGACATAGCTATTTTGAGAGGTTGAGGCACTAAAATGCACTTCATCGGCCTCAACGTTAAGCCATGACGCCATACGCTCTCTAGCATGAGTCATTTTTACCCCAGCGCTCACTGAGGGCTCAAATCCATAATAAGGCTGAACTTTGGTTGCAGAGTAGTAGTGATGCAATGCGTCGATCATTTGCCGACAGGCGTATGAACCGCCGGCATTCTCAAAATGAGCGAAGCCTTTTAGGCTTGGTTCGCTAAACGCTGGAAATTGGTTTCTTACAAAATCTATATCTAATTGGGTCATTATCTATCACTTTATTTTAACGTGCTACATAGTCCCATCAAATGCCTGAAGATGGCAACCTTGATGGATGCCTGATTTGATTAAACCGCCTATCCGAATATCACTAAAGTAATCACGTAATTATGAAGAGGAGCTGTCGGTTACGCCAAAGCTACAATATAATCGTTGTCAGATACTCATAATTACTCAAGAAATTACTGGTGTCTTATCGCTAGCTTGACTCTTATTACCGGTTATCCAGCTACCTATACTTTTCGAATTCTCGGTTATAACATAGGGGCAATGTGAAATAAAAACTTATCGCAAAGCCCGATCAGAAGAAATATTAAGAACTTAAGTCTAGGCAGGGGTCAATCCCGTGAATGATGCACCAGAGGCCTAGCTATCGCTCCTGCGATCCAACGTGTATATTGTCAGCGTTAAACTCGATTGCTTGATCTTTTCAGTAGTACTTACTCTCGAGGATCCCCATGCAACGTTGGTTGATTTTGATTATTCTCTGCCTTTCTGGCGGTATAATTTTCATACTGCCTTTTCTTCGAGAAGTTTATTATATCCCTATGCAGCAGGCTTTCGCTTTCAACAACACTCAGATGGGTGTGCTGAGTAGTGTCTTTGGTACCGCAGCCTTACTCGCTTACTTCCCTGGTGGCTGGCTAGCTGATCGTGTTTCTTCACGAAAGCTAATGAGCATCAGTTTATTGGGCGTGGCATTAGCCGGCGTTTTTTATTCTAGGTTTCCTTCTTACTCCATAAGTATTGTTATTCACGCGTTTTGGGGTCTCTGTACTTCGTTGGTTTTTTGGAGTGCCATGATCAAGGCCACACGCAACTGGGGGCCGTCAAATAAACAGGGTCGCGCATTTGGCTTGTTGGAGAGCGGCCGAGGTATTTCTGAGCTTGGCAGTTCGTCATTATTGTTAGCTTTTTTCGTATGGATGGGCAGTCAAGCTGAGGCTTTATCTCAGGTCATCCTGCTATTTTCTTTATGTAATGCATCACTAGCGGTATTGGTCTGGTTATTCTTGAAAGACACCGTAGGAGACAAACTAGAAGGGGTTAATAAGACAAAGTTGGGGCTTAAGGAAATAATAGCGGTGCTGCGAATGCCGACGGTATGGCTGATCTCTATTATAGTACTCACCTCGTATAGTGCGTACTGGGGCGCCTATTATTTTGCTCCTTATGCAACCGACATTTTTGGCGTCAGCATCGTTATAGGTGCCTCTGTGGCGGTGGGAAAAATGTGGCTAAAACCCTTTGTTGCTGTTTTGTCTGGGTTTGTGGCGGACAAGATGGGGGTGGCGAATACCGTTTTTTATTGCCTGTTAGCCATGACGGTCTGTTTTGCAGTGTTCTCAGTGTTACCGGGAGGAGGCAGTTATTTGGCGGTTATGTTGATAACCGCGATGATTATTTCTATCGGAGTTTTCGCGCTTCGGGGTTTATATTTTGCTCTGCTCAATGAAGGGGGCATATCGTCCGCAGCAACGGGGACAGCAGTTGGAGTAATCTCAGCGATTGGATTCACCCCAGATGTTTTTATGCCTCTACTTGGCGGTATTTTGTTAGATACCTATCCAGGTGCTCAAGGTTACCAATATTATTTCGGTACGATTGCCATACTTTGCCTAATAGGTACTTTTTCAGCCTACTTAATGATGCGAATAGTCCAAAAAGGACGCTTTAAATCGACTGCAGATGGCGCCGTAGAGGAAATAATTAATGACTGATATCTTAGATTTAGTAGAAAATTCTACCATGACGTTTTCGCTCCCAAGCGATTGGTACCTGTCCAATGATATTTTTGCTCTTGAGAAAGAGCACATATTCCTAAAAGAGTGGGTATGCGTTGGTCGTGAAGAAGAGATTCCGAAAGCAGGCGACCATAAAGTACTAGACCTTTACGGTGAGAGCATTTTGTTACTCCGTAATACTGAGCACCAACTACGGGCCTTTTATAATGTGTGCCGTCATCGTGGCGCCCAGCTATGTCCCAGCGGAGAACAAGAGGACACTGATGACCGTATACCCCTAAAAGGCGGCGTAGTCGGCGGTAAAACAATTATGTGCCCCTATCACGCGTGGAGTTACGATTTAAATGGACGACTGATACGTGCTCCGCATCTAACACCTCAGATGGGGTTGAATCTTGAGAATATCCGATTGCACCCTGTAGCCTGTGAATCTTGGGGTGGTTTTGTCTTCTTACATCTTAGTCCAGAACAGGCTAAACCATTTTCAGAGCACATAGCGTTGAGCGCTGAGAGGTTTAAGCGATATCCATTAGCGGAACTTGTGGTGGCTAAGACCTTGAGTTACAACGTCAACGCTAACTGGAAAGTGCTTTGCGAAAACTACAATGAGTGTTATCACTGCGGTCCTGTTCACCCTGAATTATGTCAGTTAGTCCCGGCTTTTAAGGAGAACGGTGGCGCTGATCTCGACTGGGATAACGGTGTCCCTCATCGAGAGGGCGCGACGAGTTTTACACTGACCGGGACGACAAATCGTCAAACCTTTCCAGATCTCGATGACTTTGAAAAGGAGCGTCACAAAGGCGACCTAATCTATCCAAATGTATTCTTAAGCCTAGCTGCAGATCATGTCGCCGTTTTCATCCTACACGCGGAAGGTCCAGCAAAAACCCGTATTGACTGCCATTTTTTATTTTCTCAAGAAGAGGTCAATAAAGACAATTTCGACCCCTCTGATGCGGTAGACTTTTGGCATCTGGTCAACAGGCAAGACTGGTCGATCTGTGAGCGTGTGCAAACCGGCATGGGTTCTCGAGTCCATGCGCAGGGTGTCTTCTCTCCGATGGAAGACTGGAACCTAGATATACGAAAGTACGTTAAGGACCGCATTGGGCCCTATGTCGATGTTTAAATGACAGGGCCTGGTGGGTACTCAGCGACGGGTATATCACGAAGATATAAATCGTTGCTTTGACGATCTAGTTCGCGGGAAAACGAGTGTCCGCTATGCACCGCATGAACCAAAGCACCGGGCGCAAGAGCATCACCAATTGTGTGGATGGACTTAATCCCAGCCTTGGCAAAGTCTTCTGATCTGGCCATGAGTGATTGGTATATGCCATCATTGGGCATCCTTAAACCTACTATGACTACAGACTTTGCAGGAACCCGCTGACTTTTATTAGTAAATATATTGCTCAGTGTGGCTTCCCCTCCATCAAAAGCACTGAGTAATTTTTGAGTATGCACATCAACATTACAGACATCGAGTGCTTGGTGCACGTAGGGTTGTTCATTGGTCATTATGGTCCAGGCTGAAGCATGTCCTGCGGGAGTTGCGTAGGAGACTTCAATACCCTGTTGAGCAAGAGACTCAGCAATCACGCCGCCCAAATAATAGTTATCAAAATCATAAACTAAAACTGGGGACTCTGGAACGACGCCTCGGGCCAAGTCGTCTGGCGTGTAGACATTAGGCTTATTGAGTTCACCTAGGGGGATTTCTAGTGATGAATAGAGGGCCTTTGTCCAGTACGATCCTGTGGCTATTGCGACACGCTGATGTTCCAAGTTAAGAATATCCTCGGCATCCAATTCACTGTCCAAATATAGCTCAACATTAGACATCTGTTTCAGTGCGTATAGCCTGTACTCATTTACTCTGGCCCAAGTATTTAAACCTGGCAATTTAGTTTCAAATAATAAGCGTCCACCCATTTCATTGGACTTCTCAGCGATAGTCACCTGGTAGCCACGTCGAGCAGCTATTAAACCTGCTTCTAGTCCCGCCGGACCCGCCCCAACAATGAGTATTTTGTCACTGCTACCTGGCGATGCAAATTTCTCAGGATGCCAGCCTTTACGCCACTCTTCGCCAGCAGTTGCATTCTGAGTGCAGCGCACGGGAACACCATCATGCCAACTGGCAATGCAAATATTACAACCAATGCATTCACGTATCTCATCTACGCGACCTTCTCTGATCTTGTTGGGTAGAAAAGGATCAGCTATCGAAGGGCGGGCGCCACCAATTAAGTCAAGTACGCCTCGCTTTATCTGTGACACCATTGTGTCTGGAGACGTGAAACGACCAACCCCGACCACAGGCTTGTCTGTTACTGTTTTAACAAAATCAATAATCGGTTCATGGGCACCTTCCGGACGAAAGCGAGACGCACCGCAATCGGTGGGGCTAGAGTCCATTTTGACATCCCACAGATCTGGCAAGTCAGAAAGTAGTGATACAACTTCATGGGCTTCAGAGGAAAAATTCTCACTAGGTTTCGCGCGGAGCTCCTCTAAACTGATGCGCAATGCCACGCCACATTTGTCGCCCACTGCATCTTTGGTAGCTTCAATTAACTCTCGCACAAATCGTACACGGTTGGTTACCGATCCACCGTAGGCGTCGGTCCTATGATTCCACTCTTCAAGTAAAAACTCATATCCTAGGTAACCCATACCTGCGTATATGTAGACAATATCAAAACCGGCTTGTTGCGCTCTTTTAGCCGCCGCCACT
>Ga0308018_10000701_pt1 | contig 16323 bp, 6 predicted proteins | sample Neamet282_FD_203130 | JGI IMG/M metagenome (GOLD analysis project Ga0308018, IMG submission 203130) | Marine microbial communities from water near the shore, Antarctic Ocean - #282 | ecosystem: Environmental > Aquatic > Marine > Unclassified | place: Southern Ocean | collected 2014-10-01
AACTGTATATATGTTTGTACCAACTTTAGAAAATCTTTTAGACAAAATACCTGATGGTGAAGCTTCTGCAACTCCATTAAAGTAATAAACATAAGAAGATGCATTATCTGCTGATACTGTAAAATTGACGATACCACTACCGTCTCCATTTGCCAAATCAGGATCATTAACATCTTGACCGATAATCTCCGCATTAATAACGATTGAACTTGGAGCAATAATATCACCAAATTCATATTCTTTTTCTTGACAACCCAAAAAGGCTATTGCCATAGAAAATAATACGATATAAATATTTTTTATATTTTTCATTTTTATATTTTTTAATACTTTTTAATTTTTTAACGAAATAATCATTTTAAATCTAATTAGCAGATAAAGAAACATCGTCTATATTAACAGTTCCTATTTCGGCACCTAAATCAAATAAAACACGTGCATCTGTTGCCCCAAAGGTTGCAACATGGGTAAGTGTATAAGTTGTTCTTGTAGGTGAAATAGATACTGGTTCAGCCGTGTTATCCCAAGGATCTTTACTAAGACCGATACCAGCCAATATGCTTCTATCTACACTAGACCATGCATCGAAAGTAAGTGTGTAGGTATTCCCATCAATAATTTCTAATTTCTGACTTAGATTTACCGTATAAGGATCCCCTGCTACCAGAACATCTGCTGAATAGTAAGTATTTCCTCCATCTGTTACTACTGGTGCAGAAGTTGTATCATCAACACCTATTAACCAAGAATCACTTCCGTTTTCAAAATCACCGTTTGTTACAATATTTCCTGTTCCAATAATTAAGGATACGTTATCAATAGCCACTCGACCAACCTCTGCACCTAAATCAAACAAAACACGAGCATCAGGTGCTCCAAAGGTTGCAACATGAGTAAGTGTATAGGTTGTTATTGTAGTTGATATAGATAATGGTTCAGCAGCAGTATTCGTCCAAGGATCTTTACTAAGACCTATACCAGCAAATATGTTTCTATCTACATTCGACACAGCGTCAAAAGTAAGTGTATAGGTATTTCCTTCAATAATTTCCACTTTTTGACTTAGATTCACATCATAGGCATCACCTGCAACAGTTACATCTACATTATAATAGGTATTTCCACCATCTGTTTCAACTGGAGCAGAAGTAGTGTCATCAACACCTACTAACCAAGAATCGCTTCCGTTTTCAAAATCTCCATTTGTCAATAAACCGCCATCAAAAGCTGAACCATTTGAACTTGCTTTATAAAAGTATAAATTATCTATAAAGACAGTACCCGAACCAACAAATTTAAATTGTTTTAATGCATCAACTGGCAAACCCTGGTCTGTAAACTCAGACATTGGTATGTCAAAACTATTCCATTGATCTGCTTCTAGAGTTTTAGTTACAAATCTTTCATCTGCAGGAACAACTCCGTTTGGTAATGGATAAATATCGATACTTGTTGCATCCGTTGTCCAGATATCTATATGAAGTGTCTCCATTGAAGAAGCATCAATTTCAGATCCTATATCTATACCTTGATAATTTAAATTAGCATATTGAAGTATCTCTTCACCATCCAATTCGAATAAATTATACTGAGTAGATTGATTCCAATTTGGATAAAAATCTGAATCAGCAACGTCTGTATACTTATCGCTAAAAATAGAAATAACATCTTCTGCATCTCTTGTAGAAGGGCTTGGAGCATTTGCAATAGGTGCTAATATTTCTGTTACTTCAAATTCTACAGTGTATTCTGTTGTTTCAACAGCACCACCTTTGGCAAGTACTTTAACATCATAAACTCCTGCTTCAGCATATTGATAGTTTAGAACATCGCCAATATTAGCAATAGCAGCTGGCTGCGTAACTGATGCTTCCCCTGAATAAAATTCATAGGTAGTTGCAAACTCTGCTGTAGCAGTAATGTTTAATTGCTTAGACACTGCTGCATCATTTTCTAAAGTAACCACCAAGTTTTGTGGAGCTTGAAATGATACAACCAGTGGTAACAATACTTCTGTAGTTTTACCTATAGAGTTATATGCTATTAAAGTAACTTCGTAACTTCCCTCCGCATAAATATGATCTACAGTAGTTCCTTGCTCTAATTTTGCTGGTTCTAAAGTGGTATCTCCAAAATGCACATCAAAAGATACTGTACCCTCAGCTGTTGGTATTACCGTAACTAAACCAGTATTATCTTGTGTTATTTTAAATATAGCTTCCACATTTGTTGGTGGTGCAATATTTTCTAGAAAATCTAAATTTTCGTCTTCTGTACAAGCACTAATAAAAAATAGAATAATAAATGCTTTGTAAATTGTTTTTATATGTTTCATATTTCTAATGTTAATATGTTTAATTATATCCTTGATTCTGAGTCCAATTTCCTTGACTGAATTGTATTTCCTCTAAAGGGATTGGAAAAAGTTCATTCTTATTAGCTGTAAAACCAGAAATTTGAGCACCTCTGCCAGTTCTTACAAGGTCGAAAAAATGATGACCTTCTCCAACTAATTCAACTCTACGTTCTTTATAGATGGCAGCAGTTAAATTAGATCCACTGCTTGTAATATCATTGTTACTATTACCAAATGCTCTTGCCCTAACTGTATTTAAATACAATTGCGCTTTCGTATCATTTCCTGTTGCTTTTCTATTATTAGCCTCTGCCGCCATTAGTAAAACATCTGCAAAACGAATTACTCTATAGTTATTCGGATTCGTAAGGTTTTGATCTCCTGCTGCGGTTGCACTTCTTTTTCTAGGAATATATTTTCTATTAAAAAATCCTGTGTGTTCGTAACCAGTTGTATAACTTGCTCCTGTAGCAGTTGCCCATGCCTCTATATCTAAAATAGCTACATCCTTACGGTTGTCTCCTACTTCAAACTGATCTACCATCTCTTGTGTTGGCACATTAAAACTAAAACCTGAGGTAAATAAATCTCCGTCATAACCTCTTACTCCCTGAAAACCAACTGCAACGTTACCTTCACTACATTGTAAACAGCCAAAACCAGCTCCTTCAACATCTGTGTATTGCACTTCAAAAACAGAACCTACTCCATTTTCTCCTTGAGACTCAAAGATTTTATTATAATCAGATTCTAAACTATAAGAACCATTATTAATTACGCTTTCTAAAACAACTGCTGCTTCTGTAAATTTATCTTGATATAAGTACACTTTACCTAACAATGCTTCTGCAGCACCTTTGGTAACCCTACCTACTTGCGGAGCTGTGTATGCTAAATTTGACACTGCAACCTGTAAATCTGCTTCTATTAAAGCATATACTTCAGCTACTGGTGCTCTTGGAATTGTCTGCTCATCTCCAACAACAAAACGTCCTTCTGGTTTAATAGGAATTGCTCCAAACCATTTTACCAATTCAAAATTATAATATGCTCTTAAAAAACTTGCTTCACCAATAATAACTTCTTTACCAGTAAAATCTGTCTTATCTTGAAATTCAATTATGTAAGCTGCTCTATTAACACCACCATACATCCAACTCCATAAGTTTTGTAATTGAGCGTTTACAGGTGTATGAATCATATCATCTACTTGCTGATATCCTGCGACATCTGTTGCACTCTCTCCACCACACAATGTATTATTAGAAGCTATTTCTCCCATTAACACATTTATAAATGTAGATTGTAAAGGATCATATGCTGCAACTAATGCATTGTAATAGTCTGCCTCTGAATTAAAAAAAGATTCAGAATCTTCTGCATACACCTTTGTGTTTTCTAAATAATCATCTGAACAACCGTTTACTATAAATAAACTTGCAATGATGATAATACTAATCGATATTTTTTTGTTTATATTTTTCATTACTTGCTTTTTTAAAATTCTACGTTTAATCCTAAAATAAATTGTCTTGCAGATGGATACGTTCCATAATCTATACCTGCACCAATTGCTCCACCATTTATGGTTGGATCGTAACCAGAGTAATCTGTTAGTGTAAATAGGTTATTTACACTAGTGTATACTCTTAATTTAGAAACACCTATTCTTTCTAATGTATCGGCGTTAATATTATATCCTATTTGAACGTTTTGCAATCTCAAGAAAGAACCATCTTCTACAAAAAAGTCTGAAAACAACTTATTATTAGTTGCATCATTGGTTAATCTTGGTATTGAATTACTGGTTCCTTCACCTGTCCATCTGCCTAAATAATAAGATGGTTTATTTACATTTGGTAAAAAGCGTTCATAATTTCTAACAATTTCTTTCCCTAATTCTGAATATAAGTAGGCGCTGAAATCCCAATTTTTATAAGTTCCTGAAAAATTAAATCCCATATAAAAATCTGCTTGTGGTTTCCCAATATTTGTTCTGTCGTTAATATCGATAATACCATCTTCATTAACATCTTTATACCTAATATCTCCTGGAGAAGTTACGCTAGCACCTAATCCTGATTGTGAAGGATGTGCATCTATTGCTGCTTGATTTTGAAAAAGACCATCTGTTTGCAATCCATAAAAATATCCTATTGGTTGTCCCACTTCCATTCTAGAGGGAGGTAAATTTCCAATAGCGAAACCACCACCTTCAATAAAAGCACCACCAGTTACATCTGTAACCTCGTTTTTAACATAGGTTACGTTGTATGCAAAATTTAAAGATGCATCTTCTGTTTTTACAGCAGCATAACTAATCGCTAATTCTCCACCCGTATTTATAGAAGTACCAGCATTAACAGTTGGTCTTCCACCACCGGGAGCACTTGTTCCTAAAATACCTGAAACAGGGAAATTAGCAATTAATAAATCTTTTCTACTTTCTTCAAAATAATCAGCTACAATAGTAACTTTATCATCAAATAAATTAATATCTAAACCAATGTCTAATTTTTCTGCTGTTTCCCATTGTGCTAAAGGATTTGGCAATCCACCTTGTGCAGTCCCATCTACTAAGGCACCATCAAATACGTAAGTAGCCTCTCCGTTTAACAAAGATCTATATAAGTTATTTCCTACCTCATTTCCTAAAGTACCATAACTTGCTCTTAATTTTAAAAAGCTAATGGTTTTATTATCCTTTAAGAAGTTTTCTTCTGAAATTTTCCAACCTGTAGTTAATGCCCAAAACTGATCAAATCTAAATTCTTTTATAAAAGCTGAAGAACCGTCTCTCCTTATCAAACCAGAAAACAAGTATTTCCCTTGATAATCGTATTGAATTCTACCGAAAAAAGAAGTTAATCTTTTATCAGCAAAACCAGAATTTAAACTTCTTTGTTCGTTTTGAGGATCTGTTAAATTTAATTGAGCAAAATCAAACGAGTTATTTGGCACATTAATACCAGATGCGTAAATACCGTCAAACAAATCATTTTGTACACTTGTACCTATTGTGAATGTGGTATTATGGTCTTCTGCAAATGTTTTACTATAGTTTGCAAACGTCTCAAAAACTACTCTTGTAGAGGTTGCCTTAAATTGGTACACAGAACTTTGTGGAATATTATAAACTTTGCTAATTCCGTAATTTTGTATCGGAGTAAAAGTTCTTCCTTTTTCATTGTATATTTTATAACCAAGTCTAGATGTTATTGCCAAACCTTCAATAGGCTTGTACACTAATTTAAAGTTTCCTTCTAAACCGCTTCCGTTATTTTCATTATACGTGTTTTTTAATTGATTCAAAGGATTAATAAGCTCTATCCCTAAAAAGTTATTCTCGTCATCTTCCTCTAAACCAAAGGTAGGTGCATAGTTTAAACCGTTAAACAAAACAGATCCTGCAAAACCTTCTGAAGCAGTTGTAAAGTAATTGGCTATTAATGAGAAATTTAATTTATCAGAGATATCAACTCCTAAGTTTAATTTAATATTATTTCTAATAAAATTTGAAGTTTCTTTTGCTATAATACCATCTTGTTGTGTTCTAGATGCACTTATAAAGTATCTAGAATTCTCTCCACCACCAGAAACGCTAATGTTATGATTCATTAAGAAAGCGTCATTAAACAATTCTTCTTGAAAATCTGAACCAACACCTAATTGAGAAACATTTGTAAAAGGTAATGTCTGCCCACTAGCACCATAAGCTTCATTTAAAACCAAAGCATATTCTGTTGCATTTAAGTAATCTAACTTACGTGTTGTTTGTTGAATAGCAGAATACGTATCATACTTTACAGTTGGTGCTTTGTTCTTTTTACCAATTTTAGTGGTTACTAAGATTACACCATTTGCTCCTTTAATACCATAAATTGCAGCTTGTGCATCTTTTAAAACCGTAATCGATTCAATATCATTCGGGTTGATACTATTTAAATCTCCCTCATAACCATCAACAATCGTTAAAGGTTGATTTGCAGTATTAGAACTTACACCACGTATTAAAATATTTGCTTTCGCACCTGGAGCACCAGATGATAAATTTACAGTAACACCTGCGGTAGTTCCTTGTAAAGCAGTAGTTGCGTCTATTGGTTTCAATGCTTCTAAAGTTTCTGCCCCTACAATGGAAACAGAACCTGTAACATCTTTACGTTTTTGACTACCATAACCAACCACAATAATTTCATTTAAAGCCTCTGCAGAATATTCTAAAGATACATTTAAGGTACCATTAATTGCATTTACTTCTTGTTGTTTGTAACCTAGATATCTAAATACCAAAGTTGCGCCCTTTTCTAAATTTGACAATGTATAGACACCGTCAAAATCTGTTTCTGTTCCTTTAACAGTTCCTTTTATAAGAATACTTACTCCAGGAAGTACTTCCCCAGAAACAGCATCTTTAACAGTACCTTTAACATTAATGGTTTGCGCAGTTGCACAAATACCTAAAAGCATAAAGAATAATAATGTGATTTGTTTTCCCATGAATAAAGTGTTTGTTTATTTTTTTATAAATTTAATATGAAATACCTGATTAATCAACAGAAAAGACCGCAACAAAAAACATACACCGTGTTCTTTTTTAAAAACCGACTGAAACCCTAGTAGATAGAAAGGTTTTAAAGTCTAAAAAAAAAAGTTCTTTTTTAATGTTGTGGATATGTATTGACACATATCGCTTTTGATGTAGTATTATATTTCTAAAATATAATTTGTCAAGTTCGCATTGTGCTCTAAATCCATCTTTTTTCTTAATCGATATCTTTTCACTTCTACACTTCTAGGAGAAATATTTAAAAGTGGTGCAATTTCTTTTGAAGATAAATTTAATCTTAAATATGCGCAAAGCCTAAGATCATTGGGTGTTAAATCTGGATGCTTTTCCTTTACTTTATCCAAGAATTTTTTATCTGCATTATTAAATGCTTCCTGAAACATTTTCCAGTCATCTGTATTGTTTAAGTTTTTATCAATAATTTTCACAACCTTAGAAACATTCTTTTCAGTGCCATCTATAAGTTCATTTTTTATAGAATTCAAAAACTCATTCTTCTTTATAATACTCATGGTAGAAGTTGCTAATTCCCTATTTTTGCTTTCAATATCGTTTCTTAATTTTTCATTATTTAATTTTATAATTTTCTGAGAACTCTCTAACTCCTTTAATTCTAATTCCTTTTGTGCTCGAAATAAAAACTTCTCTTGTTTTCTGCTATAATATCTTTTAGACATTAAATACCATGTAAAGATTAAACAAAACAAAATTAAAATATAAATAATAACTGCAATATTTGATAAAAACCAAGGCTTTTCAATATTAAATTCAAACTCAGAAATATTATTAGTTAAGCTACCGGCCACTAGAGCTCTTACTTTAAATGTATACATTCCAAAAGGCAAATTTTCAAATAAAATAAAATTGGAATCACTATAATCACTCCAATTTTTATGATATCCTTCTAGCTTATATTGGTACATAATATTTGATGTATTATCAAAATTAGGAACACTATAGTAAAACTCTAAGCTATTTTCTGTATCCTTAAAAGTTGTATTTCTATTTAAGCGAATATTTTTAGATGGTTTATTTAACTCATGATTTAGTACTTGAGTAATACTTATTTCTAAATTTTCAGGAGCACTAATTTTATTTAAATCAACTATTAAGTACCCATTAATAGTTCCTATTAGGTATTTTTCATTTTCTAAATGAATAATATTTTCAAAACCCGAAGGTCCTTTAAATAAAGATTTTTTAATGGGAATCTTTTCTAGGGTTGCTTTGTCACTAAGCTTACCTGGGTTTAAAAACCTTAGTCCTTTACTTGTAAAAGACCACAACTTATTAGCATATTCATCTAAAATCAATTTTCCAGAAACAAATACATCTTCGGGAATTAAGGAACTATAAACAGTATCTAATTTGAAAAAACTTTCATCAAAATCGTATTTAAAAACGCCTTTTTTAGAAGCATAAAAAACATCATTTTTATGCTTTAATATGCTTGAGTGAATACCTTTCTGGACTGAGGTATCTTTTTTAGTTTTTAAAACGTTCCTAAAGTAATCATCAATCTTAAGTTTATAAACTCCCTTATATTCATGATTTACAAAAATTTCTCCATTATCTAAAACAATAAAAAATCTAGCAGAATTCTTAAAGCCTTTAATTTTGTTTCGCAAACGCCATCTATTTTTTTCTTTTTCTAAAACATACAAGCCATCATAATTTCCTTGAATAATTAAATTAGCATTCACACCCACAAAATCCCAAGTTCCTTGTCCATTAAAAATTAACTCTGCCTTTCTATTCTTTATTATAAAAGTCCCGGCACTATGCCCACAAAACAATGTATCATCAATCACTTTCAAGCTCCAAACTTGACCTTGCGTCTTTTCAATAAGTGTAAATGGTTGCTTAGAATTTTGTTTTTTATAAAACAAACCTTGATTTGTTCCCAAATAAAGAAACCCATCGTAAATGACAGAAGTATAGATAGTGCCTAAAAAATCTTTTTGATTTATAAAAATCTTTAGAGGTGATGTGTAATTTACAAGGTTAATTCCGTTATCTAAACCAAGCCAAATATTTTTATCAAAGTCTTCGAAAACAGAAAGTATTGTATTATTACTTAGTCCTAAATTTTGATTTAATTGCGAACTTAACTCACCGGAATCTGTTATATAAGCAACACCATTAGAAATGGTACCTAAAGCCATAGTGCCATCACTAAGAAATTCTGCACTATATATTGTTTTATTTTTTAAATATGCGTTCGCAGGTATTTCCCATTTTTTCAGTTTATTATTCTCTAAAAAATAAAAACCTTTATTATCTGTTAGTAAAAATATTTTCTGATTTTTATAAAAAATTTCTTTTAAAGTAAACCTTTTTAAAATTGGATCTTCAGAGACTAATAACGGTTTACCATTTTCTATTTTAAACAATCCTTTTTCTAAGTCTTGAAAATAAACAACACCATTTGCCTTTGAAATTTTAGTTAATACCCCAGTACCCTCAAAGGTTTTTAAAGTTTTATTTTTTAAATTATATAAGTGAATTCTTTGTAACGACTTAAATAAAACCCAACCATCTAATTCGATAATTTCCCAAATCTGTTCATCCTCGAACATTTTTATTCCTTTTTGCGCAACAATAGAGGTAAATTCTAAGAAACCATATTCGTCTTTTTCCCAAAAACCAAAATCTCTAAAAAAACCTGTGAAAATTTGATTTTTAATACACTTTACAGATCTCATAATTGTTCCGTTTGGTGTTGGATACAAAGACCATTTTCCTCCATTATACTCCAATAAACCTTTATTATTTGCTAAGTAAATATATTTATTAGTTGCCTGAGAAATAGACCAATTTTGGTTACCACCTCCATAGTCTTCGGTATTAAAAACACTCACTGGAGGTACCTCTTGAGCGTAGCAATTTAACGCTGTAATAAAAAGCACAAATAATATATTTATTGTATGTAAGTGTTTTTTCATTGTATAACTTTGTTTGGTGTATTTACTTAATAAAATGCTTATAATCAATAATTTATATTAAAAAAAATACTTAATGTATAGTTTTTAAAGTCTAAAATTAGATTTAAATAATCATTAAAAAAAATAAAACGTAAGATATTTCAATAATTTCAAAAGAAATATTGAAAATTTAATAAAGAAAAAAGAAAGTAAATAATATATTAAAATGCGAAATCATTATGATCGAATTTATTAACTAAAAACCTTATCAAAATTATATTTTGTTAAAATAATCTGATTTAATATTCTTATTCTCCCCATCTTGAAATAGAGTATAACTAAACCATTCATGAATTGAATATGCTCCAGTATCTCCTTGTTTATTCAAGGCAATATAACCCACTTGAAAATTTTTAAAATCTTTACCTGGTTTGTTTACAATTCTACCAATTGCTATTTCACAGGCTTCTTGCGGAGATTTCCCTTGTCGCATTAATTCTACAATTAAAAAACTACCCACCGTTTTTAAAACTTCTTCCCCTAAACCAGTTGCCGATGCACCACCGATTTCATTATCAACAAATAAACCACCACCAATAATTGGGGAATCTCCAACTCTACCTGCCATTTTATAAGCCAATCCACTTGTAGTGCAAGCACCAGAAATATTTCCATTTTTATCAATCGCCAACATACCAATTGTATCGTGATTTTCTATATTGATAATCGGTTTGTATTCTGCTTTTACTTTCCATGCTTCCCAAGCTTTTTTTGAAGCTTCTGTTAGTAAATTTTCTCTTTTAAAACCTTTTGATACTGCGAATTGTTCTGCTCCCTCTGCCACTAACATTACATGAGGCGTGTCTTCCATTACTTTTCTTGCTACAGAAATTACGTGCATAATATTTTTAACCCCTAAAACGGCACCGTAATCACCTTTTTCATTCATGATACAGGCGTCTAAGGTTACGTCTCCATCTCTATCGGGCAACCCTCCTTTACCCACAGATTGGCCTTTTTCGTTTGCTTCTTCAATTCTACAACCCTGTTCTACCGCATCTAATGCCGAACTCCCATTTTGCAATATTTTTGCAGCTGTTTCAACTGCCAAAGGCGTATCCCAAGTTGCAATTACTAATGGTCTGATGGGTTTTGACATTGCTACGGATGCTTCTTTTTTTTCTGATGTTTCATCACAACTCGCAAAGGCCGATGAAACAGTAACCAAACCTAAACCTGTAACGGATGCTTTTTTAATGAAGTTTCTTCTTTTCATATTTCTTATTCTTTGGGTTGATTAGACATTGTAAGCACACACTTTCCTCCAGTGGTAATTTCTTTATGCAATATATAATTTCTATCAATCACATTTCCATTAATTGTTAATATAGAAACATCTGCATTTTCTTTAGATTTCTTTTCCGTTAGAATGACTCATGTTTAACTATTTTATATATACAAAAGTGCGTTTATTTTATTTGAATTTCATCAACAAACAACCAACTTCTACCATCATGTTTGTAACCTAAATGCCATTTTGGGAGAATACCTAATTTCTTTGCGATAACTTTAATGTATCTAACTTTAAACCTTGGTGGATATTTAAAAACATAATTTTGAACAGAAACATCTTCTTTTTCTTTTGTATTTAAATCATTATATTTCCCCAAAGATCTAAAGCTCTTTCCATCAGAAGAAACCAAACAATCAACTTCAATAGGAAGGAATATCCAAGAACGTTGATCCTCTAAAAAATTAACAGTGATTTTTCCTTCTTTATTATCCACCTTTCCTAAATCTACTACCGCAACTAAATCTGCATCAAAATAGCCTTGCCAAGTTCCTGTTCTAAAATCTTCAGCTCCAACAATTCCATCAATTAAAGCATCATCTCCACCTGCATTATATTGATTTGCATATTCACTTTTTAAATTAATTTTGATATCCGGGTTAATCTTATAAAAATCGATTGTGATGGTTTTACTTTTTAAACCTTCCTTTTCAGCATATACTTTTAGGATTCCTTTTTCTGAAATTTTGAAAGGTTCGTTATATAGCTGAAATTCATCACCTAAAGTATAAAAAATAGTTGCTTCTTTATCTGCGTTTCCTAATGTGATTTCTGTACTTCCTTTAAATGCGATCTTTCCTTTTGCAATAAATGGAGCAGCAACAATTAAGTGCTCATCAATGGAAGTCTTAGGAATATTTTTATCCGCTGTCCCCCAGTTTGTTTGCTTATCTGTCATTTCAAAAACCAAGCTCCCTCCGTTTATAATATCTTTATGATTGATAAATGAAAACTCGTAATTTTCACCATTCAGTATTGCAGATTTGATGTATTTATTTTCTGATGAATTATCAATTGCTTCCACAGTAAACGATTTTCCATTTTCTAAATTAATCGTTGCTTTATCAAATAACGGACTCCCAATTATATATTGATTGCTTCCTGGTGTCACAGGATAAAATCCTAAAGAAGAAAAAATATACCAAGCACTCATTTGCCCGCAATCTTCATTTCCTGAAATTCCATCAGGAGAATTTGTATACAATTCAGTTAAAATCTGCCTTGTTTTTTCTTGGGTTTTAAAAGGTTTATTTACAAAATTATACAAATATGCCATGTGATGACTCGGCTCATTTCCGTGCGCATATTGGCCAATTAAACCAGTAATATCCACTTGATGGCTTCCAGAAGTTTTATCTTCTGCGGTAAATAATTTATCTAATTGATTCTCTAATTGCTGCTTTCCTCCCAATAACGTTGTAAACCCAGAAATATCTTGAGGCACATAAAAACTGTATTGCCAAGAATTTGCTTCTGTATAGTTAAAATTCACTTCATAAGGATCAAAAGGTGCAAACCAAGTATTTCTAAAACGACCTCTCATAAATTGAGTTGATGGATCAAAAACATTCTTATAATATTGCGCTCTTTCTGAGTACGTTTTATAATCATTTTCTTTTCCTAATGATTTTGCCATTTGGGCAATTGACCAATCATCATATGCATATTCTAATGTTTTAGAAACAGATTCAGATTCTTTTTCAACAGGAATAAAACCCAGGTTTTTATACGAATCCAATCCTAATTTGTCACGAGTGGCAGAATGCTTCATCGCCGTAAAAGCTTTTTCTACGTCATAATTTTTAATCCCTTTTAGATACGCATCTGCAATTACTGGCACTGCGTGATACCCTATCATGCAATGTGTGTAATTCCCTGCTAAATCCCAAATTGGCATAATTCCACCTTCATCATATTTTGCTAAAAAAGTATTGATGAAATCGTTGGTTCTATCTTGTTCAATAATTGTGTATAAAGGATGTGCAGCTCTATACGTATCCCATAGAGAGAATACTGTATAATAATCAAAGTCTTTAGTCTCATGAATTTTTAAATCCATTCCTCTATATCTACCATCAACATCTTGATACAAATTTGGAGCGATAGAAACATGATATAAAGAAGTGTAAAAATTAGTCTTATTATCTTCGTTTGTATCCTCTAAAACAATTTTTTCTAATTGTTTCTCCCAAAATTCTTGTGCTGTTTTTTTGACTTGCTCAAAAGTTTGATTTCCTATTTCAGCTTCTAAATTTTTCTTTGCTCCTTCAATATCAACTGCTGAAATCCCTATTTTAATAAATATAGGTTCGTTATTTGGATTGATGAAATTCAAGGCTATTTTTTGAGCTCCTGGCATTCCTTGTTTAGAAGGGGATTGTAAAACATCATTAAAAGAATGAGACGTTTTTAAAGTAAAATATAACCGCTGGTCATCTGCCCAAGATTTAGAAAAACGAAATCCTGAAAGTTCAGTATCAGAAATTCTTTCAATTTTAGCATCTAAAACTTCATCTCTATGCAATAAATCTAAAATAACAAATTGATTTTCTACTGATGGAAATTGGTATTTATGGATACCACTTCTTTTAGAAACGGTCAATTCAACATCAATATTTGTATCCTCTAAATGTACTTTATAAAACCCAGGTTCTGCAGCTTCATTCTCATGAGAAAACTTAGATTTATATCCAGGGTTACCATCTGCTCCATTATTAAAAACCTGTTTGTTTGTAGGCATTAATAAAACATCTCCATAATCTGAAACCCCCGTTCCACTTAAATGAGTATGCGAGAACCCATAAATTTCATTGTCAGAATAATGATATCCAGAACATCCATCCCAACCATCTAAACGAGTGTCTGGTGAGAGTTGCATCATTCCAAAAGGCATGGTAGCTCCAGGATATGTATGTCCATGACCACCAGTTCCAATAAACGCATTTACATAAGAGCTTAGATTTTTCTCTTTTTGTGCATTAGAAACTATTGTCTTTTTATTACATGAAATAATAACCAAAATGATTGAAAAAAGCGAGATTAAGAAATGTTTTTGCATCAGTTATATACATATAAAAAATTGTCTAAATTAGCAAGATAACGATAATCAGTCAATTAACAAATGAGTGCTTTTAGACGAATAATACAACTTTTAATATACATAATTATAGTGTTACTAATAACATCATGTTTTAAACAGAACAAAACAGCCATTATTCCTTCAATAATTCCCATCCCAAATGAACAACTAATAACCAAAGATGTCTTTGAATTAAGTAGTGACACAAAATTAACCTTTGATGAAAGCTTAAAAAGCGTTGCTCTCTTTTTTAAGAGTTATATTGAAAACGGGAGGAATATTCAACTAAATACGAGTTCTAAAAATACAATTCATTTTAAAATAGATACAGCCATTTCTAATAATGAAGGGTATCAATTAAAAATTACGCCTAGTAAAATCTTGATTTCGGCTAATTCAAAAAAAGGAGCCTTTTACGCTTTTCAGTCGTTAAGACAATTACTACCTGCTGATTTTGAAAAAACGGATAAAAGTAAATTTGCAATTCAATGTTTAGAAATTAGAGATGCTCCACAATTTGGCTACAGAGGAATGCATTTAGATGTTGGTAGACATTTTTTCTCGGTAGATTTTATAAAAAAATACATCAATTTAATGTCAATGTTAAAAATGAATACTTTTCATTGGCATCTAACAGAAGATCAAGGTTGGAGAATTGAAATTAAAAAATATCCAAAACTACAAGAGATAGCTGCTTTTAGAAATGAAACATTAATTGGTCATTACAATAATCTGCCTTATCAATTTGACGGTAAAAAATATGGAGGCTTCTATACTCAAGAAGAAATTAAAGATGTGGTAAAATATGCTTCAGAAAGACAAATAACTATCATTCCTGAAATTGAAATGCCAGGGCATTCACAAGCAGCAATTGCTGCTTATCCTGAATTAGGTTGTACCGGAAAGCAAGTTGAAGTAGCTACAAAATGGGGTGTTTTTAACGAAGTATATTGCCCTAAAGAAAGTACCTTTAAATTTCTAGAAGATGTAATAGACGAAGTTGTTGCTTTATTTCCAGGAAAATACATTCATATTGGGGGAGATGAGGCTCCTAAAACTAGATGGAAAGAATGTGAACATTGTCAAAACCTTATCAAGGAAAAAGACCTAAAAGATGAACACGGCTTGCAAAGTTACTTTATTGGCAGAATGGAAAAATACATTAACTCCAAAGGAAAACAGATTATTGGTTGGGACGAGATTCTGGAGGGTGGTTTGGCACCAAATGCTACTGTCATGTCCTGGAGAGGAACCAAAGGTGCTGTAGAGGCTGCTAAACAACAACACAATGTAATTCTTACACCTGGTTCTCATTGTTATTTTGATCATTATCAATCTGATAGCGAAAACGAACCTTTGGCAATTGGCGGATTTCTTCCTTTAGAAAAAGTTTACAGTTTTAATCCAATTCCAGAGGAACTAACTAAAGAAGAAAGCAAATATGTTTTGGGGGCGCAAGGAAATGTTTGGACAGAATATATGCAAACTGCAGAAAAAGTTGAATATATGGTTTTTCCAAGAGCAATTGCTTTAGCGGAAGTTGTTTGGAGCAGCAAAAAAAATAAAAATTATAAAAATTTTGTGGATCGCTTAGAATCTTTTCAAAAAAGATTAGAAGTAATGAATGTGAATTATTCAAATCATTTGTACGAAATAAAAGGTGAATTAGTAAATAAGAACGGACAGCTTACTTACAAGCTAGAAACAACCACAGGAAAAAAAATAATATACTCTTTAGATGGAACCAAACCCTCATATTTACTAGGTTTTGAGTACAAAAAACCAATAAAGATAAATACTGATACAAGCATTAAAGCGGCTATTTTTAACACCTCTAAAAAACAATTGGGTTTAATTTTCGAACAAAAAATAAAAATGCATAAAGCTGTTGGAAAACAAATTTCATTGAATGTCGAACCAGACAAAGCATACAATGCTGGAGGAAAAAAGGCATTAATTAATGGTATTTCTGGAAGTGATAAACGTTACGGAGATAAAGAATGGTTAGGGTTTTCTGGTGAAGATTTAGAAATTACGATTAAT
>Ga0308018_10000705_pt1 | contig 16227 bp, 8 predicted proteins | sample Neamet282_FD_203130 | JGI IMG/M metagenome (GOLD analysis project Ga0308018, IMG submission 203130) | Marine microbial communities from water near the shore, Antarctic Ocean - #282 | ecosystem: Environmental > Aquatic > Marine > Unclassified | place: Southern Ocean | collected 2014-10-01
TGGAGAAAGCAATTCATCAAGTTGGAGCTGGAACTGGTCGAGATGCTGACTTTGATGATGCAATCACTTTTGAAAAGGTTGAAGATGCATTCGTATTCACTTTTGAGACCGATGGAGCATTAACTCCGGTTCAAGCATTCAATGGAGCAATGCAGGAATTGAAAGGCCGCTTTGAGAATCTCTCAAACGATATTGAAAAGGCAATCGCTTAATCATAATATCCAACGAGAACTATACCACGCATCAACAATGATGCGAGTATTCATCAACATAGTTTAGTCTGCTATCTCTGTTGGGGCTGTAATATGGTTAGTAAGAGGTGCGGAGGTCATATCACTCTCTTATTCTCAATTTGTAAAGATAGTAAACTACCCCGTAACCAAGGCAGTCGTGGTGCCGGATTCAATGTCATAGATGGAGTTGAAGCCACAGTTCGCCACCTGTGGACAAATAAGCCAGCATCAGCCATCAGATACTCTGCTGGCTCTACCCTTGATGACAAGATAGGCAACATCAAACAAGGTGATATTAGAATTAATGTTACTTCAATGGATGGAACGGAACTACAAAATGGGACAGCGATCTATCTTGAACTAATTGAAGGATTAAGGTATGCAAGATTATTGGACAGGGCTGATGCATACGAAATAAACGTACAATTGGAGTTACCGACTAGCCAAGGGTTTGGCATGTCAGCAGCTGGACTTGTCGCTGTTGCTTTGGCCTTTCACCAATTAACTGAAAAAGGAAATATTGAACAATATTACCGCTTGGCCCACCGAATAGAAAGAATTCATAGCGGAGGCCTAGGCGATGTTTTGGGGATTTATGCCGGAGGTGTGGAATTGCGATTAACCGCCGGCGCCCCTGTATCCCCAGGTAAGGCAGTGGGTTTTCCTTGTAATCAAAAAATACTCTTAGCATGGATTCCGCAAGAATCCCGCCACACCAGCGAATATATTGATGATCCAATATGGCAACAAACAATTACATCGGCTGGTGAAGAAGCAGTAAATATCCTACAGCAAGGTGATTGGAACCATGAAAAATGGCCACAGTTATTGCAATGTTCAGAAAAGTTTTCCAATGCATCAGGAATGTTGGATGAACCGGTTAGAAATGAATTTTTAAATAATATACAACAAGAAATTACTGGCTTAGGTCTCGATATGATCATGTCAACGAGATTGTGCATGCTTGGTGTTTCGTTGTGCGTATTACCAAAAGAATTGGCCAAACCTTTAGCAATTGAACAGTTAGAACAACTAGCGCAACAGTTGAGAGAAAAGGGATTTGGCGTTAAAATCACCAGTATTGACAGTTAATCATAGCCTTCTGGCGATAGGTCAGAAAGGTCTAGTGGACTTGCATCAAGTAATGTGCAACCCGGCATACAAAGATTTTCACTGAATCCGTGACGATAGACAACTGCTCCACTGCCCCACTCGTTGATGTAGCGTGACATTTGAGATGCCATCTTTTTGCGCTGGAACTTTACATCTGCGCCATAGAAATGTTTAGCATCTATCCAAGCGACTGGGTTGCCGTTGATTTCAACATGGTCGAGGAACAAAATATCCGGAGTGGCGACTGGTCTGCCGTGTTGGGCTGATTGTTCACGAACCATTTCTGGTTGACGTCGAAGTTTTACGCCCTGTTGTTCAAACCAATCCGAGAGGATATCTTCAAACTTATCCGCTTTGACCTGTACTTCGGATTGGTCTACATTTGAGACTCTATCCGCTGCCTCAGCCTCTTCAAATTCCTTTCTTTCACGTTCCGGTAATTTACTCGGTGAGCGTAAACTTTCCTTGATTTTAGATTTAGACCACCTTAATTCTCCCAATACAATTCTAAAAATATTCATCGGAGGGAAATCGAAGCGTTTTGAAAGGTCAACAACACTGATTCCTTCTTTGTATAGATTTGCTAGTGCCTTGCTACGAGATTGTAATCTTCCGTGCCCATAAACAGTTTTTTGCTGCAGTAATGCAGAACGAAGTGATAACGCTTGGTCCAGACTCATATCGTGCTGCTTAACAATTTCAGCAAGTTCATCCACTCTCTCATTGTCCAGCCAACCAAATTCTCCCTTGCGGATAACCTCGCCAGCCATTGCTGCCTCCGCCTTTAGAGCAACTGGTAAGACCTTCCATTCAAATGAAAAGTGCTTTGGCTCCTCCATATCATCTGGGAATGCGAGAGGTTTTGGACTAGTTGTGAATCGATTATTCGCTTGCGCATTCATTTGCTTTATCTCAGCAACATTTTTGCTCATTATGACGCTTTTTAGAGTGGTGCCATAGCGTTTCGGAGAAGCACTGTTGCCGCGATTGGAATTATTATTTCTATTCCGTTCTGAGTTTGGCTTAGACTTAGCCGAGTCTCTACCGGGGTCTTCGCTCATAACTATGGCTTTACGCCCACACTCCATGAAGACTCCCCAGCATTGTTGTTAAAACCAACAGAAAAGCGTAAATCACAGATAAGGCGGTTTGATAAGTTCATCGTTCTTGCAACAAGTATGCGGTCTGTAACTATTTGTATTACAATTGCCTTTTTGATGATATCAGTATCCCAATTGTCAGTGATTGGGAACGATATTGACGGGCCTTTGACCGAAAGTAGCAAAGATACTACATTGCAGCAATTACAAAACTCATATTCTTCAGAAAATAACTCTTCACTAGGATGGTTTTCCCAAGCGATCGGCCCTGGTGAGGATTCGATAACGGATTCAGTCAGTTTCGAAAATGGCACTACTGCAGTAGTTGGTTCATTCCAATCTTATATTGATTTCAGTTTTGATTTTCCCGGACCGCAATCTACTAATGGCCAGAACGATTTTGATTTTTTCATAGCATGGCTTGATGAAAATGGCACATGGCTTGCAAATGTTGGAGGCGGTAGTCAGGGTTTTGATAAGATTAATTCTATTGAGAAACTTTCTTCGGGAGATATTATTGTATCTGGAACCTATTGCTATAACACGGTTGAAAATGAATGTAGTATGACTCTTGAAGGGCTTGACCCACTAAATAAATCAGAAGATGATGATGATGGCAATGTATTCCTTGCTCGTATGTCTTCGGCTGGAGTTTGGCAATGGGTTACTCAAATCGAATCTCCACAGGAAGTATACGAATTCTCTTTGGTTGTCACTCCACAAGATGAGATTCATCTGGGTGCAATATTTACTGGTGTAGTTGAATTTAACAGCCAACTAATTCCTGGTGGCGGCCAACCTAGCCTATTAATTGCAATTTATGATGAACAAGGCCAAGCGATCGCCTCTCTCAGCAGCATATCTCCACAAGGAATTGGATATGTTGGAGAACTTTGTACTGATGATGTAGGCAACACCTACGCGGTAGTAAATTACATTGACGAAATCATGTTCGACCAAATAATGCTTAATGGAACTGGATATTCTGATATCGCTATTGCTCGATATGATGCTACAGGATGGGCATGGGCACATAGCGCGGGTGGTTCCGAAGAAGACATTGTATGGGATTGTGCTGGAACTGATTCTGGCGTAATAGTTGTAGGTGAATATCTAGGCAATGCTAGCTTTGGTGATTTTTCTACTGAATCGAGCCAATGGATTGATGGATATATTGCATCATTGAGTTCCGATGGTGAATGGCAATCTCTTCAGAAAGTTAGTGGAATTGGCAGTGATAAGGTTAATTCGGTATTAGTAAACCAATTCGATGAAATCACAATCGCTGGAATTACTTCAGGTGGATTGACCTTTGGACAAGATACTCTTCTAGATTTAGACGGTGACACAGATGTTTATCATTACGATGTATTTGTTGCACATGCTGATGTAAACTTGAATTGGCAATGGGCCATCATAGCAGGAGGTCTGGGTAGCGAGGAGGTTAACTCGTTGAATTCAGGTCCTAATGGGTCGCCGATGCTCACTATTCAATTGTATGAAGATGGTATATTCGGAGGATATCAAGCAAATCCGCAAAACATGGATATTGGGGTTTGGTTATATGAAACTGATTTGGATGGAGATGGAATTGCTGATGGTGCTGATAATTGTCCACGCGATAGTAATCCTTTGCAAGAAAATTACGACCTAGATAATTCTGGAGATTTGTGCGATATAGATGATGATGATGATGGTATTAGCGATGGCACTGACGATTGCCCATTTGGAATTACACAATGGCAAAGCAATCCTTCAACCGATCATGATGGCGATGGTTGCCAAGACTCCAGCGAGGATTATGATGATGATGAAGATGGTATTTTTGATAGCAATGACCTTTGTCCTTTGGGCCCAATCGGATGGGTTTCTAGCCCGGAAGAGGATGTTGAAGGAGATGGTTGCGCTGACATGGATACCGATGAAGATGGGTTTGTTGACCAGATGGACAACTGTCCAATGGCATACAATCCACTTCAAACAGATTTAGATGATGACCAACTAGGAGATGCTTGTGATGATGATAAAGACGGCGATGGCATTCAAATTCCTCAAGACCTTTGCCCCCACGACCTTACCTCTTGGTCATCAGATTTACTGAATGACCATGATTCAGATGGGTGTCAAGACTCGGTTAATGATTTCAATGATGATGCCGATGCAATATTGGATATTGATGACGATTGCCCGATTGGACATATTAATTGGGGTGATAATGCTAGTAATTTCGACCATGATGGCGATGGCTGTCATGACCAATTAGAGGATGATGATGACGATAATGATGGGTTCGATGATGATGATGACAATTGCCCGAATGGAATTATTGGAGTCTCACAAGCCGGCCAAGACGAAGATTTAGATGGTTGTATTGATTCTGTTGAAGATGAAGATGATGACGGAGATGGAGTTGTAGATTTGGTAGACCAATGCCCTAGAACACCTAAACTAACCATGGTTTCTGGTTCCGGTTGCAGCCAATATCAATTAGATGACGACTTAGATGGCGTTGTTAACGCTGAGGATATTTGCCTAAACAGTAAACCGAGCGTTGCTGTTGATGAACAAGGCTGTGAGAAATTGGTATTAGGTCAGAATCCACCTAAATCAGTGGATGAGGAATCCTTATTCAATTTGACTAATTTCTTCTTTTTACTAGCCATTGTAATGGGTGTTGTTGCAGTATATATCTCCAACATGAAACCAAAGAAGAACAATGCAACAATAACACCGCCAATCAATCCGATGGATTTCCAAGAATCTATGGCCGAAGTGAAAACATTGGAAACTGCAAGTCTTCAAGCACTACAATCTGCAAGTTCAGCAGAAGAGTGATTCAATTGTAAACCACAGCTGGGCCAAGAGGCATTGCTGATGCTGCGCGTTGAGTAGTATCTTGTGCAGATTCTCCGCTGACGAAAACTATGCTTTCAAGACCTAAATCAGCAGTAATAAATTCACTTCGTGATTGTAGTACTTCTAATTCATTCAACTCACTCAAAATAACAGCCCGTGATTCATCGTCCCACTTGAATAATTGTGGAAGCATTTTCTTGCCCCAATAACCCATAATCTCTCCTTTTCTCTGACCTTGGCAGATCTCCATTTGCGATAAGATTGGAATAAATGATTTTGGACTTCCTCCCGAGATGATGAAATCTAATGCGGTCTTGGCCAATTCACGTTTCCATTGAGGACTGATTACCACTATTGCTGTGCGCGCTCCATCATCCAAATGTCGCTCAGCAATAGTTTTGATTTTTCTAGCTGATTCCAAGAACGAACGCATGTATGCTTCTGCATCTAAAACAGATTGAGATTGCGTGCTTACATCACCTGGGTGTTGGTATTGGGAAGCGGACACTAAATCTGTATGGCCTAATAACCGGCCCCAATCTTCAGCCATATGCGGGGTCGAAATTGAAATCAAATGAGTCCATACTTCGAGTAATTCACGGCCAACTATTGGATTCAATCCGCCTCGACGGATATACCAATTGATATCTTTGCTAATTTCATAATGTGAAATTTCAACAGCACGACGTAAATCGTATGCATCCATTGCCAGTTGAAATTCACAACTACGTTGGCAGATTCTTGCTCGCAGCCACTCGTCCATTGCCGATTCGCCTCCATCCCATGACAGAATCGTTTCAGGCATATTGCGCAGAGATTGCATAACTCTGTTATTTGATTCTAATGCGCTGTCAGACCAATCCATTCCAGCAGTTGGATTAGCCGCGAAGAGAATGAATAATCGAACAGTATCTGCACCGACTTTCTCAATCATGTCTTCTGGAGAAATTGTGTTGCCGTGTGATTTACTCATTTTAGCACTACGCTCTCCTAATTCCGAGTTACATTGCGGGCATGGAGAGCCCGCGTGATCTACTGATAGCGTGATAGAACATGTGTTGCACCAAGGTGCGCCCATGTTTACCATTCCCTGACATAACAATTCATTGAATGGTTCATCGATATCATGAAGTCCTAAGTCGCGTAATGCTTTTGTCATAAAACGAGCATAAATCAAATGCATTTGTGCATGCTCAATACCGCCACAATAGAAATCTACATTCATCCAATGGTTAGCAACAGCCTTTTCAAAACATTTCTCATCATTTAAGGCGTCAGTGAATCGTAAGTAATACCAAGAAGAATCCATGAAAGTGTCCATGGTATCGGTTTCTCTTCTCGCATCTTTGCCACACTTAGGACAATCTGCAGCCAAGAATGATTCGGAGGTTTCCAATGGATTACCATGTCCAAAAGTAACATCTCTCGGCAATTCAACTGGAAGGTCGGATTCGGGAACAGGTACAGCGCCACAGTCAGTACAGTGGATTACTGGAATCGGAGTACCCCAATAGCGTTGACGGGAAACCAACCAAGGTCTAATTTTCCATTGAACTAAACCTTCTCCCTTATCGTTTTCTTCAAGTTTGGAAATAACAGCTCTTTTTGCTTCTTCTCCAAATAATCCATCAAAACCGTCTAATCCCGAATTTATCATCCAGCCTAATTCGGTTTTTGCGTTGTTTAATTGATCTTCACAACTTGCATTCTCTTGCATAACAAGAACTTGCTTAATTGGAATCTTGTATTGTTTAGCGAAAGCAAAATCACGTTCATCATGGGCTGGAACAGCCATAACAGCACCAGTACCGTAGGTGGCGATGACGAAGTTTCCAACCCATATTGGAATTAATTCACCTGTCAAGGGGTGGATGGCATTTCTTCCCAATGGCACTCCTTTCTTGACCTTCAACATCTTCTCTCTATCAAAATCAGACATCGAGGCGACTTCATTTTTCAATTGCTTCCAACCTTCTTCGTATTGAGAGCCTTCAACTAGGATTTGTGAGAGGGGATGCTCGGGTGCAAGAGTGACAAATGTAACTCCGAATAATGTGTCAGGTCTTGTCGTGAACACTCTAATTTTTTCATCACTACCTTCGATAGCAAATTCAATTTCAGCACCTTCTGAACGACCCAACCAATCCTGCTGTAGAGATTTGACATTTGCAGGGAATGAAATCGTTTCTAATCCATCTAGTAATTCCTGAGCGTATTTTGGAGTATCCAAGAACCATTGGCTCATGTCCTTCTGCCTCACATTGCTAGCACAGCGCCAGCAGCGTCCATTTTTGACTTGCTCATTAGCCAATACGGTCTCACATGAATCACACCAATTGACCGGTGCATATTTCTGGTAAGCTAGTCCATTTTCTAAGAATTTGGTGAAAAACCATTGGTTCCATTTGTAGTATCTGGGATCATGACTCATTAGCATGCGACGCCAGTCATAAGAGAAACCCATTCTCTTAATTTGTTCAGTTATACTCTCCATATTTTTTTGAGTTATATCATGAGGATGTATTCCTTCTTTTATCGCTGCATTTTCGGCCGGCATACCGAATGAATCGAAGCCGATTGGATAAAGAACATCAAAGCCCATCATTCTCTTGTATCGGGCTACTGCATCACCAATTGAATAATTTCTAACGTGACCCATGTGCATTTTACCAGATGGGTATGGGTACATTTCTAAACAGTAAAATGGAGGTTTTTGATTATCCAAATCTGTTTCAAAAATATGGTTATCTGCCCACTTTTGCTGCCAAGCAACTTCATCACTTGGAGAAAATTCGTCGGACATGAAAACACCCGCCCCCATAGGGGGCGAGTCTGCGAGTGATACCACATTCTTGAATGCGACTCTTGATGAGGTGCATCCGATGTGCCTTATTCATGGGTAGAGAAATCTCCGTACGCTGTCCGGTGAGGATAGATTTAGCAGGGGGCTGGAGTGATGTTCCAGCGTATTGCAATATCAAAAGTGGAGAAGTTGTCAACGTTGCAATAAATCACTATGTAACTGCAAAAAAGGTTATTGACCAAAATAGAAAAATGACAGTTCAGTATTCAACCGAAACGCCAATCGGTTCTGGTTTAGGGACTTCGGGGGCGATGAATGTAGCTTTGTTGGCCGCTATTGCTGGAGAGGGAAAGAAACTTGGAGAAATCGCTGAGTTAGCCTTTCAATTTGAATCTCTATTGGGAAATACTGGTGGGCGCCAAGACCAATGGGCCAGTGCATTTGGCGGCATTAATCATTTGACATTTAGAGGTGATAAGGTTGAGATTAAAAGATTGAATCCATCCATACAATTCTGTACTTGGTTGCAAACGCATTTATTATTATTTGACACCAATATCCAACATCTTTCTGGACAGATACATGACAATATTTGGCAACAATATCACGCCGATAATCAACAGGTAATACAAGGATTGGACCTGATCAGAGATGCTGGTTTAGCGATGGCTTGCGCCATAGATGACGAGGATAGTTCGCAAGTTGTTGATTCGATTAGAATGGTGATGTTAGGGATTGATCTAATCGATAAAAAATTACATGACCCGTTTCGTGAGACTCTGACCCCTTTAGAAGAAAGTGGTTCCGTGTTGGCTTGGAAAGCAATGGGTGCTGGAGGTGGAGGAATTGTCGGTGTATTGGTCAAAGGTGGCGAGCATGCAAAATCGTCACTAATTCAAGCGACCGAGTTAGCAGGATGGGCGCAATTGCAATGGGAAATTGACTACAAGGGAATTGATCTACAATCGTGAATCAATTTTCCTTTGAGAAATCGCTATTTGTTTCCAATAAGAAAATTGCTTCTCTGGTCAATTTATATCTATTGCGCATACCCATCTTTCTCTTTTCAACAAGTCCAAACTTCTGTAAAGTTCGTAAATGATGTGAAACTAATTGTTGTGATTTATCTAATCTATCAGCTAATTCAGATTGGGTTGGGAAGTCGCCTAGAGTTCCGTCGTTATCCAGTAGAGAGAGTATCTTTCCTTGCAGACTATTTGGGTCTGGTGATAATGGTGGAACTGGCAATATATCATCGGTCATATGAGGCTGAAGTTGATTTGTTAATGGATAGAAGCGGACTAAGCGTCCATCCTTCCTACGCCAAATACTCTCTTCGTTTTCTAGGATACGAAGATGGTGGGTGATTTGTCCATTAGACATTTCTAAGGCGCCCATTAAAGCACGGAAGTGGCAACCAGGGTTTGCGGTTAAGTATCCCATAAGACGCCCTCGTTGGAATCTTCCATCGGTAGTCTCATGTGTCCTACCAATTAGTCCAAGGAACCATAATCCCGCAGCCGTTGATGGTATTCGTATTGATTCGGTATTGAGAGTAACCACTACTAGCATCGATAATAATGAAGCCGTCGAAGCGATGATGAGAATAGTAGGTGCGATTGTAATTACTTCTTCTTGAACTGCTGTTGCTATCGTTTTATCTTCCTCAGCATCATCAATTACAATTAGTTGTTCAGGGCTCTCACTTTCAACACTTGTAACTTGTATACTTGCAACGTTGAAATTCTGGCATTCTGGCGCCACTAGTGCATTTTGAACTTGATAAGCACCACTCCATCCTTGCTGAGGTATCCATCCACCTACACCACGGCTGAGTAGAATCTGTCCTTCTTCATTGGAATTGAAAACCCAACAGGTTCCACTTTCAGTAATTACTCCACTCCAGAAACCTGTCAATACCCTCGCATCGAGTGTTTGTTGGGTTTCTGTGTTATCCACTGTAAAACTTTGTTGCGATTCAGAAAGTGGCCATGAAAATTCAATTTGGGCCAAACTGATCGGGTCGGTTTGTAATTCTATTTTAAGAACATAATTTCCATCTGGAAGATCATTTTGCATCATATCAATCATCGCAACATCATCAAGATTCATTGTAGTAGGTTTATCAAATCCTTCATATTTTAGAAGTGTTAGCCGTCCATCTCTTTCATCACAAAGTGAACGACGGCGGTGAACTTCCTGCCCTGAATCATCATAAATCTTTGTTGAAATGGCGCAAGGTCCAACCCACCTCATCTCTACTTCACTAATTTTTGGAAGAAGGTCAAGGGTTATGTCCAAACTGTTATTGGAAGAACTAATATGAGTTACAATTTCTAGTTCTAGAGGGGAGGAACAATCAGTAGCACTCACTCTTTCATAAGTTATTTGATGAGAAGAAACTGCATAGTATTCTGGTATTTCCACCATTATGTTGTATATGCCAGAAGGCACTTCACAACCCTGTAAATCTGTGAAAGACCAATCGACTAATCCAAACACGAGTTGTTCATTGCTACTGAGCACATTGTCAATTTCAATTTCGTTACAAGTTTTGGTCATCCTTGAATCAAAGACCACTCTGCCGCGGTCGTCTATTATCCACATTTCTGCCTTGCAGGTATTTGTGAATGTCAGCACTCTTTCGCTTTCACCGATATTGGTTAGTAACAAAGACGATTCAAATATCTCGCCTTCGGAGAATATATTGTCATTCGATTGGAGGACAATGTCGGTTTGTAAGCCATTAGCCATTTCTTCAATGCCATCAATACCACTTTGTGAAATATCGACAATGATGCTTTGACTGAGAGCTTTACCTACATTAAATACTTCAATATTCAAGTCACCACTAACTGTTTGCGAAGCAGGGATTAAGATGCTGCCCAACAAGATTTGTTCTCCCGCAGTAATATTGTTGCGGCTGGAAAAGCATGGCAATTGAAGAGTAGTAATGTCGCCAATTTGAGAAATTAATTTACATGCGGATTCACTTGGAAGTGTAACAGAGTCTTTACTCGGATTATACAATGAAACGCCGAGTATTAAATTTTGATCATCGAGTATTACCTGTTGGCGATTACTGATGGTCAATACCAATTCTAATTGTTGTGGATTATCGATTGAAGTTTGAATTTCAACTTCTACTGCATCGCTCAAATCAGTAGTGGTGTGAACTGCTTTGATTGTGTAAAGTCCAGAAGGTGCATAAGCCCCTGTCGAGTCCTTCAAATTCCAATTCAATCCACTGAATTGTTTTATCTCTCCGCTTTCAAAATCAATGCTTTGTGATTGTCCACGGCAAGAATCTAATTCATCGTAAACCAACTCTTGATTTGAGTTCAAGACTTGAATAATTACGTTGCATGAAGGGTCATTTGCGATGCTTTGCGCTGCCCCGTCATTAACGAGATTGGCAGTGAGTGAAACGATATCACCTTGCTGATACCAGTCCTTAGCGCTGGCTTCATCAATTTGTATTTCGAGGTGCACTTGGCTGCCTTCCGAAGTAACAGCTGTGCTGAAGGCGGAGATTAGCAGCAGCGCCAGCAGCAGCAAGACTTGCGGTTGTATCATCCTCCCCATAGGGGAGACAGTATCGCTCATCACTTGAAAGGCCAGCGGTGCATGGCATGTGTGAATCCGATGCTAAATCATTCACCGAAGGTAGTCCTTGATACCGAGGAAATCACTGTACTGCAAGCACAATTAGGTGAATGGGACAACCTAAATCACCTGCTGATATGCAAGAAAACCAAAGATGCTGTAATCATCGATCCATTTGATGGTAAATATTGGCACGATATATGCAATGAAAATGGCTGGAGATTGGCTTCTGCTTGGCTGACACACAGCCATTGGGACCATACCAAAGGAGTCGAAGAAGCTCAACAAATCGGCGGTAAAAAGTTCGAGATTTACATTCATCAAAATGAAATGCAACGTGGCTGGAAAGGCCCGCATACCAATTTGTTTACCTGTGCTGAAATGAGTGCTGAGAAAGTGATGGTTGGTCAACTGAGTTTTATGGCACATTGTACACCAGGACATACGCCTGGACATACTACTTTCATTGGCCATGGTCTTGTTTTATCAGGTGATTGTTTATTCCTTGGAAGATGTGGTCGCTGTGATTTATTCGGAGGGGATGCGACTAAACAAAGGCAAACCTTGCGTTATTTGCGCGATGTTCTTACAACTTTAAACTCAACTGACATTGTACTACCAGGTCATCAATATGCGTTGGAAGATGGAACATTACCCTCGATGATGGACGTTGGAAATCTATTGCTCTCAAACTCTGCGATATTGGCTGTTGATGATGACCAATCTTGGAATTCACTCGACTTCCTTGCCTTTGATGACAGCATGGCTGAGAAAGCTAAACGCCAAAGAGCAAGACAATCATAATCACAAATGATCTAGGTCTAACATTGTTGGAATCGCAGCATCTTGTTGTGTTTGCTGATTTAGCTCATGTTGCTTCCATTGTGGAACTGCGGCCTCTTGGGTTTGTGATGGTAGTGCTAATCCATTCCATCCCAATTCTCTCGCTTTGTCGAGTTCACCTTGGTTGACATAATGCTCTACCCAAGTTTGTCGACGCCCTTCTTCTTCAGCGAACGCATCGTCAACCAATTTCTCATCTGCTCTCTCACGGCCGAGTTTTTTCCTTCCGGCCGCCTTAGCGATTTGTGCGACAAATATCAAAGCCAATAAGAAGGCAATTACTCCACCCATAATCGTCAATAACTCAGTATTCACTGCTAGAGAAGTTTCCTCTAAGTTATCGCTGTTAATGCTTGGATCTGTTTTTATTGTGCAGTCTTGGCCGAACGAACCGCTTGAAATTTCAGGGTCCCATGGACAAGGGTCCTTTGAATTTTGAATGCCGTCATCATCGAAATCAGGGCAACCCCAATCTAAATCTAAGGCTGGGTTTCCAACCGATGTTCCAGCTTCTTTACGGCATCCATCGGGTTGCCATGAATCCATAATCGGTAGTGGTCCTTGTTCACCATCGGGGTCGTATTTTGCTTCATCACCATAGCCATCACCATCAAAGTCATTCCATTGTGATGGGTGAAGAGGGAAGGTGTCAGGTTGGAAGAAACTGGTGAGGTTGTCACCCCATCCATCTCCATCCATGTCCGACCATTGGTCGGAAATTTCTGGGAATGCATCTCCTCTTTGCTCTCTGATATTCAATAAGATTCCTGGATAGTCGAGGTCTTCAATTGTAGTATTGGTATAGAAGTAATTGTCTCCATATCCGTCTCCATCGGTATCCATCCATTGTTCTTGGTCTTCAGGGAATGCATCATCGACATCAGCCCAACCATCAAAGTCGTAGTCAGGGCACCCGTGACGATTGTTTTCATATGATCCTCCTGCTTCATCTATACATTCGTCTCCGGATGGAACTCCTTGGTTGTCACCATATCCGTCACCATCGCTATCTGCCCATTGGAATGGATCTTCGGGGAATGCATCTTCAGGGTCTGTGAATCCGTCCAAATCAGTATCTGGGCATCCTCTTGTGACCGGATTTGTAGAACTTCCATCCTTTAATGGGCATACGTCTCCTTCAACCCCGTCGAGGTTATCGCCGTATCCATCGCCATCGCTATCAGCCCATTGCGTAGCATCGTTGGAGAATTGGTCTCCATTTAATCCACCTGGATTATCACCATATCCATCACCATCGGTATCTTTCCATTGGGATGTGTCATCTGGGAATGCATCAGGATTAGAGCCATTTGGATTATCTCCTCGGCCATCACCATCTTTATCAGCCCACTGGCTTGAGTCATCAGGGAATGGGTCACCAGCATTGGAATAGCCATCACCATCGCGGTCTGAACAACCAACGCGGTCTACCGTTGATGTGCCTGCCTCATTAGGGCATTCGTCGGCATTATTTCCAGTTCCATTAGAACCGTATCCATCATTGTCCTCGTCACACCATTGTGTCGCATCATTAGGGAATGCATCAGCACCATAACAATCTGTAGTGGCTGGCCAATTACCATCTGGGTCTGACCATCCATCGCCGTCAGTATCCAAACAGCCTAAGCGGTCGTATTCAGAATCTCCCCAAATAGTCGGGCAACCATCAGGACGATTGCTTAGTTCATTATCACCAATCCAATCACCATCAGTATCCATCCACTGATTTCTATCCAATGGGAAAGTATCAATTTTTTCTGCTACAGAAACCAAATCACCTGGCCATTCAGTTGGCCTGATAGTCAACCAAGAAGCATTAACGAAATTGTCACCCCAACCATCGCCATCGGTATCATTCCACTGTGTAATATCATTAGGGAATGAATCTCCAGTTTGACCAAATCTTAGTAGGTTAGATGAATTTAATGTGTAATGAGTTCCTTGAATGTTGTTATCTCCAACTCCATCTCCATCGCTATCAAGCCATTGAGTGCCATCATTAGGGAATGTATCAGCACCCTCGGCAATAGTCCATCCAGCGCCTTCATCAGAGTATCCATCGCCGTCTGTATCAAGGCAACCAAATCGGTCTTGAGTTGAATTGCCCCATGTTGTAATACAAGCATCCGGTTGGCTGGCAGGCGCTGGGTTGTCTCCAAAGCCATCACTATCAGTATCGTCCCATTGTGTACCATCTGTAGGGAATGCGTCTACGATTCCATCGCCTTGGTCCGTAGTATTATATCCGTCATTATCTTCATCTAAATCCGCATACCAATAGTATAGGCCTTCAAAATTACGGCTTACAGTAGTAGCGATGTGGATTCCATCGGGGTGCCATGAGATTCCGCTAAAGGTGCCACAAGGATTTCCTTGCCACGAATTACAGCCCTGTGAAGGTTTGAAGTCAAATGTATCAACACCTAATCCACTATCTGTTTGATAGACAAAGGCTGTTGAGCCACTCGCTTGGTAATATCCAAGTCCGAAAACAACTTGACTACCATCTGGTGAAAAGTCAACTGAAGCACAACTAGTTGTATGTGTTTTTATCCACTGTTGGACCCATGAATTACCATTTACTTTCATCATTTGAATCTTAGAATTGCCATTATCATATCCTATACATAGCGCGATGTAATTCCCATCAGGAGACCAAGCGATCCCATAAACAGGGGCACTAGGTCCGGAATTTGAATAGGCTTGAGCTCCGGATGAAGTGTTGACGGTAAACCAGTCTCCGTTTCCTCCTAAGGCCAACATGCTTCCATCAGGTGAGTATGCAGCATCATAAAATCGATCTTCACCGCTTGGATTATATGATGCTTCTTGTAATCCGCTTGAGACGTTTATTATCTTCGCTTGACCATTGGTTCCCGAGTTTCCTGAACGTCCGATTATTACGGCTACTGTTTGGCTATCTGGTGAAAATTCAACATCGTTAACATAGTCACCACTACCGACATCAACACTAATTTCGCCATTGACGCTAGTGAAGTTATCAGCATACCAGATATTTATTGCATCGTTACTCAGTCCTGCAGCAATGTAATTTCCATCTGGGGAATATGCAACGCTTGTTCCGGTATTGCTTGAGCCAAGACTGGCCGATAGAGCATTGACGAATGTTGTTGAATTCCACTTTCTTACAAATGTACCATCTTCAACAGTAACTAAAAATTCGCCCGATGGGGAATAATCAATATCAAGGTAGTCGTTCTGAGAAGTTAACACATATTCGGTTTGAAAATTTGGGTTCGGAGTTGTCCATCCATCCATGATGTCCGATTCTCCATCGCCATCACGGTCTGGACAACCGGTTCTGTCAATAGATGATGTGCCACTGGCCCTAATACAATCGTCGACCGAATCGTCAGTCCCATCCATATCGGTATCAAATGCAGTAGCAAAAGGCAGGAACAGCATTGATATCATGGTTAGCGTTAACAAAATGCTAATTTTTTTCTCATAACTGTGACTCATGTGACAGGCCTCTAACATGCCATCTCGGTACCTTAAAAGGACTTGCGGTGGAATTGCTCACGCGAAAATCATCTGGCTTCGGTCATATGAGCGAATGGTTCATGGCCAAATTACCCAACCGCAACCTATGAGCGGTGGCTTGCCGAAGGTCAATATTGCAGTCGCAGACCGCGTATTGCTACACCTTCTT
>Ga0308018_10000706_pt1 | contig 16198 bp, 16 predicted proteins | sample Neamet282_FD_203130 | JGI IMG/M metagenome (GOLD analysis project Ga0308018, IMG submission 203130) | Marine microbial communities from water near the shore, Antarctic Ocean - #282 | ecosystem: Environmental > Aquatic > Marine > Unclassified | place: Southern Ocean | collected 2014-10-01
CGAACTCGTGTATGACACCGGCTGTCCGAACGTCGACCTCGCGCGCGTCGTTTTGACGACTGCTTGCCGAAGTGCCGAGATCCCTGCGGTCTGGACCGAGTGGGACAGCGAAGACCCAAGGTGCCCGCCTTACGGGCAAAACTTGGGGTCGCCGTCCGTCCTGGTGAACGGTGAAGACGTCGCGCCCGGCCCTCATCCGTGGGCCGAACGGAATCCCGATGCAGGCCCGAGATGCCGAGTCTATCGAGACGGTGATTCCATCGTGCAGGCTCCTCCTCAGGCTAGGGTCGAGGATGCGATCGCCCGCGCCATGCAGCCCGAGGTCGGCTAGCTCACACGCCTGGGCAACGTCGATCGTTGACCCGTATATGGAGTCCGAGGTCTTCCTGATAAGCGTATTCTCGTTCTCAGGGCAGAAGGGACCTGTGCGGAGACCAGTCACGCAGTAACGGCGGTGTGAAACCGTTGCGAGGGAATCCCTTCGGGGGCAAGCGATTAGCCAGTGCGACGTGCTTGAGTAAGCGACGCTCAGGGTGATCTCGCTGTTCGGCACCCTTCCGGGCCTCGTATCCGTCGAAAACATGTGGGGCACCGACTACGGCATCATGATGGGGTGGGCGGGCTCGATCGGCCTGGCTCGGGCAAGCTGGATTCTGGTCCCGCTGCCCCAGTTCCCGTTGATCGCGAAAAAATGGTGCAAGGCGTAAGCAGAGAACGCACGCCATAGGCCGAAGAGGGACACCGGAAGCATAAGAACCGTTTGCCGGACTGATTCCGACACAAAGAGGTTGGCACCTACCCCGTGCCGGTTTGTCGACCCTGCAGTAGAATCCTTGGAGCGCCCTCCCACACCGTTTCACTCATCCGTTCACGGTATCCCATGAAGACCTCGAGATTGTTTTACTCGAATGCGGTCGCGCTCTTCGCGTTTGCCGCATTCGCACTCCCATCGCAGCCCCTTGAGGCTCAGGACCGCGGCATCGACGTCGTTCTCGACTCGGCGCTCCTCGCCGGATACAACTGGCGAAACATCGGTCCTGACCGTGGTGGTCGTTCGATCACTGCGTCGGGAGTGAAGGGGCGCCCTGCCGAAGGGTACTTCGGTGCTGTCGGTGGGGGTCTGTGGAAGACCTCCGACTCCGGGGAGAACTGGCTCCCGGTGACCGACTTCCAGATCTCGTCGGCATCTGTCGGGGCGATGGCGGTCAGCGAGACGAATCCGGACTTGGTCTTCATTGGTACCGGCGAGACCTGCATTCGCGGAAATATTCTTCCGGGCGATGGCGTGTATCGCAGCCGCGACGCTGGTGAGACATGGGAGCACGTCGGTTTCAGGAATTCCCACGGGATTTCGAAGATCCGAATTCATCCGACGAATCCGGATATCATCTTCGTCGCCTCGTTCGGGAAGTACAGCGCTCCGAGTGAAGAGCGGGGTGTCTTCCGGAGCACGGACGGTGGCGATACCTGGGAGCGCGTTCTGTTCCGGAACGACGAGACCGGTGCCATCGACATCGTGATCGACCGCAACAACCCGGACGTACTCTACGCGGCGTTGTGGGAGGCGTACCGCAAGGAGTACCAGATGTCCTCAGGTGGTGAGGGCTCCGGGATGTTCAAGAGCGTCGACGGAGGGACCACTTGGGAGGAAATGACCCGTGCACCGGGAATGCCTCAGGAAGGTCTCGTGGGCCGAATCGGCCTGGCAGTTTCGGGCGCCGACTCGAACCGACTGTGGGCACTCTACGAGAACGACAACGGCGGACTCTTCCGCAGTGACGACGCCGGCGAGACCTGGGAGTTGATCAACACCGACCGCGCGATTCGTCAGCGGGCGTTCTACTACACACACGTCTTCGCCGATCCGATGGATCGCGACGTCGTCTACATGCAAAACACATCGTTCTTCCGATCGACGGATGGCGGTGAGACGTACGAGTCGATCAACAACGGCACGCACGGCGACTTCCACGACATGTGGATCGATCCGGACGATCCGACGCATATTCTGGTCGCCAATGACGGTGGTGGTGCGGTCAGTGTGAACACCGGTGAGAAGTGGACGGACCAGGAGTTCTCGACGGCCCAGTTCTATCACGTGGTCACGACGGCGCATGAGCCGTTCCATGTCTGCGGATCTCAGCAGGACAACTCGACACTCTGCCTGCCGGGCAACTGGAATGCGTCCCGCATGGGCTTTGGTCAGGGCGGCAGTGATGGCGGTTCGATCACCGAAGGCTCGATGGACGTGGCGTATCGCGCGGGTGGTGGAGAGCCCGGCTATATCGCGCCCGATCCCAAGGACATCGATGTCTTCTTTTCTGGGACGAACAACGGGTCCTACATCGACAAATTCAATCGTCGACTCGGGACTTCGCGTGAAGTAAACCCGTATCCGTGGTTCTACTCGGGGGAGCCGGCCATCGAGATTCGTGAACGGTGGCAGTGGACCTTCCCGATCATCTTCTCGACAGTCGACGAGAACCGGATGTACACGTCGTCCCAGCGCCTTTGGATGACGGAAGACGGGGGCGGGACCTGGGCGCAGTTGAGTGATGATCTGACACGCGCTGATCCATCGACGCTTCAGCACACCGGCGGACCGATTACGGGCGACATGAACGGGCCCGAGGTCTACGCGACGATCTTCTCTGTCGGACCGGGCAAGCTCGATGCGGATGTCATCTGGACGGGCTCCGATGATGGGCTCGTACACGTCACGCGCGACAACGGCCAGAACTGGGCGAACGTGACGCCCACGGACATGCCGGACTTCGGGCGTGTCAGCCAGATCGATGCGTCTTCGTTCGGCTCGGGTCGGGTGTACATGTCCGTGCGCCGCCCGCTGCTTGATGACTTCGCACCGTACATCTGGCGGACGGCCGACTATGGCACGTCCTGGACCATGATCGTGAATGGCATTCCAGCCGACGCTTACGTCCACGTGGTGCGTGAGGATCCTCGCCGTGACGGGCTTATCTACGCGGGTACGAACCGCGGTGTATACATCTCATACAACGACGGAGATCGCTGGCAGGCGTTGAATCCGAATCTGCCGGATCTGCCGATTATCGACTTGATCGTTGAGGAGAACGAGCTCGTTGCTGGTTCGCACGGGCGTGGCTTTTGGGTACTCGACAACATGGCCCCGCTTCGTGAGATGATGCCGGGAATGACCGCGGACGGGTCGAAGCTGTTTACGCCACCGACCGCGACGCGGTCGGCTGGCGGTGTGACGATCAGCTGGTGGATCGGCGATGAGGACCCCGGCGCCCAGCTCGAGATTCTCGACGCGACTGGCGATGTGCTTCGCACCTACACGCCGGCCGTGGAAGACGCACCGAGCGGCGGGCCGGAGGCTAGGTACAGTGGTCCTTCTCTTTCGAACGAAGCTGGCCTCAACTACCTGCACTGGGACCTGCGGACGGAGCCGGCTGCGGTCTTTCCCGGGATGATCCTGTGGGGCGTGCGCACCTTCAGCCCGGCTGTGCCGCCGGGGACCTACTCCGTTCGGTTGACTGCGAACGGTGCGACTCAGACGGTGCCTCTCACGGTTCAGGGAAATCCTTGGATTACTGATGTGACCGATGCGGACCTGCAGGCTCAGTACGACTTCGGTCGGGCGGTGCGTGACAAGGTCACTGAAGCGAACAGCGCGGTAATTTCGGTTCGCAACATGAAAGCCCAGCTCGAGAACCGACTCGAGCGGTCGGACGACCGACGCCTCCGGGACGCTGGCGCTAGGCTCGATGGCAGCGCGTCCGAAGTCGAGGGGAACATCTACCAGGTTCAGAATCAGGCGGGCCAGGATCCGCTCAACTTCCCGATCAAAGTGAACAACCGACTCGCGAACCTTATGTCGATGTCGGAGCGCGGAGACGGACGGCCCGGGAACAACATGCCTGTCATCTTTGACATTCTGGTAGAAGAGCTGCAGGGCTACACGGACCGGCTCGACATCATCTGGTCAGAGGAACTCGCAGCGGTCAACGCGATCCTGGGTGGACTCGACCTGCCGGCGATCGATCCGAGCTGTGCGCAGCCGGAAGGTTGCATGGTTATGTAGAGCCGAACGGTTCGGCAGGATATGATGGAGCGAGCGGCTCCGACCTCTGTGGTCGGGGCCGTTCGTGTATGGGTCAGTCATCGATTCTAACCGTTCCCCTTGGTGTCACATCGAAGGGAGATAGGTCTGTTGTTGTCGGGTGCCGGAGCAAGATGATCTGCCGACCCCGTTCGGAGTGCCTTGATCGGCTGCTCCTCCACGCCTGTCCGAAGCGGTTCAGGGATCGCTTCAAGGGCTGGTGGAGGCGTTTCGCGAGCAGCACAGGGAGCCACATTACATAGTGGTGCGACTGCGACTGTGGTCGTGGTCGGTGTGGCTGGCGACGTGACCCACAATGGACTGACCACGGAGGTCAATCTGAAGTTCTACATTCCCGGCGCCCAGTGGGAGCTGGTGGCGCAGGGAAAATCGACGCCGATGCGACTCGTCGTCTCGGCTGTTACGGGCCTGGGGTTCACCTTCCTATTGAGCAGCTACCTCGGCACGCTGCTATACGGTGTCAGCGCGGGCGGGTATTCATGAACAACCGGTTAATGGCGCCTGAGTTGGCGAAACCGATTTCAGGGAGTCCGTCGCCGTTCAGATCGGCGACGGATACGCCATAGCTCGAGTTCTCCTCCTCACCCAGCCACACTTCTGTCCAGCCGGTCCCACTGCCGTCATTCAGATAGACCGCGTTGAGTCCGCGGACGTTCGAGATCACAAGGTCCTGGTCGCCGTCTCCATCGAGGTCCGCAGCCACGCTCATATAAGTCTGCTCGTCATGCCCGAACGCGACACCTGATTCGAAAGTTCCGTCGCCATGACCGAGATAGACGGCGTTCGGCTCGCCGATGTTTCCGGCCACGATGTCGACTCGTCCGTCGCCGTTCAGGTCTTCGAGCAGGACGGATCGGGTCTCGTCGTGCCCGGTGCCGAACTCGCGGACCTCCGCGAAACCGAGATTGCCATCATTGAACAGAATCTGGTTGGCCTGTCCGTCTCGGTTCGCGAGTACCAGGTCGATATCCCCGTCGGAATCGACGTCACCGAGTGCGACCGCGATGGTCGAACCGTCTGGGTCACCAAACGTCCGCTTTGGACCGAAGTGTCCCGTGCCGTCGTTTAGGTAGAAACCATTGGCTGTGCCGCGGTTGGTCACGAGGACGTCCAGTGAGCCATCGCCGTCCATGTCGAACAGCTGAGCACTTCGGGTCGGCTCGACGTCTCCGCTGACGTCCCAGGCGTAAGAAAATCGCCCGTTCCCGTCGTTGAGGTACACCCAGTTCTCCGCTCGGTCATTCCCCACGACAACATCGACGTCGCCATCGCCGTCGAGATCTCCGGCGGGGACGGCATACGTCGTGGCCTTCTCGGGTCCGAGCGCGTAGCCCACCGTGAACTGTCCTGCGCCGTTGTTGAGGTAGACCTCGTTGAGTTGAGCCCAGTGACGCCCGTTCGCATAGATGGCGTCGCGGTCGCCGTCTCCGTCTACATCAACGAAGGCGACGGACGCGGTGAGGTCCTCAGCAGTACCGAGGACGTTGCGGTCCGTCGAGACGAAGGAGCGCTCCTGGGCGGCTAGGCACGCCGGAAGCGAAATCAGAATCGCGAGCTGGTACGTGGATCTCATTCTAGTTCATGCCTGCCTGCTCGCGGACGTAGCGCGCGGCTTCTTCGTGCGTGCCGAACCACACACTGCCCTTGGACTTCATGTGATCGATCAGCCCTTCGAGCGCCACGATCCGTGAGCGATGCCCACTGACGTGGGGATGCATGGTCAGCAGAAACATCGTTCCCTCCTCCCATGCCTTGTCGAACTCGTCGATCCAGACCTGCATGACATCCCGTGGGTTCATGTAGCTGTTGCCGCGGGGGTTGAAGAGCGGCGCGTCATCGAGGATCCATTCGACCGGAAGCTCGACGACCCCTGTCGCCTCACCGTCCTGAAGCAGCTCGTAGGGTCGGTCGTCGTGCATGAGTGAGCTCTCATACAGGAAGCCCATATCACGCACGATACGGAGCGTATTCGGAGAGTGATTCCATGACGGCGCTCGGTACCCGACGGGTCTCGTCCCCGTGATCTCTTCGATCTCGTCGACGGCCTGTCTGAGAAGCCGCTCCTCCGTCGGGCCGTCCAGCGCGGTGTTGAGCTCATGAATCCAGCCGTGCACGGCGATTTCGTGCTGCCCGGACGCCTGGATCAGGTCAGCCTGCTCAGGTGCGAGCTTGAGACTCCACGCAGGGAAGAAGAAAGTCGAAGGGACGTTCTCATCGTCCATGAGCTTCACGATCCGGGGCAGGGCGACTCGTGAGCCGTACTGACCCTGGGAAAGCGGGCCGATGCTGATGTCCCCTGTGCGCAGGCCCTGAACGGTTTCGTTGTCGACATCGTACGACAGGAGCACTGCTACGCGAGCGCCGCCGGGCCACGAGTCGGGATTCAGATCTCGACCGGCACGCACGTGACCTACTACCTCACGAACGTACTCCTCTGACCAATTCCAGGGCTCGGCCGGGTTCTGCGCGGAGATATGTTCGGGCGAAGCGCTGGCTAGAGCGACAAGGGCGAAAGACAGGCCGGCAGACAGGTGCCGGAAGGACGACGACATCGACTTCATGGAGCAGCTCCTTTCGAGTTGCCCTGAGCCTATCTCCCGGCGCGCGTCCAGACCAGAACTGCGCCCGATGCTGCCAGCGTACCGTACTGCATCACCGCCTCCGTGGGTGTCAGTACGGCCATAGTCTCAATCGCTTCCGTGTCGATGTTGAGCGCCTGGACTCCTGAAATCGGCACGCCGTTCAGAACCACGAGTGCGCACGTATTGCTGCCGTTCGCTCTCCGAGCCCGCTGCATGGATACGCACATGCCCATGTTCTCGCTGCCCATGGTCAGGTTCTCGGGGCGGACGATACGGAGGCCGTTCTGCGAGGTGTTCTCCAGAACCGTGCCCAGGTCGCGCTTCACCGGGATAGCCTCAATCTGATCCTTTGAGATCCATCGTCGCCCGAGGATGTTTGCGCTGAGTCCCATGATACTGAGCTGTTCGGCTGCTGCCTCTTCCACCGACACCTCCAGCCCCTCAAGGCCGATTGGGGCCGGCGATACCATGAGTTCGAGCGTGGCTTCACCCTCGAGTTCCAGGGCGAGAAGGGGAGAACGGGTCTCGAGGTAGCCGAATGCCTGCGTAACGAGGAGATACTCTCCGGCCTCCTGCGGTGCGATGACGAACGCTCCTGCAACGTCTGTAAGCGTGCGGACGGACTCTTCGCCGCTTCGAGTGATGAGCGAGACGACGACCCCACCAACCCCCGCCTCGTTGATGTTGTCCAGGACTCTCCCGACAATCGTTTGCGCGTGCGCGGTGTCCGGCGACCCAAGAAGGAGCGCCGCTAGCAGAGCGAGGGCAGGAAGACGATTCATTGTGTGAGTGTACGCGTGGGCGCTCGCATGGTTACGCACCCGATACCGAGTAAGGCACGGCCATCGTGCCTCGGCTTACCGGAACGGCTGAGCCTCCTACCCGTACTCTCGAGGTCGCCCCGTTCGCCCGATCGGCACCTACCTCGATGATGCTCGGGCGGCCCATCTCGATGCCTTGTTCGACGGTCCACCAGAGCGAGGCCTCCTCACTGCCATCGGCCTTGGACAGATAGCCGCCCAGTGCCGCTGCGGCCGACCCGGTCGCCGGGTCCTCGGGGACTCCGGACCCCGGCGCGTACATCCGGACGTGAACGTCGACCCCATTACCCTCGCCATCCATGCACACTACGTAGACGTGGTGGGCCCACGCGTCGGCGAGCATACGCTTCCACATGGCCATGTCGAGTACCGTTCGCCGGACGGCATCCATCGTTTTCACTGGGATGATGAAGTACTCGAGTCCGCACGACACCTGTTCGATCTCGAGCTGGACACAGCACGGGGTCTCTCCGCCGATGTCAGACGCGTCGAGCCCAATCAGCGCAGCGACCTCGGCCACAGGGTGAGAGGAGGGCCGGTGCTCCGGGAGCATCGCGGTCGTGAACATCGCTGAGACCGGACGGCCACCCTGGAAACACACCTTCACCGGGACGGGGCCGACGTTCTCCTCAAGGATGAGCTGAACGTCGCCGTTGCCGTCCGGGTCGAGGTTAGACGGTGCCTCAGACTGGGATGCGAGGAAAATCGCCGCGCCGACCGTCGGGTGCCCGGCGAACGGCACTTCGCGTCCCGGTGTGAAGATCCGTACCCGAGCGCTGCCTTCCGATGTCTCTGGAGGACCCAGGAACACGGTCTCCGAGAGATTCATCTCGAGCGCGATCTGCTGCATCAGCGCGGTCGGGAGGTGTGCCGCATCGGGGAAAACGCCGAGCGGATTTCCGCCAAAGGTTCGGTCCGTGAAGACGTCGAGGGTATGAAAAGGAAGATTCATTTCGTTCAGTCGCTGTTGCGGTGTCGGGCGGAAGCCTCCCAACCTGTCTTACCCTTCACCCCGCGTGCAACGGGTGTCAAACTGGCCTGGATGAGGAATCATATATGCGTCATATCGGCGTGATCTCGGATACGCATGGACTTCTCCGTTCAGAAGCACTTGATGCGCTCGCAGGGAGCGAGGTGATCATTCACGCCGGTGACGTCGGGGACTCGGAAATTCTCGAGCGACTCGCTGAGGTGGCACCGGTCCACGCTGTACGTGGCAACACGGACTACGGCCCGTTCGGCCAGTCTCTACCGGTTTCGGAGGTCGTCTCACTGGGGCCCGAGGGCAGTGATGCGGGCGGACCGCTCGCGTACGTCCTCCACGACCTAGCGGAGCTGGAACTCGACGCGGGTGAGGCGGGCATGCGGGTCGTGATCCACGGTCACTCGCATCGACCGGCGATCGAGGAGCGAGGGGGCGTGCTCTATTTCAATCCGGGCGCGGCCGGTCATCGAAGGTTTTCACTGCCGGTCACAGTGGGACGACTGACCATCGATGACGATGGCAACGTCACGGCGGAGATTTTGGATCTGGGCGAGGTCCCCTAATGGCGCGGTGCATTGAGGGAATAATATTCGCGAAGGAGAGCAGCAGATGACGAAGTCCAGTGACGTGAGGAGCTGGCGGAGCGTCTTCCTTCTCACCGTGCTCGTAGTCTCGGCGGCGCAACCGCTCCAGGCCCAGGAACTCGACCCCCACGAAACCGTGTCCGCCGATGTGCTCCGGGCCTGGATGGCGGAGGTGTCGAATCACGGGCGATGGGGTGCAGATGATCAGTTGGGCACACTCAACCTGATCACTCCAGCACACCGACTTGCAGCGGTTGATCTGGTCGTGGACGGGGTCACCGTGTCTCTGGCGCATGACCTGATTGCAGGCCCTGATGAGAACGCGATCCGTCCGCTCGAGGTCGAGCACATTCCCTTCATGGGCGATCCGGCATCAGGCGCGCTCGACCGTGTCGATATTCTTTACCACGGATACGCCTATTCGCATCTCGATGCCCTGTCACACTTCGCCTTCGATGGGTCGTTCTACAACGGATTCGGACTGGAGACGGTGTCGACCGAGGGAGCCAGCAGTCTCGGGGTCGAGAACATGAGTGACGGGATTGTCACTCGCGCGGTTCTGATCGATATCCCGCGCCTGCGAGGCGTCGACTATCTCGACCTTGGCGATGTCGTCACGGTCACGGACTTGGAGGCATGGGAGGCGAGGACCGGGATACAGGTCTCGGAAGGCGACGTCCTCCTTATTCGCACGGGGCGGTGGGCTCGAGAGGCAGCCCTGGGACCTTGGTCGGTCCGCCAGTCGTCAGCGGGACCTCATCCATCTATCGGTAGGTGGCTCCGCGAGCGTGGAGTAGCGGCTCTCGGCGGTGATGGCGCGAACGACCGCAAACCTTCCCTTGTCGAAGGTGTGGGTGATCCCCTGCATCAGGTCACGATCGTGGCGATGGGCATGCCGCTCTTCGACAATCTGGACCTCGCGGCGGTCGCCGAAGCGGCTGCCGAGCGCAACCGTTGGACGTTCCTTTTTATGGCCTCGCCACTCCGGCTGGTAGGCGCGTCGGGCTCACCTCTGAACCCGATCGTGATGTTCGAATAGGAGGAACTCTGCTGCGAGCATGAGTATGCTTGCAGTCTTTCGATTCCCCCCCACCTCCTCTCCTCTCCTGAGAAGCTCATGCCAACATTGAGACAGGCCCTTGCCGACCTCCGCGCGGAGAAAGACGCCGCCCGAGATCCGGTCGCGACCACGATCATGAACCGTGCGACCGAACAGCTCGCAGCATCGCCGATCATGGAGTCGGTGGTGAAACAGGGAGACACGGCTCCGATGTTCGCGCGACCCGACCTCGACGGGGAGACTGTGCGCCTGCGCTCCGTGCTCAAGGACGGTCCGGCCATCGTGAGCTTCTTTCGGGGCCGTTGGTGACCCTACTGTCACCTTGAGCAGGTTGCTCTCCAGGAACTGCTGCCGGAATTCACCAAGAAGGGAGCCACCCTTCTGACTCTCTCCCCTCAGCTCGAACCGTATGCGCGGAAGTGGGTCGAGGAAGACGGTGTCGAATATCCGGTACTCCTCGATCTCGGCCTCGGTGTGGCGCGCGACTACGGCTTGACCTTTGAACTCGGCGCCGAGTTGCGAAGCCTCTATACAGAGAGACTCAAGATCGACCTCTCCCGCTTCAACGGCGACCAGTCATGGGAACTCCCCATTCCTGCGACCTGTGTCATTGATACGGACGGGACTGTGGTCTACGCCTCTGTCCATCCGGACTATACGCAGCGCCCCGAACCGTCTGAGATCCTTCAGGCGATCCCATGAAGACGCCCTGACTCTGTGTGCGTCACCAGGATAAGCGGCTAGGTCGCGACGCAGGCAGCCGACATCGATATCCGCCTGCGCTCGCAGTCGGGGAAGAGGCGAAATTCACCTCGGTGGGTTACGTCAGGCATAGCAATACGGCACGCTCAGATTCGGCGGAAGTGTGATGACGACACCCCAACCCATTCCCGAGTCCCTCGCAGGTGCGCACGCATGGGCGCGCTCGCAGCCATGGCTTTCCCGGTTCACTCTGATGAATCGGATTCTCTTGGCCATGGCATTCATCCCGACCGGCCTGGTCAAGGCGACCGGGAACCGATTTACCATTTTGCCGGTGACGGACCCGGTCGGATTCTTCTTCGAAGCCATGTATCAGACCGGTCCGTGGTGGCATTTCATCGGGTTCTCGCAGATCGCCGCAGCCGTCATGCTGCTGGTTCCTGCGACCGCGACGGTCGGAGCTATCCTCGCCCTTCCGATCGCGGTCAGCATCTTCCTCATCACCTGGGGCGTAGGCTTCCACAACACCGTGTACATCGGCGCGGGAATGGTCGTGTCCGTCACCTACCTGCTTTGCTGGGACGCAGATCGCATCTGGAATGCGGCGTCCATGGTGCTGGGGCGGCGCTCCTCGCCAGCGCTTCTGGCAGGGGCTCACATTGTCGAGAAACTCGGCTGGGGCCTGGGTGGCGCCACGGGCCTCGCGCTCTTCATGGTCACTCGAGGGTTCGTGCCAAACAGCTGGATCAGGGGTCTGCTTCTGGTAGGTGTTGGGTCTGTGGGTCTTGTCGTGGTGGGCTGGCTCGCGGGCGCGTGGCGCTCTCGGACGGATACGGCCTGACTCGTGATCACGCTGCCGGGCAAAGGACGTCGAGCCTAGGCCCCGACACGCGTGGTCGGCAAGCTGGAATTCGCCTCCGACCTTTCACCGTAACAGATTGTCGTCCAACTCAATTCTGGAGCCCATCGTGTTACCACGACTTTGGACCTTGCCCGTGGTCTTCCTCCTGGCTGCTTTGCTCGGCGCATGCGTCACTTGGCAGCCGGTCACGACGCCTGCTGCGGATTACGTGACCAGTGAAGCGCCGGAGCGCGCCCGCATTACCACGAGCGACGGGACCGTGATGACCATCGAAGCTCCCGTAGTGCGAGCCGGGGCCATCGTTGGCACGCTGTCTCCCGGTGCAGCGCTCCTTGGGGATATCTCCTTTTTCGAAGTCGAGCAAACCGCAATGGTTCGCTCCGTGTTGCTGGTCCTTCCGGCCGTCGTGTTGGTGGCCATCGTCGCTCTCGTCTCCTGCAGGTGCATCTGAAATGTCGAACGCAACGAAGCTTTGGGGCGCACTGCTCCTGCTTGCATTCATCACTGCCTGCGGTGGGGCGCCCGAGTATGACATCATCATCAGAAATGGGACGGTCCTGGATGGGACCGGAACGCCGAGGTACATGGCAGATGTAGCGATTTCGGGTGAGGCGATCGCTCGGGTCGGCGATCTTTCCGGAGTGAGCGCTGTCGAGGAGGTGGACGCCACGGGGATGTTTGTGAGTCCGGGCTTCATCAATCTCCACAGTCACAATCGCCTCGATGCCGCACCAACCGCCGCGAACCTCCTTGCGCAGGGTGTCACGACCATCATCCTGAACGCGGACGGGGGAGGCCCGCTCGATATCTCAGCACAGGTCACTGAAGCAGAGGCGCTTGGCCTCGCCGTGAACATCGGGCCCACCATCGGATTCAACTCAGCGTGGGCCGAGGTGAATGGACGAGAGGAGACCCGCCCTGATGCGTCTCAGATCGAGGAGATGGCGTCGATGGTCGAGGCCGGACTCGAGGCCGGTGCTTGGGGCGTCTCAGCCGGGCTCGACTACACGCCGGCGTACTTCGCTCGTATGGAAGATGTGATCGCGGTCCTCTCCCGGACCGGGCGATGGCGGTCTCTCTTCACGAACCACGACCGAACGACGCCGGAGACTGGCTACAGCTCGCTCGTGGGCATGCGGGAGACTGTCGAGATCGGTGAGGCGACAGGGCTTATGCCGCTGATCACGCACATGAAGATCCAGGGTAGCGAGCAGGGCACCTCTGCCGCCGTCCTCGCCATGATGACCGAGGCGACGAACCGCGGCGCGTATACAGCGGCGGACGTGTATCCGTACCTCGCTGGGCAGACTTCACTCATGGCGCTCATCATCCCCAGTTGGGCGCAGGCCGGCACCCGCGATCAGGTCCTGTCCCGATTCGGTGATCCCGCGTTGCGCGGCCGAATTATCCGGGAGGCCAACGAAGCTCTGGATCTTCGGTTCGGTGGTCCGTCCGGCGTATTCCTGCCGGAGACGCAAACCGAACTGACCGACGTCATGGAGGAAATGGGCGCGACGTCGGGGGGGGAGACCGTTGTCCGACTGCTCCAGGAGTCTGACGACAGTCCGAGCGCGATTCTCCGCTTTGGCAGCGAGGAAGACCTGGCTGCGATCATGGCGCATCCGACGTCTTCGATCGCATGCGACTGCGATGCGACCGCCGGGCCCGCAGGGCATCCTCGATACTATGGCACCTTTCCGCGCGCCCTGGGCCGCTACGTACGGGAGCTTGGTGTGTTGTCCTGGGAAGATGCGATCCGGAAGATGACGGGACTGCCTGCGACGACTGTGGGCATGATCGACCGTGGTTATCTCGCCCCAGGGATGGCGGCTGACGTCGTAGTTTTTGATCCCGAGACGGTGATTGATCACGCGACCTTCATGGACCCGACCGCGGCATCAGAGGGTGTTCATCAAGTGTTTGTGAACGGCACGTGGGCGCTTCGTGACGGAGCACCGATCAGTCAACGCGCGGGGAAGGGACTCCTCCGGTCGGCTAATATGCCTGCCCGGCCGATGAGCCTGGGTGAGGCTCAGCGCGTGGTGGCTCGAGGCACTGTCGACAGCGGGACGTCTCGGTTTGAGCTGGAAATGTCCGTCCGTCAGATGGCCGGGACGCGGGTCGCTGAGGGTGACTTCCACCTTACGGCGGAGGACGGAAGTGTCGATTTCGTCGCCACGAACTGGGGTGTCCTTCAGACCACCGATGGTTGGGCCAGCTTCACGGTCCGGGGACTGACCGCAGGGGGCGACGAGCGAAGCGCGTTCGTGGTGCTGGATACGGCTGACCCGACCACGGAAGCGGGCAGTATCAACCTGATGGTAGTGATTGAGGGCATGGAGCCGATCATGGCGACGGTCACCGGAGATGTGACCCTGCCGAATTTCTGATCATGCCGACCGTCCCAGAATTCCTCGGCCAACTGATGGCCGCGAGGCGCAGGCCGAGGAGTCCATAGCGCTCTGGATCGAAACGCGGGACCGCTATGCTGCTCTCGGCCTCGACGAAGTCGAAGGAAATCTCACTCGTCGAGGTTCGTTGTCAGGCGGTTGATGATGTCTTCCATTTGACGCGCACGGGTGTGAGCCCACGCCGGCAGACTGAGGCGACTTCCCATGTGCAGCACCAGTCCACCAGCGCCCAGGGCGACCAGGACGATAATCTCCTCGGGACTTCCGCCGAGCCCGCCCAGAAGCCCGCCTGCGCCGACGCAAGCCATGAGCCCGCCCGATGCCATTAATGAATAGGCGGAGCCCTTCCTGGTGCGCAGCCTTACACGCTCGCCACCGTCCGTCGGCTCGACCAGGGCCTGCAGGTTCCCGTTGGTCCACTGCCTGAAGGCACCGTCCTGCTCGATCGTGCCCTTCGCACCGAAGGTCTCTCTCAGGTCGACGACGAGCCGATTCCATTCGGCCCCGGTGAGCGCCCGTGGCAATGTCACGGACCGACCCACGCCCGTCCTGGCTCCAAGAAACGACTGCTCAGGGGCAGAACTGGCCGCTGGTCTGTCGAGGCTGGCTGCCGCACTGCGAATTGCGTCCTTCGGGATCCCGACCTCATCTCCGATCTGCTGGAGCTCGGAGAGCGAGAGGCCTTCTGCCGGACCGTCACCCGATGCGCGTTGGACATGGGTCTCCGTCGCACGATCCAGGATCTTGGAGACTTCGTCGTCGGAGTAACTGCGCTCGGGCGTCATGGCGATCGTAGAAGGGTTAGTGCGGATATGGAGGACTGAAGTCTAGAGCCTGCTTTCAGCGTCGATGAGCTGATTGCCTGACTCGGGCGTGTAGACGGCATAGTCGAACCCGGGAGCGATGCAGAAACTCCCGCACTCTCCGTTCTTGTTCAAGGCCAGAAAGCCGACCTGGATTTCCTGCCAGTCCGGGTTCTTCTCGATCACTCGCTCGACTGCGAGGCGACAGGCCTCGTCAGGACTGTGGCCCTGCCGCATGAGTTCGACTACAAGAAAGCATCCCACCGCCCGGATCACGGCCTCGCCCCAGCCCGTCGCGGTCGCTCCTCCGACGTCGTTGTCGACGTACAGCCCCGCTCCGATGATCGGCGAGTCACCGACGCGACCGTGGTATTTGTACGCCGCCCCGCTGGTTGTGCAGGCGCCGGACAGATTCCCCGCCTGGTCGATCGTGAGCATTCCGATCGTATCGTGGTTCTCCACGTTGATCATCGGGAGCGTCTCACCGTTTTCGGCTTTCCACTGCTCCCAGCCAGCCCGGGACTGCTCGGTGAGCAGGTTTTCCTGCTCGAATCCGTTCGCCAGCGCAAAATCCAGCGCGCCCGCGCCAACGAGCATTACGTGAGGCGTCTTTTCCATGACCTGACGCGCCACGGAAATGGGATGCATGATGTCCTTGAGGAAGGCGACCGACCCGCATCGACCCCGCTCGTCCATGATGCATGCGTCGAGGGTGACCTGACCGTATCGATCTGGCCAGCCACCATAGCCGACTGACGTGATCTCTGGATCGGCTTCGGGGATACGCACACCGGCCTCGACCGCATCGAGGGCACTCCCTCCGCTCGAAAGAATTGGCCACGCGGCATCGTTCGCTGCGAGGCCGTGATTCCAGGTAGAGAGGGCGACGGGTCGGACCGGGTCTGCGATCTCGGCCGCCTGGTCGATGGCCGCGCAGCCGTGCAGCAGTGTAGGAGCGGCAGCTGCGCCCAGCGCGGAGGTACGGAGAAACGTGCGACGGTCAGTCATACGGGGCGCGTGAGTCAGCGAGGGAGGCGACCCCTTGAGGTTACCGATCTCGCTCTGCGCACGGCAAGCGTGCTCGGGTGACCAGATGCCTGGAGAGTGAGTGCGGACCAATACGAAACGTTGCGGCTTCCCGGGTTCGTGTGCTCACGAACCACTCTCGTCATCAGCTGAACTCAGAGGGAGACCCCCCTCTCCCCTATCAGCCACTGATAGAAAACAGCGATCTGAGCGTAGAAGAAACAGCGGCTCGCATCATCGATCACTTCTCGCTTCCG
>Ga0308018_10000707_pt1 | contig 16170 bp, 2 predicted proteins | sample Neamet282_FD_203130 | JGI IMG/M metagenome (GOLD analysis project Ga0308018, IMG submission 203130) | Marine microbial communities from water near the shore, Antarctic Ocean - #282 | ecosystem: Environmental > Aquatic > Marine > Unclassified | place: Southern Ocean | collected 2014-10-01
GATACACTGGACAGTCGTAGGTCGCGGCCGCATCGCATATGCCTCCGCCCTCGTTTGTTGCAACTTCTGTGGGCCGGAACAGTATGACTGGCATGCGCATCGTATTCTGTAGCAGCGCGGGGGGGAAAGTGCGGGGGCGCTAGATCAGCACTCCGTGCAGGCGGCAGGCAGTGGTGTGCGCGGAGGAGGGCAGGCGTGGTACATGCTAGCGACGATGGCAGCGGCCTTACCTGCTTAGGCGCGCAGTCCGCAAGCAATTTTTGCTCGCCATCCCAGCGCGCGCACTCAAGAAATAACCCCTGAACGTACGCCCCCGTAGCGCCGCCCGCCTTCCCGCCACCTTCAGCCTCGGCGGCTGTGACAGCGGCTGCCTGGCGAGCAGTGGCCGTGTCGTCTTGGCCACTCTCGATGGTGCTGTTGCCAAGGATCTCGAATTCAAAGCGCAGTCCGTCCATAGAAACAGCGTGCTGGCGCGCGTGGTTCTGCGGCACAAGAGCAAGAACAAAACAGCGGGACATGTTAAATGACAGCGGTTGAGGGCAGCGATGCACTGTCGTCCACCTACCTGCAGCACACCAGTAAGGAAGGACTGTGTGAAGAAAAAACCCGGAAGCCAGAACACTGGTGGGGGTGACCCATCCCGCACCCAAGCGCTAAAGAATGCCAATCGCGCCGCCAAGTCCGCAACCCAGCCCGCAAGCGGCTTGCGGCTCGGGTATGCTGCCGCCGCCCACGACATCGGCACGCTTCCTTCCAAGAAAGCCGCCATCGTTGCGGCGATCTCCCGTGACATCAGCGCGGCCCCACGGATGGCTGCAGAGAGATCAGCCAACGAGGTGCACACAGCGGCCAAGAGAGTATTGAAGCGCTTCACCTGTTGGAAGAGTGCAGAGATAAGACGGGACGGGCGTGAGGTGAGATAGATAGTTTGGTGGAAGGGCCCAGCGAGCAAGCAAGCTATGCAGTTCATCCGCTGAAGGCAGTGGCAGCAGTCCCTGCCATGCACGCACCTCGTTCACGAGTACGGTGTTCATGCTCTCCTCGTATTTGGGTGGGAAGCGACGCAGCACGGCAGCAGCGTCGAATGGCGCCTCAGTAGGCAGCTGGGCGCCAATGCGAGCCGCCGCCTTCAGCACTTGGGCCTCCTTCTCCGCGCCAAGCGCCCCTGCGCCGCCGCCGTTGAGCATAATATTCGCGTTGGTCAGCAGCGTCTGCGACTCGCGCAGGCGCAGCGTAAGCTCCGCGTTCCCGTGCAGGCCGAACACCTCGGGCGCATCGTTAATTGGCAACTTCTCAATGAAAGCGCGATATTCCTTAAGCGAGCCGTCGGGAGGGCTTGCGTAGACACCGGACGGCGAAAATGCATGACCATCGGTAAGTACGCCGTCGCACAAAAAGCCAGACAGCACGTGAAGCAGCGTGCGCCGGTCGCGTGCATCCGTGACGCGGCCACCATAATTCAGGGCCCCCACTGCGTAGCGCAACCACTTGAGTGGAAGCTGTGGCGTGCCCGCGCCGCGCTCTCCCTCCTCCGGCATCATCTGCAGTCTTTCCATTACCTGCTCTGTGCTGATACGCAGGTCGGCCCCGGAAAATCCGTATGGCACTGCCCAGCCCATGGGGCCAAACTTGCGCCGCTCTTGCACCGTAGCGTGGAAAAAGCAAAGACCGTAGAGCAGCTTACGCCAAGCGCGGCCACGCGTCCATCGTGGGCCAGCCGCCACCTTAACCGCCTTGGCCGCTGCCGCCTCACGTTTTTGTCGTTCCGTTTTGGCAGGGCCACCGCCGACCATCCCGTTCGTTTCATTGCGCCGTTCCACCACAACTTCAAGGTCTGCGCGCTCGTCGCATGCCGTCAGCGTTGCCTCGTCAAACCCGTTGTAGCTGCGAGCCAAGTGTGCGCGAAGACCCTCTGGAGCCTCATTCACCATCTTGATCGCGCCCTGCAGCACCAGTTGCGGGAACGCTGTGGTAGGCGCGGAAGACAGCCAGAGCCGGAAAGCAGTATGCGTGGTCTCCGGGGTGAGTGCAGCCACGATCGCGGCCAGCTCCGGCAGCCACGAAACTGCAAGATGGCAATTCTGGAGCAGCACCCAATGACCTGCATCGCGCCCACGCGCGACCTCGGCTGCTGCCACCGGCCCTTGGCCCTGACCCAGCGAAACTGAAGAGAGCCGCTGCTTCTTTTCGCGCACAAAGCGTGCCAGCATCTCAGATGGATCTTGCCCAGCTGACAGGACGAAGAGCAGAGGTTGGACCTCTGTCGATTCGGCGTGGCACGCAGCAAGGTCGAACGGCAACGGCTCGATAAAGGCGCGCCCCAACGCTGTCCCAACGAAGCCCTGGATGGCAGGGACGCGCAAGCGGTGCGGCGCAAAGCAGCTCGTGAGCAGCAAGCGACCGAAAGAACATTGCTTGAGCGACATGCCCCAGCCCTGCGGGATCTCTGCCGATGTCAGCATCCCAAGGTCGGGCGCCCCGAAAACAGGGCGCCATGCATCTGGGGCACCACTCACACCAGCAGCGAGACCTCGGAAGCGAGGTAGCCGGCTGAGCTGGCGCAGTGCGGCCCACGCGCGGTCAGGCAGCCACTTCGGCGCGGGGTTGGGCATCCCCAGGAGCGCTGCTTCCTCAGCAGCGGCCTTTTGCGCTGCTTGGGTTGTGATTTGGGCAGCCTTGGCAGCGGCGACGTCCTCTTTGCTTTCCTCCCCTGCACCTGTTGCCCCAACGACGGATTCGCCCACGGTGCTGTCGCCGTTACGTGTGCCCTTAGTGTCGTCCGCCGCAGCCGTCGGCAGGGCCAGCTCTGCCACAGTACCCGTCAAAAGGAAGCGCAGTTCTGGCTCTGTTGCTATGCCACCGGGAGCGTCGGTGTCTGCTGCCTCGCCCGCATCGTGGCGCCCTCGAACCACAGCACACGCAATCATGAACCCTAACAACAGCTTGTCAGCCTCGAACAGCGAACGCGCCACGGAGACGTACGCCGCAAGAGTGATTTCCTCAACAAGTGTTGCTACACGCCGCTTAACTGAACGTGCGTCTGACGGCGGCTTGCCATTCTCGCGTGCATGCTTCATCACGCTGTTCACAAAGATGGACGCCACCCAACCAAATGAGAATTGGTAGAAGTACTGCAACTGCGCCAGCCCCGCAATTGCAAAATAAAGCTGCGAACCGCGCGTCGCAAGCGGGCGGTACAACTCGCCTGCCCGCGTGATCCGGCGCTGTGTCTCCTCCGCCGCCTTCAGCGCGCGGGAAACTTCAACACTTTTTGCTTTGGAACTGCCGAGAGCCGCGATGAGGCGCAGGTCATCCAGCAGATTGCCACTGACCTCCGAGAGCAGTGCAAGCACTGCGTCTTCGAGCTGAGCAAGCTCTTCCCGGTACGTCGCGCTTGAGTGCAGTAGTCTATCGCGCTGCTCAGCGTCGTCAGGACGCTCAACATGCAAAAAGGTGCGCAGAAGCTGCTCAGAAAGCCCCTCTGCCGCAATGTTGAAGTTCACCACAGATACCATCGCAGCATGCTCCACACTGAGACGGGGATTCGCAAGATTTGTGGTCATGTAGAGGCGAAAGGAGCCATTGAGCCGCACGGTGGCACCTCCCACCGTAATTGTTGTGCGGTGGGATCCCTTTTCAGAGGCGTTGCGCTCGGCAAGAAGCACAGGCTCGAGTAATGGGTGCAGGGATGGTGGGACGTTCTCAAGTAGAAGTGCACCGCCCTGCACGCAGCACCGTTTCAGCGTTTCCGCAAAGTCAGTCTCGGACACCTGCGCCACGACCAGCCCATCATCAATAACGCGCTGCTTAGGCGCATCGGAGCCGGCAAATGATTTGGTCTTCGGCGCATTAGCCTTGGCCCGCGCTGCAATATCGGCGTCGGTCCCACCTTCCATGTGACGAACCCACTTGTTGGCTTGACCCTGTGGGTCCAACAAAAGTGGGTATTTGGTGCGCATGCCCTCCACGACGAACAAGCCATTCTGCACACTAAAGGCATCGGCAGGCAGTCCCTCCGCCACCCATCGATTAATGGTGAGATCGTCGCCAAGCACGCGTGCACAGTCAAACGCCCCGGGCGTCAGTGGTACCCCAGCGCGAATCACGAGGTCTGTCCAACGAGTGAGCAGCCTGTTGCGCGCTGCCGCGCCCAGCGCACCGCTGTACACCACGGCAGCGCTGCCGATCAGCGCATCACCAAGAAGGTTAGCGTACGCCGTCTGCAGTTCGATACTGCGCGCGCCCCAGCGCTCCTCCTCCTGCCCCAGCGATTCCAGCAACGCCACGGCACGCTCTTTGCGGTCAATGCAGAGCTGAGTCTTCGCGCCAAGTTCATGCTGCTCCTTCTGCGCTGTGTCGAGTTTGCGGCGCAGAGCGGTCGTGGCATCCTCCGCCTCCTGCAGCAGTGCTTGCTTTGCCGCAAGCAGAGCAAGGGCGTCTGCTAGCGCAAGCTCTGCCTCAGCCAGCGCCATACGGCGTGGTGTAACCTCCTTGTACACACGGTCGTAGAGTGACATGGCGCGCACCCACTTGCACATGCCCTCGCACGCAATCGAGGACTTCTTGATCACTTCAGGCACGAACTGCGGGTTGGTCATGTACTTGCGGTCGATGATCTCCATGATCTCAGGCTTGATATTGTCCTTATCGTAGGTCTCAAGCGCCGTGAGCAGCTTCTTGGGATTCGACAGCAACTTCTTCGCTGCATCCCAGTAGTCGTCCACTTTGCCACGCCCTCCCTCCTTCGCAACACGGTTCGGCTTCGAGCCCAGCATCACGCAGATGCCTTCCATCGCTAACTTGATGTTGGCCGGTGGCTTGCCGAGCGCTTTGATCTCGTCAAGATCACGCTTTTTTAGCGTTTTCAATGCTGCTGTGGCATCACTTAACGCCGGGATAGCGGCAGCAAGGGCCTCCGTGCATTCGTCCTTGATCCCCTGAGAGGTTGTGGCCTTAGCTGCTGCCTTCTCTTCCTCAATCGCCACCAAACGCCGCGTCTCGTCGCCTGCTTCGATCGATCTAGTCACCGTCTCGAGCAGTGCTGCAATCTCCACTGTCTTCGCCTCCAGCACCGGCTGGAGCGCGTCAACATCGCGCTGCATGCCGGCCACCGATGCCGCGGTGCGCTCTAAAATCGCGCAACCTTTAGTGTAGCGGTCCCGCTGCGCCTGAATGGAGGCACCTTTCCGCTCGAGGAGCGAGCCGAAGGCAGCCGTGAGCTGCAGATACCGCCCAGGTGTCACGGCAACGGGGTGGCGACCTGTCTCAGCAGAGTAGCGCGCCATGGCAGCGTCGGCCTGGTCGTGCACGCTGGCAGCGCATATGGCCAACACAGTCTCAATTTTAGGACTGGAGACTGCACTCTGCACAACCTTGGGTTCAGCAGTGGCATCAGACGGGCTCAGCCCAGGCAGCTCAAGATTCTCGAAGCACGATTCCGCCACCGCCTGCAGCGCCGCCCTTGGCCATGCATGATAAACATCGATCGTGCAGCAGTTCCGGAGCGCTGGAAAGTCCACCATTGCACTCTGCAGCGCTTCGCCTGCCGCTTCGAAGCGAAAGACCAGGTGCAGGTTCTCATCACACTCGCGCAAGAAGCAGCCGAACTCCTCGTCCTCTGTCATAGCCTTGCCTTTCTTCTGCATTTTCAGGCGTCGGTGCGATGGCGTCTTGCCCACTTCTGCGCGGGCCTTGTCGTGCTGCTCCTGACTGAACCAGCTGGCATAGTCGCCGCCATTCAAAAGCGTACAGAGATCGTCAAGCATGCCCGGAAACTGCGACTGAGAGTCAGAAAATGGCACCGTGAGCGGCGAACCTGCAAGTCCTGCCCGCAGCAGCGCCTCGGTCAGGATCTCGCGCCACTTTGATTGCGTGCAGCGCGGCGGAATGTCAAGCCGGGCGGTAGCGCCGCCCACGAGCCTGGTCGCAAGGCGCACGGCCGTGGTGCGCCCGCTGCCAACCACACCCACCAGCAAAAGGTGGCCACGGGGCAGGTTTAACACGCGTGCTACGCGCGCAACGTGCTCCATCGCGCTTGTGAATGCAACGAAGCGGAAATCAGCGGCTGTGCCACTGCTGCTATTGATCTCTACCACACCGTCAAGCAGTGCCTTGCGCAACTCGGGGTAGCCGTTGATGCGCTGGTAAGCAGCAGAGAAGCGATCGCCTGTGAACGTGCCGAAGAGCGGGCGGTTGTCGGGCACAGCCGCTGCTGTTGACGGGCGCGAGATGACTGCAACCCGCAGTGCAGCAGAAAGAGCGTTCTCGCCCTCGCCAAGCTCCCCCTGACCAACCCCAGGCACTTTGTCATTCTCTGTCACCTCACTGCTGAAGTGCTGTGCCGCTATAAGGTCAATCTGCGCTTCACACTGTCGCAGATCGTCCATAACCATCATGCGATCAGCAAATACGCGCGCGCTTTCATGGCGCCACAACCAGGCAAGTTCGCCCAGTACAAAGTCACCACCTTCCCCGTGACCACTAGCTGGAACTTGAATTTCCCCTTCTGCCGGTGCTGCTTCCACCACCGGCACAGCTGCTGTCGGCCGCGACGAAGGGCACTTTTGGCTCCCCTCCGGGTCAAATGCCTTGCGATCTACCGCTAGCAAGCCCTGGAACAGCCTCGAGAGGTCACGCATGTTGAACTTGTACAATGGCTTTGAAGGCGTCGGCAACATGTTCTCTATGCACCATCCGTATATCGCTAGCGATGCCTCTACAAGCCTCGGCTTGAGCTCGCCACGTAGGCGTGCGCCAGCTTCACCCTCAAAGCTGCCCAGGCCCCAGCTGGCAATTGCATCGAAGATAGCCCGGAGCGTCTTGGCCTCAAAAGCCGGGCAGCCCACAACATTGAAGTGGCGCAACAGACGCTGCGTGATCGACGGGCGACCGCCGTCCGTAGGCACCATAGCAGCAGCCCAACACAGCCCCACAACGTTGCGAAACGCCGTGTCTCGCGTTCCCCGCTGGTACCACCCTTGGTGGTCCATCCACTGCCTTAGCAGCTCCAGAGGCGGGTGCGAGCCGAAACGATCGGGCCTTGCCATCGAGACATCATCCACGAAAGCGACCATGCGCAAGTCGCCCGGCGGACCGAGTACACCCTTGCGTCTCTTGTCAAGGCGCCCTTCGACCGTGTCTTGCAGCACATTGGGCGACATTTCGGATGAAACTTGAAGCATGATGGATGGGGCGAACATTTGCGAGTCCAGCTTCATCACTGCGGAGCGCACACCTGCGGTCTTACCAGTTCCAGTCGGCCCAACGAACATCACGTGCTTTCCGTGCGACACGAGCAGCGATAGCAAGAACGCTGTCTGTGCAGACTCGGGCGTCGGAATGATCACATCGCGGAAAGGAACTGCTGCGGCAGGCGGCGCCTGAGTTTTCAACAGCTTGTCCCATGGCTGCCAGTAAGTGCTGCCGCCATCGCCGTCGTCCACCGGGTTTGTCAAGAATTGGTACTCGAACACAGTACCAGCCGCAGGAATTTGGGAGGCAAACCAATCGCTCACACGCTTCGCCTCGCCTGCGGTCCCATCCGTCTCCTCGGAGTCCCCCATAACCTCGTCGGGCACCGGCTCGCGGAGTAACTGCCGCAATTTATCGCTGAACCGGCGCCTGCCTTCGGCATCCAGCGTGGCGCCCACACTCCACACCAATGCAAACAGCAGCGCGCTACTGACCTGCGACGCAGCCTCCTCGCTACCCATCGACTCTGCCACTGGGCGTGCCATATCCGACATCTGTTTTGCCGTCAGACGGTTTGATTTTGTGGAAGCGCCACCCAGGCCCATGCCCTTTGCTGCTGACTTCGCCTGCAGCTCGGGGCTCTGCGACTTCACGGGGAGCTTACCAATGGACATCTTACCGAGCTGCCCCATCAGCACAGCCTTCTTGCCGGCGCCCTTCAGCTTAGCTTTCATCGCCCGGCGCCGCACCTCAGCCGCCGAAACTTCATAGAAACTTGGCCCAAGCAAAGCTTCTAACAAGTCCAGGAACGAGGCGACCAGACCAAGGTCTGTTGAAGGCTGTAGCTCCGTCATGGGCACACCGCAGAACCCGTCGTCGTCACCAGCATCGCCTCCACCAACGGCACTGATAGCACAACCACGTACCGACGCTAACAAACGCGGTAGCAAGTGTGTGGCAGCGCGTGTGATTGCAGCGCGGTGTTCTGTCAGGGCTGGGGGCGTGCGGTCGATCCATGCGTTTAGAAGAGGTTTCCAACCCACATCGGCCGGCTGCAGCAGGACCATGCCACAGCGCGACACTGTCGCTGGTGACGCCACGGCCAAATCCTCGACCTCAAAAAGCATGCGCATGGAGCTTAAAAACGATAAAATTTCTCCAGAATTGAGGCAGAGCTTCTTGTTGTCGTCTAGCACCGTGTTCATATTCTCGATCCAGATTGCGTCCACAGGGCCATCCATCACGAGCCAGCGCGCCATCTCCTCAGAGTTGCCAGTGCCACCCTCTGTGCCCGCTGCGTTCGGACCGTCGTTGACGTAGCGCCGGACGGCATTGCATAGTACGCCATCGTTCCACTCGTGCGTGTCGCGGTCAAAACCACCGTACAGCTGCGACAAAGTTTGTGCTTTCGGATTCATCACCTGGTACGATGCCCCATCCCCGTTTGCACCACCCACCACATGCCCTGGCTGAGCGGCAAGCAAATTTAGCGCGCGCGCTAGCGTGCGATATACACAAGTCTTGCCGCTCGCCGCCTCGCCAACGAGCATAACACCATGGCGCACTGTTAGGGTCATCTGGAGTTGTTCACACTTGGCGCGGAATCGATCAGTCGGCACAAGGGCCGAGGAGTGGCATGCGTTGGTGATGCCCTGGGAGAGTCCGTCAGCAACGACCGGCACCGATACCGTCGCCGCACCCCCACCATCGTCACCACTGTCGCCAGCTTCGTTGTCAGACGCAATCGAGGCCACAACAGTTTGCTTTAGCTCGTGAGTGTCCTGCAGGAGACTCTGCGGGAACAGATCCGAGGTAAGGTCCCTGAATATGACCTGGTCCGGCGCGGTGAATTTCGGCAGGTTGCAGTCGTTGATGGCCTGAAGCATGAGCGCTGCCTCGGGATCATTTGCCTGCGCAAGCTTCAACGCACCAGCCCGCACAATGCATGATTTGACAGCCCGCATGCCAAAGTCATAGTGGTCCTGTGCCGATACTTGTTCCGACGCAAGTGAGAGTGTCTTGGTGAGCTTGATGGCCAGCACACGAGCTTGACTGAACCCGCAGGAATAGAGAGAGATCTCTGCAATCATGGCATAGTCTGGGACCATCATGGCGATTGTGCGAAAGAGCGTCTTGAGATTGTCTGGGAGCTCCGTGCGGCCACTGTAGCCAGGATTCATGGTGATGAAAACGGCACACGACTTCTTGAATGCAATCATTTCACCTTCGAACCTGAGCTTCGAATCACCAGCCCGCGCACCCTGCTGCAATGTCTGGACTTGCGATGCAACCACAGACAGCACCTCGATATCAATACGGTTGAACTCGTCAAAGCATGCCCAGGCACCGCATCCTGCCAACCCCTTGAAAAATTTCCCGAGCGCTTGATAGTCCAAGGAATCAGAACAGTTGAATACAACGCACTTGTTGCCGACAGCCTTGCATAGGTCCTTCGTTGTCTCTGTTTTTCCCGTGCCAGCAGGACCCTCCGGTGCACCGCCGTAAAACAGATGCACGGCCTGCATCAGCGTGCGGTAGCAGCGATCAGTGAGCGGTGTAATGACAAGACGGCCCGAATTGCCTAAGTACTCGTAGCAGTACAATTGCATGGCGCCCATAATGCGTGCTTCGAGCGGGTACGGTCCTGCCAAGCGCTGCCGCCTTTCGGCCTCGTCCTTGTCTTTCTTGCCCTTCTTGTCTTCCTCCAGGCCCGGCTGACCATCACCGCGCAGCGACCTGGTCTCACCCTCCGCCTCGGTCCAGTAGTAGCGCATCTGGATTGTCCATTCAAAGTCTGCAGCATCGGTACCGCTCCCTGTCTGGCCGACGGCTTGCCGCACCTGATCTAGCACGTCGCGCGCATGCACGTCCAGTACAACGAGGGATCCCACTGTGAGCCGATCTCGGCTTGAAAGATGACTGCGCACGCGCTCCAGCAGTGCTTCCAGCTGCGCAAGCTGCTTGGATGCACAGCACGCAAGCGCATCAAAGCTGACTGCTGACACGTGGCCTGCTTTCACATTTGCTTGCGCCGGCTGAAGTGCGGACTCCACATCACGTGTCCAGAAGAGCTGCGACGCGGCAAGCACAACCTGTCCAGGCCACCGCAGCACCCACTCCACACGGGCTACCGCTGCGGTCATCTCCTCGGAAGGTGAAATTTCGCTCAGCACCGACTGTTGATCGGCGGCCCCGTGTACGATTGCGCGGCGCAGCTGCTCGTGCAGTGCCACACGCATCGCCGCCTCCACTTCCGTTAGCCACACCTCCACGAATTTCCCTTCTAGTTTTCCCGCACGGTTCTTTGCAATTGGGCACACACCAAGATTGCGCGCCGCCGCAATCTTCTTGCCCGCGTCTGGTGCACCACAATCGCCGCACCCTGCAAATGGTACCCACTCGCCTTCGGCACTGGCCATGGCGCTAATTCGCAGCTCGACGGAGTTTTCGTCGAAAGCAAGGGCCGATATCCCTTCAAAGCACTTGGGAAGGTGCATCTGCACCGCCACAGGGTCCTTGGTCAGAGCGAGGATGGCAAGCAGTTCGTCGTTCGAGAGGAAAAAGAAGCGCGGGAACGCATGGCGCTTGAGGTTGAGGTAAGCATTGAGACCGGACATGATGACCTCGAGCGAAGAGTGCCACTTGCGCAGCGTCGGAAGCAGCTTCTGGTCTTGGGTCAGCGATAGTGCACAGCGATCTTCAAGAGCCTTGAGCGCATGCGCGCTCCACATCGCGTCGATCTGACCGAAGTCCTTGCCGAGTGCCGGCATCTGGCGTGAGATGTCATCGCAAAGGAATACAGGCTTCAGGTACTGCCACAGGAGCTGCGTTGCTACCCATTCATCCAACGTGTCCTGCAACAGCTGCAGCTCACCGAACCACGTCGACACGCGTTCCTCAATTGCTTCTACATACGGCGACGAGAGCATCGAATGCGTTCGTGCCAGTTGCTCTTCCAAGTTCTCCAGCACCGCATCGGTCTCAACCATTACAAAGACGCCTGTCGCTTTGAAGGGCTTGAACTGCAGTTGCAGCTTTGGCCGGACCACAGCATCGGTCCATTCTTCGGCCATTTTAAACATCGCAAGCTCAAGTTCGTGCTCCTGCGTCGCAACCTCCGAAACATCGCTAATAACATCGATATTCTCCGCAGCACCGCCGCTTTCCAGCAGGAAGCGCAGGGTGATTTTTGGTACCTCTGCAATCTCAATGCCCAGCTCCTCGCAAAGGTGCTCCCAGTGCCGGTGCGAGTCAGGGCGCGACCACGATAAGGCGGGGTTACGCAATTCTGCTATCACAGGAAGGGATTTGCGGAAGCCTTCATACAAGCCACGCAAGTGACCTGCTACGCCCTGTGGTCCGATGTGATTGCGCGACGCAAAGAATGCTTCTTGCTTGTGCAGCGTGCCAAGGGTCTCTTGCACGTGGGTCACTACGGTGTCACGATCAAGATCCCAGAACAAACCGTCCATCCAGTTATGCAGCCGCTTGTCCCAGGCCGCCACGAGAGTCCAGAGAGTAACACAAGGCTCCACAATAGTAGTGAGCTGCTCAAGTTGCTCGTACTCCGTCTGCGGCCAGTCGAGAACACGCTCGCGTGCATTGAGTAAGTACGACTCTTGCTCCGCATCCTCCACCTTCGACTGCAGTTTGGTGACAGAGGCCGCGATCTCAGGCGAGTCTTCCCACCCTTCCATTCCCAGCCGCAGCGCCGCATCCGCATCGGCCATACGTTCGGAGAGCTCGGCGGCAAATGCCTCCTGCTGGTCCTGAAACTCGGCACTGAATGCGTCCGTATAGAAGGGCATGAGTGCTTGTGTGTCAGTTGTGATCTCACCCACGCGCTTGGGCACGACGAAAACACCCCAGACGAGTGCCGACAGCTCATCAGTCAGCGCAAAGCGGTGTGCTGTCAGTGCACTCAGTTGTGTACGCATCGTCACCACTGCCGCCGCTGACGCTTCCGCCACGCGTGGAGCCTCGGTTGCAAGGGCCTTCTTAAGTCGGCCGAATGCTTCCACTGTCGCAGGTTTCACGGCGATCAATGCATAGTAGGCTGCCCATGCCTTGTCCAATGCCGTGGCGTCTGCAGCCAAGTCTTCACACACGCGAGCAAGTAACGCATCAACGAGGCTGCGTGCAGCTGCAGAGATCGCTGAAGTGAGCGGTGCGCAATGCACCGAGAAAAGTTTGAGGTGCACAGTGGGCGGCAGAAGTGCAGACACGGCTTTTGCTGCTGCGCGATGCTTCTCCACCGCCGCACGAGCCGCCTCAACATCGATCCGCTTCAAATCAAATCCACCATCTCCACCGCCCGGTACCTTGGGAGCTGGTACACTTACCACCAGCTTCTCTAATTCCGCATCCACATCAAGGTTGAAGTACAAAGAAAACGGTGCCAGCGTACCAGCCAAAACGCGGCACGCATCGAAGTTTCCTTCCACAACTTCACGGACCTGCGCCGCCGCCCCCGCCAGTGCTGCAGCAGGCGCCGCGCCATCAGCCAGCGCTCCTGCATCACTGGAGGGCAGCCGCGGTGGGCCCGCATCAGCGTCGGCGTGCACTGCCACAACATCCACGGGTGTCACTGCAGCCACGACAGCGCGAAGTTCATCCAGCACTGCGATGGAAGCATCGTCGAATGCAGAAAGCGGGGGCTCAAACACCAGCCCTGGACAACCTGACTCCGGCATCTGATCCTGTTGATCAACACTCCCAAGCCCACTGCACTCATCGTCAGCTTGCTCAGTCACAAAGAAAGCGCCACTGTCGTCTTGCGCTGCTGCCAGCGTGACGCAGAAAACAGCCGGGGCAGCTGCTCTGTGTGACCCCTGCGGTGTATCGCTTTCCACCAAATCAAGCCCCCCGGACCGGTGATGCTCCAGAAGCGCTGTTACTACCTTGCGTGCGCTTAGCACAGAAAGAAGCTTCTCATGCTTGGCCGCAGCCCCCGCAGGGTCCTGCTTCTCCTCCTTCTTCTGTTCTCCCTCGGCTTGCACCTCCTCGTCGCCGCCGCCGCCGCCTTCTGTGAGTAATCCGCCCCTGGTGTCGGCCAATGCGAGGTTGGCATCCACATGCACACGGTGTGCTTCAAACATGGCAACAAAGGTCCCAACCGCGCGTGCCACCATTTCTTCTAGCGCCTGGCGCCGCGCAAGATTGATCACGCACAGCGCATTGTAGCACATCAGCTTGCAGTGCGCTACGCCTGCGTGCCCCGGTGCCAGCGCCGCAAGTGCGGGCGCTGGGATTGCGTCCTCGAATGCTACAACCGTCGAGGAGGGCCCTGCACCAGCAGGCGATGCAGATGCTATGGATTCTTGGTAGTGCTTGCGCAACTTCCGCTCCCGCCGCCTCCGCGCCGCCTCCAATGCCATCTGCCTGACCGTCCTGCTCTTGGCTTCCTCCTCTGCTGCCTCCAACTCTCTGCACTGATCGTCGTACGCATCAAACACCAAATCCGAAAGCACTGCCGCGGAGGGGCCGCTGGCCAGCGCGGTCGCTTCGCCAAACTGCTGCCGCTGTCGCGCGAGAAAAGTGCCCAGTTCGCGTGGCGCAAGTTGGGGTACTTCTGGTGGTGCAGACGCCGCAGCAAAGGCAAACTCCTCCAACGACGCTGCGGTCGCCGCCGCAGTCTGGTGTCCACACTGGTACGCCTCGGCAGCGCGCGGCACCGGCTTTGCTCCCTCGAGCAGTGGCACTTGTTCGAGGCGTGCCAGCTCGGACAGCGCTCCAGCGAGTGCAGCGCCGAGCAACGGCGAGCTTACCAACGGCAACTTGCGTCGCAGTTCTTCGCGCCGCGCAGCCACCGCACCGGGTCTGATGGTAGTGTCACTCCGAGGCCGCGATGTCCGAAAGCCAGCGATCTCACCCTTTTTACGCATCTGCAGCGGTCGGCCCTGATCTTTGTCGGCTGGCGGTGGTGCACAGCGCGCCGCCACGGAGTTTGCCCATGCACCTCGCTCTGACGCCGAGCCCGGTCCATCGAGCGCCGAAAGTGCTGCACGGAAGGCCGAGGGTGTCGGCGGGGGCGGTGCAAGCGCGCCCGTCGAAGGATCGGGGTTGGCCGAAGCGATGGCGTCGATGTGCATGGAGTCTAGGGTGCGGCGATAACCTGACTGGATCTCATTTGTCAGCATCACGAGCAGCGCTGCGCCCGTGCCGCTGACCTGCAGTTGTGAGGGTTCATCGTCACCGCCAGAGCCCCGATACTCGCTATCGCCACGGTCCATATCCCGTGCATCGCGGTTGCTCGATGACATCTGCTGCTGCTCCTCTTGCTGCCGGCTTCCGAGCCCTAGCAGAGACATACCCGCGCCCATCCGCGTGGGGCGGCTACCACCGAAACCACTGCCGAACCCGCAGCGCGCAAGCACGTTGGCCATCACCACCGGCGGGAAGGCGGCCGCCGGGATAAGGTTCCCCGCCAGCCCGCCCTCCGCCACCTCGCGCCGCAGTGCCGACAGCTGAATCGCCTGGCGCATGCGGCGTTCCGCTGCACAACGCTGGTCCATGGCGTACGACACGCGCTCTTCGTGTGCGAATGGATCATCGCCAACGTCGAAGCGCAGGTTGAGACGCGAGACAAATTTGCGGCTGCGCAACGCAACGCCACGCCGTGCAGCTAAATCGCTGCTCGGGTCAAGTTGCGCCCATGGGCGCTGCGGGTCGGTCGCCAGGTGGCACCACTCGACCAGGAAACGGCCCGAGGTGTGCGAGTAGCCGAGCACGCGCACGGCGCGCCACGTCCATGAGCCATCCTCGTGGTGCCAGCGACTGCACGCCGTGCTGCGCTGCGCGAGACTCATCCCTGCGCCCGCGCCCGAGACGGTCGGCGGCGGTGTCTCCATGCCTGTTCCGCCGTTTGCACCCTTGCCCCCCCGTGCACCGCGTGGGGTCGCTGGCAGCCAAGCCTCAGGATGCAGCTTCTCAAAGCGCTCCACGTCGTCGAAGGGCTCGAGGGGCAGGAAGGAGGGGTCGAAGCGCGGCCGGTCCATCGCGAGGGGCGGCATTGCGGGGTGCAGATTCGCGCGCGGTCGCGCGGCAGGGTAGACGTGCGGCCCCTGCTCTGTTGTTCGCTGCCACGCCTGCGCGACGCTGCTGCCGGGCGCGAGCGGATCGGTGGCCCGCACGCCACCCACCCATTCTTCGCTGCCATCGCCCTCCGCAGAGGCGGGGCGCCGCTGCGGCTTGTCAACGCGAAGCCTGCGCAGCGAGCGGAGGTCCGGCGCCGCAGTCTTGCCCAGCGGCACGGCGTGGCGCGGCTTGGCGCGGCTTGAGAGCGTCATGTCCTTTAGCGAGGTGGAGCAGAGCACCTTGGCCGGCGCGACGCCAGCGCGCGGCACTGCTACAGACATCGCACCATCGCCCCACTCGCCTGGCTGCAGCGCTGGAGCACTGCGGCTGCGCCGCGCGATGGGCACCAGCCCCTTGCCCAGCACAGTGCGGTGGCGCGCGCCGTAGGAGTGGGAGGGAGGCGCGTGCGAGCGACCGTGCTGCGCGCGATGCTCCAGCTGCGCGCCCAGGTTCGGGATCTCGGAGCGCGCTACCAGGTAGCGCCCAGCGTCGCCCACACCGCGCAAGTGCATACTGGGCGGCACGCGCTTGTTCTCAGGCAGCAGCGAGGGCGGCGGCGGCATCTCGCCCGTGATATGCGCAGCGGTGGGCACGGGCAGCGCAGCGAAGGCCTCGAGCTCCACTGGCTCAAGCGACACCGGTGCGGCGCGCGGCACAGATCGCGTCGTGTCCGACATCGCCCACTGCCCGGCCGCCGGGTTGCGCGGGTACTTGCGCTCCGCATCGCGCTTCTCGCGCACACGGCGGTCGGCGTCACGGGTAGCCTCGTAGCGGAGGAAGCGCTGCATCGCCAGCTCGTCGCGCAGCGCCTTCGGTGCCGCACCGCCCACAGGTGTTTGCACAGGATCCCCATCGGCGGTCGAAAGCATTTTCCACAGCAACGCCCAAAAGAGGTGACCTGCT
>Ga0308018_10000709_pt1 | contig 16141 bp, 13 predicted proteins | sample Neamet282_FD_203130 | JGI IMG/M metagenome (GOLD analysis project Ga0308018, IMG submission 203130) | Marine microbial communities from water near the shore, Antarctic Ocean - #282 | ecosystem: Environmental > Aquatic > Marine > Unclassified | place: Southern Ocean | collected 2014-10-01
GGATCCGACTCGCGCTTGGTGCTGAATCGGGACAGGTCACAGGGCAGGTCGCTCGCAAGGGGATGCGTACTGCCGTGATCGGGGTCACCGCCGGCCTCCTGGCCGCTGCGGCGGGAGCGCAGGTACTGGAGAGCTTCCTGTTCGGTGTCAGCGCCCGCGACCCGCTCACTTATATGGCTGGGGCACTTTTTCTAGGCGTTGTCGCGATGCCAGCGTGCTGGATTCCTGCAGGGCGGGCGGGCCGTGCCGACCCGATGGATGCCCTCCGGATGGAGTGACGCCCCGGGCCAGCGCAGCCGGCCGCCCATCGTCGATCCGTCGGGACGTACGCGCAGGGCGTCAATGTTGCGGGATCCGTCGTGTTGATCTGCACGAGTCTCTCGTCGACTCGCCGATCCCGGTCATCCACCGGCGAGCCAAGCGCGAACGACCCGCCCGTGATCGCCCCGAGGCTGAGGCCGCCGACGTAGAGAAACGTGAACTCGCCCGCCGGCGCATCGCCTCCTATCATCGCGCTTCGAGACGAAACCCGGTACGCATCTTCCCGAGGCCTGAACACCGTGACTAGACCCATATCAACGATCGCGTCAGTGGGCATTTTTCTAGGCTGTTTGGCCGACCCCATCTCCGCTCAGCACGTCGCCCTCGTCGGCGGAATGCTCATCGACGGTTACGAGGCACCGCCAGTTCACAACGCGACGGTCCTGATTGAAGGAAACCGCATCGTCGCGGTCGGTCCCTCCAGCCAGATCGAGATTCCCGCTGGGGCCGAGGTCATCGACACCCGCGGCATGACCATGCTGCCCGGCCTGATCGACCTCCACGTCCACACCATGTTTCTCGGTCACGGTGAGTACGCGGAGTGGTTCCCCTTCTTCACGCGGGAGAAGGAAGAGATGATGGAGATCGCGGCCCGTCAGCTTCTCATGGCAGGGGTCACCACTGCGGTGGACCTCGGGGCACCGATCGAGATCATTCGAGTACGCGACCGGATCGATCGAGGCGAAGTGCCGGGCCCGAGGATGCTCGTGAGCGGACCCTGGATCGCAGGCCGGCGGTGGGGCTCGTTCCCGGACTATTTCCAACATGTGGTGAGCACCCCTGAAGAAGCTGCACGGCGGACCTACGAACTCGCAGATGCCGACGTGGACGTGATCAAGACGTGGGCAGGGATGTCCGAGGACATGTTGCGAGCAGTCGTCGAGGCGGCCCATGAGCGCGGGATCCAGGTCCACAGCCACCTCTATAGTCCCGACGAGCTCTGGAACGCGATTCGCGCGGGCACTGACGTGATCCAGCACGCGGGCTCGGCGGGCAACCCGCCATACTCCGATGAGCTGGTTCAGGAAATCGCGCATCGCGGCATTCCGGTGGTGCAGACCATCGCGCACCGACCGTGGGTCTACCAAGCCACCGTGGAATTCCCTGAACGGCTGCAAGACCGGCGACTGGTCGAGACGCTGCCGCCCGAGCTGTATGAAGAATTCCAGCGGTCCTTCCAGGACTTCCGTCGTCTGTCGTACTTCCGCACGACTCCACTGCAGATCCGGAAGAGTCAGCTGTCTGCCGGTCAGTTCATCGAGGCCAACGCGGTCATGGGGATGGGTACCGACTCGGGAAGTCCGCTGAACTTCCACACTGAGTCAGCGTGGCGAGAGATCTCTGCGCTCGTCGATAGCGGGATGACGCCAATTCAAGCGATCTCGGCTGCGACCAAGACGGGTGCGGAGATCATTCGTCGCGGCAACGATCTCGGTACGATCGAGCCCGGCAAACTGGCTGACATAATCGTCGTTCGAGGCAATCCGCTCTTCGATATCAATGTGCTCGGGTACGTGGAGCACGTCGTGAAGGACGGGCGGATCTACCGATGACCAGCCGCTCAATGCTTGGTCGCGGTGGACTCATCGTCCTGTTGACCCTGATCGGCTGTACCCCGGACTCAAGAGACTGGGCCGACCTCAACGAGGACGGCGCGTTCCTCATGTACCGCAGGCAATCTCTGATCGGAGAGGAGACGTTCAGCATCACGTCTGATCAGGACTCGATCGTCGTCCGCTCGCTACAGGGCGAGAACGAGCGGGGGCGTATCACCGGGGTGCAGGCGGAACTCCGCCTCGGGATAGATCTCTCACCCGCGCTATATGTGAATCAACGCATCGCGGATAGCGACACGACCAACATTCTCGAGGTCGCGTTCGAAAGTGACGTCGTGACGATCCGGGAGAAGGCGATGGAGGTCGTCACTGCCTCCTCTGCCGCAGGCTTCCCGCTTCACAGCAACATCCCCGCCGCCATGGAGATGATGCTGTATCACTACTACCTCGACCGCGGTCTCGGGTCGCTACCCACCTTGCCGCGAGGCGAGGTCAGGATCACGCGAAGGGGCCAGGACGTCGTCGACATCGACGGGACCCCGACCACGCTCAACCGCTACGTGGTCGAAGGAATCAACTGGGGCCTGCGCACCATATGGCTCAATGATTCGAACGACTTGGTCGCGCTCGTTCAGGCCAATACCCAGTTCAGAGAAGCGATCCGGAAGGGGTACGAAGAAGCCCTGCCCTTCTTCATAGAAGGAAATGTCGAAGAGCAAATGCGCACGCTTGCCGACTACACCGAGTCGCTGCAAGGCGAGCAGTCAGAAGTCACGGCACTCGTTGGGGGCGACGTCGTCGACGCACTTAGTGATGTCACTCGGCGCGACATGACCGTGATCGTCGCGAAAGGGCGCATCAGGGAGATCGGCAGCATCAGCGAGGTCGTGATCCCATCCGACGCACGCGTGATCGATGTGTCGGGGAAGACGCTGATTCCGGGGCTCTGGGACATGCACGCTCATTCGAACCAGGTCCAGTGGGCACCCGCGTACCTGGCGGGCGGGATCACGACCATCCGTGATCTGGGCAACGAGCTCGAGTTCGCCACGGCCTTCAGGGATGCCGTCGCGAACGATGGTGCGATGGGCCCAGACATTCTTCTCGCGGGGATGGTGGACGGAGCGGGCGTCACCGGGAACGGCGTCATTCGCGCGACCACGACAGACGAGGCCCGCTCCGTCGTGGCCCGTTACTTCGATGAAGGCTACAAGCAGATAAAGATCTATACCGCAGTGGAGCCTGAAGTCCTCTCGGTACTTACCGAGGAGGCCCACGCGAGGGGGATGACCGTGTCAGGGCATGTGCCCCGGGCGGTAGGCAACGCAGTCGAAGCGGTCGCACGAGGTATGGATCAGTTCAACCATCGAGAGTTGTTCCTGTCGGTGCTCTTTCCTGACGAAGAGGTAGTCGATCTCGGCGGCCTCTACCTCTTTGACCGTGAGCTGACGCGCGGCCAGATCAGAAGGGCGACCTCGTTCTTCCTGGAACACAGAATCGTCCTCGACCCCACGATTTCACTCGACATCATTCGGAACCTGCCGAGAGGCACTCCCGTCGAAACCGTAGAGCCGGACGTCACGCGTATCGCGTATGAGCTCTGGGAAGGGAAGAGATTCCTGCCGGGTGTCAGTCCGCTGCGTGCCGCGCAGATGACCGAAGACGTGAAAAGAGCGATGGAGATCATCGGGACATTCCATCGGGCCGGCGTCCCGATCGTCGCGGGAACGGACAACGTGGTACCGGTCTTCAGTCTCTACCGGGAGATGGAGGCGTACCACGACCTCGGGGGGCTCACACCTCTCGACGCACTGCGGACCGCAACGATCATCCCCGCGCGAGCGATGGGGATGGCCTCGAAAACCGGCACGCTGGAAGTAGGCAAAGAAGCGGACATAGCGATCCTGGATCGCAATCCGCTCGACGACTTCGTGAATATCCGGAGCGTGTCTGCGGTGATGACGAACGGGAGATACTACCAAAGCGCGCTGCTATGGCGGGCCGCTGATTTCGAGCCGGGGCGGAACTAGCGGCATACATTTCCATAATCGCCCCCCATGCTGCTGGTGCTCACATAGCGAGGAATCGCACCGCGAACGTCAAATCCAGAGTCAGTTCCGCTGGCAGTATACAGGGCCTAGGGAACGAACCCGAAGACAAGCAGGTCGCCTGCTCCAGAGGGCCACCCACAGCCGTGACACCTCCCGGCCTCGGTATCTCGAGTCTCTGGACTGATCCAAGTCGCTGACTAGAGAACGAGCGGGAATCGCTTCGGGTGGGCCGCGGTCATCCGAGCAACGAGGCAGCCTCCTCTAGACGCGAAAGAGCTGTTGCTCGACCCTGAAAGAAACGACCGGACCCGCCGCCCCGCCCCCCAAGAACCTCTGCCACCTGCGGCCCAACCTCAGGCACGTCGCACGGGCTCGCCTCACCGGCACCAATGAGAAACGCGCCGGACTCTCCTTCACCGGCAGTGAGCAAGACCACTCGATCGGGGGCTAGGCGACCCACTTCCCTAGCGACCCGCTGCAGAAAGGACAGATCACGACCCGGCCAATGCGAGATGAGTACCGGCTCGACTCTCTGAGCCAGCCCAGCGGCACACGCGGTAGCGAGGTTGTCCTCAATGCTTCGCAGCGTGCGCTGCGACTCCCTTAGTTGTTCGAGCTTCGCTGCCGCTGCGGCCACCAGTTCGTCGTCGGACGCACCGAATAGGGATCGCAGTTCCGCATTTCGAGCGTGATGCGCGGCGTGAAGCCGTCGCAGTCGCACGCCCGCAACGTAGAACAGACGAGCGCCGCCTCGGACGGATTCGGTTCCCAGCAGCTTGAGCCCTTCGAGCTCCGCGGTCGAAGAAAGGTGCGTCCCGCCGCAGGTGTTGAGGTCAATCCCATCGATCTCAACAAGCCGAACACTCCCCGCGTGTCCCGACGGTAGCCCACGGGAGCGGACTGGCATCAGCCCGTACTCGTCGGGACTCACTTGCTTCGTGGTGATCGGTCTTGCCGCCCGGATCTCAGCGGCGACGGCCTCTTCCAGCTCTTCGAGCTGTTCGGCTCGCACGTCAGAGGTGTCGAGCTCGATGTCCGAGATTCTCTCACCCAGGTGGAACGCAGTGGTGGCCCACCCAAACGTGGCCTCCGCGATCGCGGTAAGCAGATGCTGTCCGGTGTGCTGTTGCATATGATCGAACCGCCGGCCCCATGCCAGCTCGACTGTGATGAGATCGCCCCCTCTCGGGACGGTCACGCGCTGGGGGGCAAGAAAGTGGCGGACCTCTCCTGAGACCCGCTGGACATCACAGACCTCGATACTGTCGATCGTTCCTCGGTCTGCTGGCTGGCCACCTCCCTCGGGATAAAGGATCGTGTCCTCGAGTACGACGTAGGATCGACCCTCCTCTCCACCGGACCTGACGACTGTGGTCTCGAGCCGCGTTAGTCGCGGATCCCGCTCGTATGCAAAAATATCGGGCACGACGGTCTCCCCCTGTGTAGGACGGGGCCCCCCTGATCGGCGGATCCCCGTGAAGTGACAGGTAACATGGGAGAAAAATGACCAGAGCGGGGTGCTCGCAATCTCCGGCACATCCGCACTCGATTTGCCCGAGCGGTACTTCGGCACCATCGTCGCGATCCATACCGACCTCGTATCTGGACCCGCCTCATGCGCCGCACAATCTCGGCTCTCGTCACCGCAATCACGGTCACCGTTCCAGTCGGCCTCTCTGCACAGTCATCCTGGTCTGATCTGACGACCCTGTTCAGCGAGTGGCGCGACTTCGAGCGGAGTGACTTCGTCGATGGCGTCCCGGACTACAGACCTCCTGCAATGGCACGACAGCAGGAGGAGCTTCGGACATGGAAAGACCGCCTCTGGGCCTTCGACATCGACGGTTGGCCCATCGAACAGCAGATCGACTGGCATCTCGTGCGAGCGGAGATGAACGGGCTCGACTTCGATCACAAAATCCGACGTCCCTGGGCCCGGGACCCAGCGTTCTATGTGATGATGTACACGTCCGAGAGCGACGTGCCCGCGCATGAGGGCCCTGTCATGCACGGGTGGGTCGACACATGGACGTACACCTACCCGCTCTCCTCGGCTGATGCCGCTGAGCTCGCTGAACGATTCGCCACGATTCCGTCTGTACTCGACCAGGCCCGAGCCAACCTGGGCGGCAGCAACGCTCGCGACCTTTGGCATGCCGGCATTCGCTCCTTCCGTGGGCAGGCTAGCGACCTCCGTGCATACCGAGCGCAGGTTGCAGGTACGAGTGCGGATCTGGATCGCGCTCTCGAGCGGGCAGCACAGGCATCGGATGACTTCGCCGCGTGGGTGGAGGCAGAACTTCCTGGAAAGACAGGCCTTTCTGGTGTCGGCCGAGAGGCGTACACGTGGTACATGCATAACGTCCACCTCTCGCCGTTTTCGTGGGAGGAACAGGTGACGCTCATCCGCCGCGAGCTCGCGCGTGCCCATGCGTCGCTACGACTGGAAGAGAACCGGAACCGCAACCTCCCTCAGCTCAAACGCATCGGGAGCGCTGAGGAGTACGATCGACGACTCACCGAGTCGGTCGATCGGTACATGGCGTTTCTTGAACGCGAGAACGTCGAGACGGTTGAAGATTGGATGGCCGCAGCTCTGCGCGCCTCCAACGGTTCATTCTCACCCGCTGCACCAGGAGAGATCCGCAATTTCTTTCTGGAGGTCATCTACCGGGATCCGGACGCCTTCCGACCCCACATGCACCACTGGCTCGAGCTGGCCCGCAAGATCGAAGACCCGCACCCGAGCCCCGTCCGTGCGACCGCGCTCCTGTCCAACATTTACGACCACCGCTCGGAAGGCCTCGCGACCGGCGTAGAAGAAATGTTCATGCATATGGGCCTTCTCGACGAGAACTCGCCACGGGCACGTGAGCTGGTCTGGATCATGCTGGCCCAGCGGGCTGCGCGTGCGACCTCCGGCCTCATGATGAACGCCAACGAATTCGGCATGGAGGAGGCCGTCGCTTTCGCGTACAAATGGACGCCACGTGGGTGGCTACCCGACGGCGAGCTTATGCGCGGCGAACAGCAGTTGTATCTCCGCCAGCCCGGCTACGGAACAAGCTATGTGGCGGGTAAAATTCAGATTGAGGAGCTGCTGGCTGAGGAAGCGCTTCAGGAGGGTGACGATTTCACGGTCGGGCGCTTCTTCGACGACTTCTATGCTGCGGGCATCATTCCCACGGTGTTGGTTCGATGGGAGATGACGGGTGAGAAGGACTCGATTCTCGATATTGATGAGGTCCAGGAGGCGCCTTGGCGGTAGAGAGTCCGCAGGTCCTTCATGGCCTTGTCGCGATGCCCGGGACGCTCCCGGAAGGCCGCGAAGCACTTCAATGGGCCGCTACCGAGCAGCGACGGCTCTCTGGTGTGGTGTCATGACACCCCCCAGTGTCGAGGAGGTCAAGCGGATCCTCGGGCCAGATCCGCTGATCTCCGACTGGATCGACGTCCAGCATACGGACATGACCGGGTTTGCCCGAGTGACGCACGATGAGGACTGGATCCACACCGACCCCGTGCGCGCGCGTGCAGCGGGATTCGATGGTACGATCGCGTTCGGCTTCTGGACGCTTTCACTGCTGACCCAGTTCCTCCGTGATGCTTTGGAGGCAGAGTACCCGGCCGACGCGGACCTCGGGTTGAACTACGGACTGGACCGGGTGCGTTTCCTAGCGCCGGTGCCGGTTGGAGGTCGTGTCCGCGGTCACATCACCGTGACCGAGGTGCGAGAAAAGAAACCGGGCCGACTGCTCGTTTCGATCCACTGCGAAGTAGAGATCGAGGACCACGAAAGCCTAGCAATGGTCGCAGACTGGCTGATCCTGCTGGTGTATCACGAGTAACGGTCTACGCCCCAACTCTCCCATCGCCCCATACCGTCGTGCCCTGCTGGACCTCTTCCTCATCCGACTCCGATTGAGATGCGCAGCAGGCAGCATGTCTGCGATATTGCGCACAATATACGCCAATCGGCCCTAGTAGTTTGAGAGAGCCCCCAGCGTTACTCCGAAGCCACCGCCGACACTACGACTGTGATGTCCTGGTCGTGGTAAAGCGCTCCGTCGTCACCCCTGGCCCGCAAGATGTACGTCCCCGGCATATCGAAGATCACGGAGGTATGCCAGACACCGTCCTCCGGGACAGCTGGGCGAGTCCAGAGCGGAGCCCAAGGTGAGTTGGAACCGTTCCGCGTGTCTTCCCAGGTTTTCACCTGCGGTGGATCGAACTCCGGGGTGGCCTCACCCTCGGCGCGGTATACGAACCACGCGACGTGATGCCAGACGACCTTTTGGACCGTAATCCGAGTCGGAGGACGAAGCTGTCCCGCACTAAGCGCCGGAGGGCCTTCCATCTTGGCGAGGGCAGCAGCAGCACGCTCCTGGCGTGCCTCCCAGTTCTCGATCGCCTCCTCCAGGCCGTCGTCCGTCATGCGGACTGCGAGTTCGAGCGACTGACCGACCAAAACCTGATACTCGGTGCCGCCTTCCACGGTAATCTCGGGCACGTTATTCGCTCGGGTCTTAGCGTTACTGGCGCCGACTCCCAGAGCACCGGTCTCTGACGCAACCACGATATTGTCGATGACCTGATCGATACCCATGGTCCCGTAAGCGTACTGAGTTTTCCCGGCTGAGGTGAGCGTCCAGACAATCTCCTCATCCTCTCCGAGGTCGGCAGGCACCGGAACCGTAAAGACGAAACGGTTGCGGCGTGGTCGAAAGTGTGTGGGTTGGCCCTGATCAGCCGCGATTGGTGAGAAAAAGTTGTCCTCACCGACAGAGACGTCGACCTCCTCCTGCCAGTTCCGGTTCATGTAACCGAACACCATGGATTTCGAGCCGTCTTCGTGCTGGATCCACCCCTCGTACGCCGGGGCAACGTCCTGCCCTCTCTGGTACGCGATCTGACCGTCGAGCGCGGCGCCATCGGCCAACGTGATGCCGGCCGCAATCGAAAAGGCCGTGCTGAGGCGGGCCAAGGTCAAACCGTGTTTCATCGACCACCTGCCGGTATGACCGAACAGAGCGGACACCCAATCACATGATCGTTGGGGCCGAGATCAAGACGTTCACGGCGCTCGGCCATCGCAGCTTCGAACTGCTCCTGTGACATGGACAACCTCATGCCGAGATCGATGAACATGTTGGCGACCGATCTGTTGCCGGAGCCCTGCCAGTTCCGCGGGTCGGGGATGTTGAAGTTCTCTTCGGTGTTGTTCATGTAGCCGGTGATGTGAAGCACTGTGCCGGCCGGAAGGAGTGGCTGATAGTTCTCCTCAAACGTGTAGGTGCGCACCCAGTTGTGGTCGTACCCAACGCAGGAAAGCGTCTCAACGTTGAAGCCCCAGATCGCCTCGAGGCACATGCGGTCGCCCGGGGCGTGCAGGTGCGGCTCGAAGGAAACGACCTTGGTCGGTGTCCGGAGGACGGTGTACGCGTGCAGCTCCTGGTCCTTCTCCCCGGCCTGGATGTCAATGTCAGACCCGTTACCGAGGCCGAGAATCGACTCGCGATAGGTTGGCTCGTACCCCTCCGGGTGGAAGGTGAAGCCGAACTGAAGCCTCGCCCGCGTATCGAGACCGTTCGAATGCAGGTGTGTCGAGTTGGACACGAGCTTGGAACCCGTGCGCAGAAGTCGGCCGGCATCCTGGTCAAAGACGTCACCGTTACGCCCGACTTCGTGGACCGGCCACACCGTCCGACGACCCTCGCCTTCCTCGTTGAGCGTGCTCCACACCATGTGATGAATCACGAACCGGCCGCCCACGGTCTCGCGCCCGTTGCCTTCCGATGGCACGTCATTGATTTCCCTGATCTCGACGGATTTTACATACCGGTCCTCGAGAATCGGAATGTCGATCGGCGCGATGTCACCCCACCAGTCGGGCTCACCGGCCTCAACTAGAAACTCGTCGGTCGTCACGACCACGTCCGGCTCGCCGAGTGTCCAGGCGCCCGAATCGTCGAACTCGAGCGGAGCGGGCATGTCGGCCGGGTCCCCTTCCGGGGCACCGCTGCTGGCCCAGTCAGCGATCATTGCAATCTCATCATCGGTCAGCGACGGATCATTCTTGAAGTGCTGAATCCCGATGTCCTTCTCGACGTACCACGGAGGCATGGTGCCCATGCGGTCGCGAATGGCCGTGCGTCGGGCGATTCGCCCCGCATACCGCCGCGCATCCTCGTACCGGACGAGCGACATCGGCGCGACGCCGTTCGGACGGTGACAGTTCACGCAGCTGTTCTGGAAAATTGGCGCGATATCGCGACTGAACGTCACATGGTTAGGCTCACCACCTTCCTGAGCGGCAGCCGGCGTAGCAGCACAGGCTGCCAGCATGGCCACCGCGGCGGTGGTCCCAGTAGTCGATAGGCGTGGCATTGTGAACTTGGACATGAGATCCTTTGGCAATTTCGAGCGAAACGCAGGGCACGCGGACAAGGGCAAGGCTTCGAGCTTCCGCGGGCCAGAATGGAACAGCTAACAGGTTAGGGCCTGCCCTGATGGGATGACAAGCACCGACAAAGCATACGGTTGATGACAGCCCACTTCTTGCCCCATCTCGACCCCACTCGGATGTTGGCGTGATTAGACTGTACAGCGCCCAAATTCGCTCAGAGACATTTGCTATGATCCGCATTCGCACGCTGCCGGCAATTCTTCTTGCTTTCGCCGCTGCCTCGCCCGCATCAGCACAGCTTCCCCGCGCCGAACAGACACGGCCCGACAACGTCGTTTTGAGTCACCGGCAGGAGGACCCGCTCATAAGAGAGAGGCTCGCCGAGCGGTTCGACGACTTGCTACCCGAGTTGATGCGCCGCGAGGGCTTCGACATGTGGCTGGTGATCACTAGGGAGTACAACTCTGACCCGGTGTTTCGCTCGATGGCCCCGCTCACCACGTACTCGTCGCGGCGGCGGACGATTCTCATGTTCCACGATCTCGGTCCCGAGCAGGGAGTCGAGCGCATCAGCGTTGGGCGAGCCGATTACCAAGGAACGTTCGAGCTCTACCGAACGCACAACGACTCGCAGTACGTAAGCCTGGCACGCCTGATCGAGGAGCGTGATCCACAGAAAATCGGTATCAATGTGTCCGATCGGTGGAATCATGCGGACGGGCTCACGCACAACGAATACCTACGTCTCGAAGATGCGCTCAGCGAGACGTACGTCGACCGACTCGAGTCTGCTGAGATGCTGGCCGTGGGATGGCTCGAGTCGAAGCTCGCCCGCGAGACAGATCAGTACCGGAGCGTCATGCGTGTGGCCCATCAGGTCATCGCCGAGGCGTTCTCCAATGATGTCATCATTCCCGGAGTGACAACGAACCAGGACGTGGTCTGGTGGATGCGTCAGCGAGTGGCCGAACTCGGCCTCGGCCAGTGGTTCCAGCCATCGGTCAACGTTCAGCGCCGCGGTGGCATCCCGGATGCTGGTCCGCACGGAACGGTGATCGAGCGCGGAGACATGTTGCATACGGACTTCGGCATCATCGGGCTGGGCTTCTCGACCGATACGCAGCACAACGCCTACGTCCTGCTACCCGGCGAGACCGACGCACCAAACGGACTCAAGGTGGGGCTCGCCAAGGCGAACCGCCTGCAGGACCTGACGATGCTGAACGGACCGATTGGATCCACCGGGAACGAAGCGCTCGCGGGCGCACTCGCCCAGGCCCGGGAAGAAGGCATCACCGCCACCATCTACTGCCATGCGATCGGGTATCACGGGCACGGGGCCGGGCCGCCGATCGGGATGACCGACTACCAGACGGGTGTGCCCGTCCGTGGCGACTACCAGCTCCGTCCCAACACCTGGCATTCGATCGAGTTGAACGCTCGCGTTGCCGTTCCGGAGTGGGATGGCCAAGAGGTGCGGTTTGCTCTGGAAGAAGATGCGGCGCTACTCGACGATGGATGGGACTGGATCGACGGGAGGCAGACGAGCTTCTACCTCATTCGGTAGCGGGGCTGGGCTGGGCGGGGCGGGCGCGGGCAAGTGATCCGACTCGGCCGTAGCGGGCCTCAACACTCCTTCTGAGACCGACGGGCAACAGTGCTCGCGGGACTTGCGCGAACAGCTATTTCGCCGCGATGGGCGCCCACGCGCCTCATCGCGCAGGGCTCGTTTGGCTTTCCACGCATTCCCCAGGCACGGTACCTAGGGAATGCGAAGCCGGAGAAGGCCCGCGGTGATCTTCAACGACTGAGGTGCGAGCTCAGCCAGTCAAGCCGAGTGGACCAGGGCGTCGTTCTCGAAGCGTGTCCGCTCTCTCGCGGTGTGGGGTTCGGAATATTCCAGCTGCCCGATGGGATCCCGGACAATCACATTGATTCCGTCCCACCAGCCTTCGCGGGCTTCCCGAAGCTGATCGGGACTGTGGTCGCCCCGATTTCACTCCGGGCAGGCTTCGAACAACATCCGAAACTCTCGGTGCGCACGGACGAAGTCGCGGCTCGCCTGCCGGACGTGTGCGTAGTTGGCGTCGTCCACGACGATCACGACCCTTGAGCGCAGGAGGGGCATGACGAAATGACGGCACATCGGCTGACTTCAGTAGTCGCGCGGAAGACCGCTGAGCTTCTGACCCGACTGGGCAGAGAGAGACTTCCCACCGCTCCTACACGAGGACACCGTTCCCCGAGGCTTCGGCAATCACCTCGACGATCGTGGGCAGCACGCCTGTTTGTGTCATTCTCTTACGAAGTAAGAGTGTCAGCAGAAAACTTTCCGTGATGTTCTATTGTCAGCCACATGGCTGGTGACACCAAGGATTCAGACGATGCCAAAGTACGCGAAGACCCCTGAAGCGATCTCTGCCCTGACCCCCGAGCAGTACCGTGTCACTCAGGAGAGCGGTACCGAGCAGCCCGGCACGGGAGCATACCTAGACAACAAACAGCCGGGGATCTACGTGGACATCGTTTCCGGCGAGCCTCTCTTCGCCTCGTCTGACAAGTACGAGTCCGGCTGTGGGTGGCCGAGCTTTACCAAGCCGATCGAAACGGAGCACGTGCAGGAATTGACTGACCGGACCCTCGGCAGGACCCGGACGGAAGTGCGGTCGCTCCACGGCGATAGCCACCTCGGTCACGTGTTCACGGACGGGCCCATGGATCGCGGAGGGCTGCGCTACTGCATCAACGGCGCCTCCCTGCGGTTCGTCCTCAGAGGCGATATGGAAGCTGAGGGCTACGGCGACTACCTCGGACAGGTCGAAGATCTGGGGTCGGATACCTGACCCCGCGACCGCGACCCGAGGCAGACCCAATGCATCCTCCCGTCAGCTTCGACTTTGACAACAGCTATGCCAGAGACCTCGAGGGGTTCTACGTAGCCTGGCAAGGTGAGCAGCCACCTGAACCGAAGATCATTCAGCTGAATCGCGACCTGGCTGTCGATCTGGGACTCGACCCGGACGCCCTGTCGAACGAGCAGGGTGCCAAATATTTCTCCGGAGCACTCGCACCCGAGGGGGCCCAACCGTTAGCCCAGGCCTACGCTGGTCACCAGTTCGGCAACTTCTCACCCCAACTGGGGGACGGGCGCGCGATGCTGCTGGGTGAAGTTCTCGACCGGGGCGGGAGCCGGTGGGATCTCCAGCTCAAGGGGTCGGGACGCACGCCGTTCTCGCGAGGCGGCGATGGCAAAGCCGTCCTGGGCCCCGTACTTCGAGAGTATCTGATGGGCGAGGCCATGCATGCCCTGGGTATTCCGACTACACGTGCACTCGCTGCAGTGACCACCGGCGACACGGTCATGCGCCAAGAGGGCCCTCAACCGGGGGCGATCCTCGCCCGGATCGCCTCGAGTCATTTGCGTGTCGGGACGTTTGAGTTCTTCGCTGCCAGGAAGGAGACTGCCCGAGTCCAGCAGCTCGCCGACTATGCAATCTTGCGTCACTTCCCGGAGTTGGCGGACTCTGAGAATCGCTACCTAGGACTGCTACGTGCGGTACGGGACCGACAAGCTACTCTGGTCGCCCAATGGCTGTCCGTTGGTTTCGTGCACGGAGTGATGAACACGGACAACACCACCATCTCCGGTGAAACGCTCGACTATGGGCCGTGCGCGTTCATGGACAGCTATGATCCCGGAGCCGTCTTCAGCTCGATCGACCGTCAGGGTCGATATGCGTACGGAAACCAGCCGGCCATCACGCAATGGAACCTGGCTCGGCTAGCCGAGACCCTGCTCGAGTTGATCGACCCGGAGGACACAGACAATGCCGTGCGACTGGCCACGATTGAGCTCGATGCATTCCCAACGGTCTATCAAGACGCATGGCTAGCGACCATGGCCGCCAAGCTCGGACTCGTCGAGAGCGAGGCAGGTGATCTTGACCTGATCAACGACCTGCACGGCGACATGAACGGACAGAACGTCGACTTCACATTGGTGTTTCGCCGTCTGGCCGATGGCCTGCGCGGCGAGGTGGACCCCGCACGCGCCTTGTTCGACGAGCCGACGGCGCTGGATCCGTGGCTCGAACGTTGGTCAGCACGGCTGGATCGTCAGGACATCGACCTGAACACGTGCGCGGACGCGATGGACCGGGTGAACCCCGTGTACATCGCTCGGAATCACAAGGTGGAGGAAGCGCTTCAGGCAGCCGCGGAGTCGTCTGATTTTCGACCATTCGAACGGCTTCTAGCCGTGCTCGCTCAGCCATACGAGCGGGCGGCTGGGCAGGAAGCCTTCGAAGGACCAGCACCAGCCGATTTTGGTCCGTACACGACCTTCTGTGGCACCTGAGGGAAAGGACCGCGCCAGGCGCAATCACGGCGGCACCCTGGAGTGGGCCCTCCCGCCCTGTCTCCTGACAGCGGTTGGGGGGCATACACATCGGACAAGTCTGGGCGGACCGTAGCCTACGTTCGATCGTTTCCAGACGCTGGGGCCGGCAAGAAGTACATCTCCGCCTCTGGTGGCGACAACCCGACCTGGCCGCCCGATCTACGCGGTCAGCACCGATGAGCAGAGGTTCGTAATGCGGCAGTGGGATTCTTCTACAGGCCCCCCGGAGCTGGTGCCGGTCCGGAACTGATTCGAAGAGCTTCGAGGGCTGGTGCCTCGATAGCCCCCTGCGTCACCGGTTCGCACAGCTGAACGCGAGTAGCGGGGCCCGACCCGACTCTCTAGAATCTGCGGATCTGCTAGCTGCCTGGTAGTTCCGACTCCGAGAACCATCATGACCCTTCGTCCATACGGCACGTGAAAAATTCACTTCCGGTCCTGCTGCTGACTCTCGCCAGCTGCCAAGTGGCTCCCGAGTACCCGACGACGCTCGACATGACCACCTGGTCGGTAGCCGCCATCGATCCCGAGACGGGAGATGTCGGCGTCGCCGGGGCTTCGTGCGTCGCGACACACGCCGATGCGCTCGCAGCGCTCGTGCCCGGAAAAGGGGCTGCTGCCACGCAGGCGGGCTTTGACATCAACAATCGGAACGTCGTCTACCAGGCACTTCAGGAAGGGCTCACCGCGGAGGAGATCGTGAAGCGCGTTACCGATCCTGCGGTGGACAGCCTGACCAGTCGCCGGCAGTACGGCGTGGTCACTCTGAACGACGGCGCGGTGCATGTAGCCGGGTTCACGGCGCCGGAGCGTCGCGGAGTCACGGGCGAGCCCGACCCCACCAGGTGGGCCGGCGTCATGGGTGACCCCAAATGGGGGGTCACCGTCCAAGGCAATACGCTCGTGAACGAGCGAGTCGTGGCCGATGGACTGGAGGCCTTCCGCTGGGAGGATCCGACCGGCTTCAACACGCTGTCCGACCGACTCATGCGTGCGCTCGAGGCGGGATCCGTCGCAGGTGGTGATGTCCGCTGCAATGACGAGACGACACGTCAGACCGCAGCCCTGGCGTTCATCGTCGTGGCGCGAGGGACCGACCCACCCTACGCGACCGAGAGCATCGGAATGAGCGATCAGGGCACGGACACCGCACCGTGGCTAGCGATTTCCGTGGCTGTCGAACGCGGAGGTGACAATCCGCTGCTCGAGCTCAGACTGCGATACGACCAGTGGCGGCGCGGGAGCTGAGGCCGTACCCCAGCTCCCGCCCTTGACCGCCTACGTCTTGCCGAACTCCTCCATGATGGCGGCTGCGTATTTGATCCCCTGGAGGTACTTGTCCACGTGAATGTTCTCGTCCGGCGCATGGAGGTTCGCGCCCGGGTTGGCGAAACCGGTGAGGACGCAC
>Ga0308018_10000710_pt1 | contig 16138 bp, 11 predicted proteins | sample Neamet282_FD_203130 | JGI IMG/M metagenome (GOLD analysis project Ga0308018, IMG submission 203130) | Marine microbial communities from water near the shore, Antarctic Ocean - #282 | ecosystem: Environmental > Aquatic > Marine > Unclassified | place: Southern Ocean | collected 2014-10-01
AAGGAATAGTTTCTTCATTTTTTTCGGATTCTTATCTAGTAGATGGAAGAGTCTCGATACTAGCAATTTCCCTCTAAGCTGTCATAACGCTCTGAAATAGCAATCTTATGGATTAGGGTAGCGGCTAGTCTCAATGGTTTTTTTAGGAGTGTTAGACGAAAAAAAACCGGTCACTGTAAAGTAACCGGTTTTTTACAACCGGTTACTTTACAGTGACCGGGTTTTTACAAACAGCTGGCTAAGACTATTCACCTTCGCTTGATTCCGCATCCACATAGCGGAAGAAGCCGAAGAACATCTCTTGCCAGGTTTGTTCCCCCCACGAGATCGTTGATGATGGGTCAGGGTTGAATGGGTTATTCGCCGAGTTGTCGAATGTAGCCCTGAACACCATCTCAGTGCCGGCAGGTAGAAACTTAGGCTCTTTAAAGTCATAAGTCTTTTGCCAGTTGAACTGATAATTAGGTACGTTGAGGATTTCCTCTACCTTGCCATCAGGGTAGACGAGTTTGAAGTTCGCATCGGAACCGCGGTAGTGCATGTGCGGTCCTACCATTGTCAGGAGGGCGTCTTTGCGGAATGTCTTCGTTGCGACCATCTCGTGATCAGCTTCGAATGGCTCGATGCTAATATCAAGGTCTGCAGCTGAGCCGCCTCGAATAGGTCGGTCAGGTTTTTCGTCCCAAAGGTAGATTCCGATTTCTGATGCATCTACTGCTTCTTTACCAGAAGTTGTGTAGTGCATTTGTAGCATCAAGCCACCACCAGCTTCTAGCGGGTAGCCAGCACCATCTGGGTAGGTATTAAGGGAATTGCCCGGAGCGTAAGCGCCAAGACCGATGCCCTGATTCAGTATTTCAAATTGATTCATTCCACCTGCGCCATAAGAGAAGGCGATGATGTGGTGAAGTACAGTAGTGTCACCCGGTGCAAACGCAACTGCCTTTACCCAGATGTCATCTTCGAGATCCAGAGGAAGCATTAGGTTGCGATAGTCTTGAACACCAGTTGCTGGGATGCGCTGCTCCGGAATCGGGATGATCATGTCGGGCGTGCCGTTAGCCCACTTAACAACTTCTGGACGATATTCCGCAAGAGGATCTGAGTCGTTATTGTTTGGAGAGCCTGCATTGATCCAGCTAACTAGCTTCTGAGTCTCTTCGATGGTGATGTGATTTACGTTGTGGAAGCTTTCGACGAATTCACTGCCGATCTGACCCGGTGGCATGCGCTTGGTGTAAAGCGTTTCACGAATCATTGGCGACCAACCCTGGACCATCTGGTGGCTACTCATTGCGAAAGGTGCTATGCCGCCTTCCATATGGCATGAAACACAGCGTTCCTTAAGAATAGGTGCAACGTCGTTGGCGTAGGAAACTGCAGCGACAACAGCGGCGCTAGCTGAGAAGTCGATCTCGTCGCCCTTGCTAGCAACTTGCACGGCAGCGATGCTTTGGCCAGCAATAAATGCGGTTAGCGCGTCTGCAACATAATGCTCTTTGGCGAGCCTTGCGCGGCTGCCTTCAGCGAAGCGATCATTAAGTGCGCCGCGGTAAACAACCTCTCTGGCTGTAGGGTCAAGAATTGCTACTTCTGCAGCTCGGCTAAGGCCAAGCTCTTCGGCTACCAATTGTGTGTCATCCATGAGAATACGCAGAGTGATGTCTTCTTTCTCTGCTGCTTCTCGCATGGCCAGCTTGTCAGCGGAGCCAGTTGAATTGATCATCAAAAATTCGACATTCTGTCCTTCGAATTGCTCAGCGATGTCCGCAAGATCAGAAGCGGCACGACGTGCGTCCCTGCTTTGGGGGTCGAAGGAAAAAAGAACAATAGCCTGCTCGTCGCCATGGCGGCTTAGTTGGAAAAACCGGCCTTCGGAATCGGTTAGTGAAAAGTCACTAATTCGATCAGCGGCGTTGGCGGACATGCCAACGAAAACTGTCATCAGTGATGCAGCCACGATTTTGGCAGTCATTGAAAATCTAAGCATTTTGCTCTCCTCAAACTTCATAAATATAAGGTACTGCTATCTAATTTCGGAGTGAATAGTAGGGTGCAAACCCAAGGAATACTTCCCGAATATTAAAAAGAGTGTAAATTTTAATAATCGAATAGCTATCTTTTACCAAATTGAGCGTCTTCTCAGTGTTTTTGCGGAATATGCAATTTTTCCATTGCAGGAAACTGCCCAAGTGTTGGTAATGGGAGGGTTAACGTAATGCGGGCTATAGACGCTTCACTGAGCAAAATCAGGTCACTGTCAGTCTCGAATTAATGTTTATCGGGTGCTGGAGTTTAGAGGGCTGCAGGCGTTAGAATTCAGCTGCCTTGTACGCCTTTCCATACCCTCAGTGAGTTGATAGTTTGCTTTCGAAACGCTCTAAACAGACAGATGTAGCCATTTGCTTAGGACATCCAGCGTTCTCGGCAGGCGTCCTCTACCTATTTCGGATAGCTGCTCTGGCAGTATTGTTGATTGCCTCCATGTCTCAAAGTCAGTCTGCTGAGCTGCGTATAGCTCATTGCTTGCACGGCTGCCCTGCAGGGAGCAGCTCACAGAATCACCTGATCCTTCGTCCGATCTATGCGCTTTCATACAACACGCGCAACAAGGTGGCCGATTGGGCTGCCTATCGGGTTACATCCGGCTCGATAGGAATTGCGTCGAGCCTATCGCGCGCAGTCATGATCGATGACTTCGTCGAGGAGACGCTTAGCGCAGAGGATTTTATCAATGCCGAAGAGGCCGGACTTGCTCGTGCGCAATTAGTGCCGCTGGTCAATTTTGCAGGCACCCCTTACTGGAATGAAGTGAATTACATGAGTAATGTTGTGGCGCGCAGACGGAATTTGAGCCTGGGTGCCTGGTATGGCTTGGAATGGTCAATTCGAAATTTAGTTAACCGGGAGCGTGAAGTGTATGTCTTGACCGGGCCTATTTTTAGAGAAACACCAGTCGCTGCGAGTTTGGAAACACAGACTCAGCACAGGGTGCCAGATGCATTTTTCAAGATCGTAGTCTCGGCGGATAATCGGGCTACGGCGTTTATCTTCGATCAAGATTTACCCGTACACGTTCATCACTGTGACACCAAAGCCACTATCGACGAAATTGAGTTGGCTACAGGATTAGATTTTTTCCCTGAAAATCCCAGACTGGTTTTGGGATTGTTGGACGCCAATCTGGGTTGTTTCTAGCGAATCTCAGCTAGAAAATAGTCATCGCCGATAAGCTCATTGATGAGTCTATCCAGAGCAGCACTTACAGTGACGGCCATGCCTTCGCTGGCAGGAGCTCTGCCGCGACCGAATAGGTTTGTCTGCCACACCGTGCGACTACCACTCATTAATTGTACAGAGGCGCGCAGTGTTAATTCTAGCGTCTCAATGCCGCCACGATCGATGACCTTTGCCTCAGTGGCGGTCAGATTCCCCTGCAGGAACATATCGCCATCCGCATCCGCCAGGTTTGCGTTTGCGTTCGCGAAGCCGCTTTTCATGGCGTCCTGAATTATTTCCGCGATCGCCTTCTCCGCCTGAAAGCCTTCGGCACCCAAAAGCTGGGCATCTGAAATCAGGCGTGGGTTTTCTACTGAACGACTATCTGTGAATTCGGCAATGCGCAGACTAACTTTCATAGTGCTTAGATCGGCGCGCGGGCTGCCAGTTTTTTCGTAGTTGATGACAATATCTTCCGCGGCCAGGGCGGGGATGGAGAATAAACTAATGCAGGCGGCACATAGTGAAATCAGGTATCGGATTTTCATGGAGATGAGTTTCTCGTCTATTGATTTATTGTTGGTTATTGTGGCTAATCGAATATCGCAATGAGCCTTATCTGTTTGGGTTCCGAGCATAATTGACATGGTAAACATGATCAAGCTTCAGAATTGAATAAAGAGTTGTAAAGATGAGGCGCCGTTTCTCTTGCGCTCAGTATTTTATAGATGATTCTTATAGAATGCTTTTTTGTTGGAAGGCTATTCGGTAGTGATCGTAGGGCGCCGAATGCCGTTTCTCCTGCGCACAGCATTTCTGTGGTGATGCCTATAGATAGAAGGTTTTTCGGCAAACATCATCGGGCATAAAAAAGCCGTATCGAATTGCTTCGATACGGCTTTTTTAAAACGCTGTGAAGATTTTCTTACAGCTCGTCAGCAGGCCAAGTTGGCGCGCGATCTACTACTGTTACCGGGCGAACTCCTTGGTATAGGAATTTCTGTACGCGGCTGCCTTCATAAGTCTCAGTAGTGTAGATGTTGTTCTGAGAGTCAGTGGCAATACTGTGAGGTGCGTAGAATGTACCTGGCTGACGGCCACCTTGACCGAAAGTGTAAAGTACTTCCATTGACTCACGATCGATTACAGAGATCTTGAAGTTCTGACCGTCTGCAAGATAGATGAACTCTTGCTCGGGGTCGCGTGAGAAAGCGATATCCCAGGTTGAACCTTGATTCAACGTAGCTGGGTTATAAACCACTTCTCTTACGTAAGTGCCGTCTTTGCGGAAGACCTGAACTCGGTCAGCACCACGGTCACATACATATACAAGTCCGTCGTTTGAAGGCTCTGCACAGTGAACTGGGCCACGGAATTGCTGAGGTCCAGGCTGGCCTGGAACATAAGTTACATCAGCTTCATCGTCAGGAGTATTGCCGTAAGCACCCCAGTAACGCTTAAAAGCACCAGTAGCTACGTCAACAACTGCAACGCGCTTGTTCTGATATCCATCAGCGAAGTAGGCTTCGTTAGCCTCAACGTCAATGGCGATTTCAGCAACGCGACCGTAATGAGTCTCACTGTTACTGTTGCGATCTTCGCCTTGCATGCCGATTGTGCGGATGTACTCGCCGTCACGTGTGAACACGAGAACGTGTGAGTCACCAGCGCCATTACCACCGATCCAAACGTCACCGTTAGGTGCAACTTCGATACCGTGGTTTGATGCAGGCCAAGTGTAAGGAGCACCTTCAACAGGTCCGCCCCACGCATTGATGATGTTGCCTTCAATGTCGATTTCAATGATTGGTGGTGCAGGAGTACAGCATTCTGCTACGCCGCCCTGTAGGCCAATTTCAGTGTTGCCACCGAATTGAGATGCGTCATTTCTGTGAACGATGAAGATATGATCTCTCTCGTCTACGTCAACACCGATTGTATTACCCATTGCCCAATGATTTGGGAGCGGCTTAGGCCAGAATGGGTCCACGAGAAAATGTGGTGCCATTACATCATTAGATGCAGCGATGCTTGGCTCTAGTATTTTCGATTGTCCAAGTCCAAGGACAACCAATGCAACGACCAGAGTTGCACCTACAATTAGTTTCTTTGTCATTCTTATTTTCCTCTAAATGCCCGAGTTGCGGGGGGTTTAAACTCTTTCAGAGCAAGCCCGAGTATACTCATTTCTTTGTAGACAGTATACTCACAGGCCAAATTATCCGAGAGCTTGATGTAAGTATTTGTAACAGCCTTTAGTGGATAGCGATTGATGCGCTATCGAGGCTCTAGCCGACTTCCACTAGGCCCTTCCTATCTAACTGAAATCACTAATAATAAGTAAGAAAATATGAATAAAATCAGCGCCATATTAAGCGTATTTTTACTTAAAAAACTCATCACACCCTGTGTGTTGCTCGCAGCTTTCTTGATGCCATCATTGAGTTTAGCGCATGATATTCCCAGCCGTGTCACTGTATACGCATTCGTCAAACCTGAAGGGAATCAACTGACGGCATTACTCCGAGTGCCCATGGAGGCTTTTGGTGAGATCAGTTTTCCGCTGCGAGGCCCCGGCTATCTTCAGTTCTCCGAGGCAGAGTTCGCTCTGAATGATGCTGCGCGCGTTTATATCACTGAATCTATGCGCTTCTATGAGAACGGTGAGGAATTGACCGAGAAGCAACTGGAGACAGTACGCGTCTCGTTGCCATCTAACCGGTCCTTTACTACCTATGATGATGCCTTAGAAAATATTCTCAGCCCACGACTGGAAGATTCGGTGGATCTATTTTGGCGACAGGGTGTGTTGGATGTCATGGTGACCTATCCCATCTCGTCGGATCAGTCTGAATTCTCCATCAATCCAGAGATAGGAACATTGTCGAATCAGACCACGACGGTGCTGCGGTTCTTATTGCCATCGGGTGCAGAACGCGTCTTCAACTACCTCGGCAATCCAGGTGTGGTGCTATTGGACCCACGCTGGTATCAGGCCGCACTCCGGTTTGTGAATATGGGCTTCGATCATATTTTAGACGGCATAGATCACTTGTTGTTCCTATTCTGTCTCGTGATACCTCTGCGCAGCATGCGCGCGCTAATTCCGGTGGTAACGTCGTTTACTATCGCCCACTCGATTACCCTTATCAGCTCGGCATTTGGTATGGCGCCTAACGCACTCTGGTTCCCACCATTGATCGAAACCCTGATAGCGCTCTCCATTGTCTACATGGCATTCGAGAACATAGTTGGCGCAAAACTGCAGCACCGCTGGGTGGCTGCTTTTGGTTTTGGCTTGGTACATGGCTTTGGTTTTTCTTTCCTGTTTAGCGACACGCTGCAGTTTGCTGGCGGGCATCTGTTCTCTTCATTGCTGGCGTTCAATGTAGGTGTGGAGCTTGGTCAGATCCTTGTGCTCATCCTGGTCATTCCTCTGCTGCGCATCCTGTTTCGTTTCTTCGTTGCCGAGCGCATTGGCGCCATTCTGCTGTCGGCTTTGGTGGCACACAGCGCTTGGCACTGGATGCTGGATAGGGGCAATACACTCGCGCAGTATCAAATGCAGATGCCGATTTTCGATTCGATCTTCTTCTCAGGGTTAATGCGCTGGGGCATGATGTTAATCGTTATCGGACTCGCGCTCTGGGGAATGTACGAACTTTTTCGTCGATTCTCACTCGTTGAGAACATGGCCAGTTATGGCGATAGCCGCGACGCAAAGGGCTAAATTAGAAGTATTTGGCTATCCCTGTTGCCAGTGTTATACGTGTTTCTGAGCAGGCTACAGTTACTTAAAACATTGAACTAATACAATTTAATGGTAAAGCTCACCTCGTACGATCCGTACGGTTTCAATTTGTCACAAAGCCTTATAGTTTATAGCTATTTGTTAATCAGCAGATTGCGCTAAGCTACTGGACATCGCTTGAATCCACATCTAAACGGATTCTGCTGTAGCCTAATTGCGGTAGCGCGAAGTGAGTTATAAAGAGGAATTGCCGCTCCACTCTTACACTCCGCAGCTACTTTGCTAACTGAAAGGTTATTTAAATGAAAAAGCTAAGCGCAGTAGTTCTCTTCCTTTTAAGCAGTATCTTCACGATCCAAGCCCATGCTGGAGCTGAGCGAGTTGGAAATTTCGCTCTAATCGATCACGAGGGCGTCTCCCATCAATTGCAGAAATATGGCGACAGCAAAGCGGTTGTCATTATTGCTACAGCGTCGAGTTGCATCGATAATATTGAGCAGCTGCACAAGTATCGCCTACTACGTACTACTTGGGAGCAACAGGGAATTACCTTCCTTGCGATAAATTCTGGCGCCAGTGATAGTCTCGCTGATGTTCGTCTGATGGACGCTCTGCACAATTTCGATATACCTATTTTGCTAGATGACAGTCAGCTTGTTGCAGAAAGTCTTGGCCTAAGCAAGGCCGGTGAGATAGTGGTTTTAGAGCCTACGCGGGGTCAGATTCTTTACCGCGGTGGACTAGATACTGATCCAGTTCGAGCACTCCCCGCGCTCGAAATTGAGCCCGTAGCAGGTACTACCGTTTTCGCAGATGTGTTGGCCGCGGCGGTTGCCGATGATGCGGCCTCAATCGAGCAAACGATCATGACCGATTCGGTTGGTTGTGAGCTGCAATTCCCAGCCAGGCAGATGCATACCAGTGATACGCCTGACTACGCGACCGAGGTTGCACCAATATTAGAAGAGAATTGTATTAGCTGCCATGTGGAAGGGGGCATAGCACCATTCGCGATGGACTCGCATATGATGGTTCAAGGTTGGTCGCCCATGATGAAAGAAGTCATGATGACCAAGCGCATGCCGCCGGCTCAAGTTGATCCTAACGTAAAACATTTTACCAACGCTCGTTATATGAATGCAGAGGAGCTGCAAATTCTTGTTCACTGGATAGATGCGGGCTCGCCCCGTGGTGTTAGTGAAGTCGACCCGCTCACTCTAATAGAGCCGCCCGATTCGGTTTGGGAGCTAGGTGAGCCCGATTACATCGTCGACGTGCCTGCCTTCAGCGTGCCTGCAACCGGTGTCTTAGACTACGAACGTGTCACTATCAATCTGCCTTTCGAGGAAGACGTCTGGGTTAAGTCGGTGCAGCATCTTCCCGGCGACCGCCGTGTTCTTCATCATCTACTGAGCTATATCGTTCCCGCCGACTATGCTGAAGAAATCGTTGAGGGCGAAAACGATAACTACAGAGAATTTTTGGAAGGCTACGCGCCGGGTAAAGATGAGGCAGTAACGTATCCTGAAGAAACGGGTGTATTTGTGCCCAAGGGGTCTGCGGTGCAAATGTCTCTGCATTACACGACATTCGGAAAAGAGGCGATCGATAGTACAAAGTTAGGCCTCTATTTCGCCGAAGAAGAGCCCGATTATCAGTACTCCACTTATTCCCTAAGCCATGGTGGGACTAACATCGTAATTCCACCGGGCGCACCGGATCACGCGATGCGAGCGTCTCATGTGTTCGAGGACGAGGTGGTTTTGCACGGACTGCGCCCGCATATGCATTATCGTGGCAAGCGCATGCGCTTTAGCGTCGTCTACCCAGATGGCACAAAAGATCAGATCATTAATGTGCCAGACTACAATTTTGCTTGGCAGCCAACCTATCGACTCTCGGAGCCTATGTTATTACCCGCGGGTTCTAGAGTGATGATCGAAGGCGCCTTTGATAATTCTCAATATAATCTTGGTAACCCAGACCCTGCAGCTGTTGTCAGGGGAGGCGCGCAGAGTTGGGATGAGATGTTTATTGGCTATCTTTCCTACAATAAGACCAGCCAGTAGATACAAGCTCAACCTCCACTTTGGTCTTTGCTATGACCTCAGTAAAAGGCCGATTTCGGCCTTTTACTGAGGCGTGGACGCTAAATTTCACAGCCTACGTCTAAATCTCGAATTTCCCGGCGAAGTTTGGCTAGAAGCCCCGAGAGACCGCCTTGTATCTATTCTGCCTTGTTACAAAAAATAATGTTTCAGGCTGCACATTTCGACCCACCTGGGCTAAACTGCTTTGCTTGATGGATAGGTTTACAAATAGCCTAATTACTAGCTTTTTGGAGCATGGAAAATGAATAAACTAATCGGATTCACAATAGCTCTGATCACGTCAGTTCTATCTGCCTCAGCTATGGCGCTGCCTGATAGAGTCGGTGATTTTGGACTAATGGATAGCAACGGCGATTTCCACCAGTTGAGTCGTTACCGCAATAAAGAGGCATTAGTATTAATGTCTTTCGATAGCAGCTGTTCAGCCATCAATTCCTCCGTTGCGAGCCTAGAGGCTATGGCGTCACAATGGAACGATCGGGGTATCGCATTTGCGTTGATCAACTCCTCGGCAGAGTCAAATATTGAGACGATCCGATCCGCCAAATCGGCGCTGGGTTCGGACTTTCCCCTTCTGCTCGACGACGGACAGATCGTTTCAGAAACTCTGTCTCTGACTAAGGCTGGCGAGATCGTTATACTTGATCCAGAGCGTCTTACTGTTCTCTACCGTGGCCCAGTAGCAAGTGCGGCAGCCACATTGTCCAGCGAATTAGCTGGCACAATAGACAGCACTATGATTATTGATGCTGTTGGTTGTGACCTCGAATTCCCAGCTAGAGAAACTCACGCAAACGCAGTTCCAGACTATGCAACAGAAGTTGCACCAATCATTGCTGAGCAATGCGCAACTTGTCACCGTGAAGGTGGAATTGGGCCATTCGCTATGGACAGCCACTTGATGCTGCAGGGCTGGTCACCGATGATTCGTGAAACGCTTATTACTAAGCGCATGCCACCTACACAGGTTGACCCAAACATCGGTCACTTCAACAATGCGCGCTACATGACAGATTCGGACTTGCAGACTCTTGTTCATTGGATCGATGCTGGAGCGCCCCGCGGTGCCGCCGCTATTGACCCATTAACAGAGATCGATATGCCTAACTGGAAAGAATGGAGCTTAGGCGAGCCTGACTTTATCGTTAAGGCGCCGAAGATGGAAATTCCTGCCACCGGTGTCCTCGACTACATCGATGTGGACGTTGAGCTTCCTTTCGACGAAGACAAGTGGGTTAAGGCGGTTCAGTTTATCCCCGGTGACGAGTCAGTTCTTCATCACCTTCTCACTTATGTAACTGCACCTGCCGAGAATTTTGACGGTGGAGAAGGCAACACAACTTCTGTTGCACGCCGCTTCCTCGAGGGTTATGCCCCTGGTAAGGTAGATGCGATGTCTTTCCGTGAAGATACCGGCGTGTACATTCCTAAAGATCATAAATTGTCCATGCAGTTCCACTTTACAACTAACGGTAAAGCGACAACTGATGAAACACTTATTGGTCTGTATATGTACGACGAGCCGCCTAAGTACGAGAATTTCACTCGTTCGGTAGCTTCACAGTTCAAGATCCCTGCGTACGACCAGGACTACGAATCAGCGGCTCAATATACGTTCGACGAGGACGTAGTAGTAACAGGCCTTCGTGCCCACATGCACTTCCGTGGCAAGGACATGAAGTTCGCCATGGAAAATGAAGACGGCACAATGACTGACCTGCTTAGTGTTCCTAACTATAGCTACGCATGGCAGCCTACTTATGAATTGGAAGAGCCAGTGCAGATCAAGGCGGGTACTAAAGTGCACGTTACAGGCGCTTTCGATAATTCCGAATTCAATCCAGCTAATCCTGATCCTTCTCAGGAGCTTGTTTTTGGATTGCAGAGCTGGGATGAGATGTTCATCGGTTATTGGACATACCATGCAGCGGCACCATCTAACTAAACCTTGGCTTAGCTAGGGAAAACCCGATCATGCAGATGACCGGGTTTTTTTTCGCTCAATGATAAGTGGTATTGGCCCGGCTGAATAATTGATGATTTGACTCTGCAAAGGAGTCAGGATTCGAGTAGTAACACCAGCTGTGTACCCCCTAACAAGGCCAGTAATTACAAGACTTTCCGTTGTATCGGCGCCCTCTAACTTGCTATGATGCCGGACTTAGATTTCATAATAATAATCCCGGAGAGCGCTTTATGTCCTCGATCTTCATCGTCATTTTCGGCCTGGTCGGTTTTTCTTTTGGCTGGTTTGTCTATTCCAAATTCATCGCACAGAAAATCTATCAGTTGGACCCCGACTATGTGACTCCTGCGCATCGAATCAACGATGGCATCGACTATGTGCCTACTAATAGGTATGTGCTCTGGGGCGCTCACTTCACGGCTGTAGCCGGTGCTGCACCGATTGTAGGTCCTGCCATCGCGGTATATTGGGGCTGGGTTCCGGCCTTACTGTGGGTGACATTCGGCAGCATATTCTTTGCCGGTGTTCATGACATGGGAGCTTTATGGGCAAGTAACCGTCACGGGGCGAAGTCAATTGGTGCTCTTTCCTCAGATGTTATTGGTAAGCGTGCATCTGCTTTGTTCATGGTTATCATCTTTCTGCTGTTGGTATTGGTTAACGCGATGTTCGCGACCATCATTGCGACAGACATGGTTATCTTCCCTTCATCGGTATTTCCTGCCTGGGCTGCAATCCCAGTTGCCATAGCAATCGGAATATTGATTCGGAAAAACTATAACCTACTGTTGATATCGGTAGTCGGTGTTGCGATTCTCTACTTCACGATCTACGTCGGTAGTGTAATGCCTCTGGAATTACCGGGCGATATTTTTGGTCTCGGAGCAAATGGTAACTGGATTATCTTGCTGTTTGTTTATGCCGGTATTGCTTCGATGTTACCGGTATGGCTCTTGTTGCAACCACGTGACTACATCAATGGTGCGCAACTAGTCTTAGGTTTGTTCATTCTCTACAGCGCGGTATTTATCGCCTTACCTAATGTGTCCGCGCCAGCGTTCAATCCGAATCTGGCTGAGGGAACTCCGCCTATATGGCCAATTCTATTCGTCACAATTGCCTGTGGTGCCCTGTCTGGATTCCACGGTATCGTAGCTTCCGGAACCAGCTCAAAGCAGCTGAGCAATGAGAAGGACGCGCGCTTTGTTGGTTATCTTGGTGCGCTTGGTGAAGGTTCGCTGGCTTTGATAACAATCGTCGCTGTGACCGGATCTCTCTATGCTGCGAACACCGCTGATTGGAATGCAATTTATTCTGGTTATGCGGCTGGTCCTGGGCAGAAAGGCTTCATTGACGGCGGTGCGATATTAATTTCTACCGGCTGGGGAATCCCCATTGCCTTCTCGCAAACTATGCTTGCTGTAATGGTAGTGCTTTTCGCAGGTACTACCATGGATGCCGGCTTACGCTTGCAGCGCTACATCATTCAGGAATGGGGTAGCATCTATAACATCGCGGCATTAAAAAACAACATTGTCGCTACACTCGTTGCGATAGCAGCCTGTCTGATGCTGGCTTTCGGTGTGTCCGCGGGTAATTATCCAGGAGACGGTGGTGCATTGATCTGGCCTGTGTTCGGCGGAACTAACCAAATTCTGGCCTCGATGACGTTGCTATTGATCGCAGTTTATCTAATGAGATTGGGACGCTCGCCTAAATTCATTCTGGCGCCGATGATCTTTATCTTCATAATGGCATTCTGGGCCTCTTGCTGGTACATAGTGAATCATTATCAGAATGGTCAATGGGCATTGGTTGTTATCGAGGTATTGGTGATGATTACTAGCATCATGGTTATGCTGGAAGCGCTAGGCGTAATTTCGAAGATCAGAAGTGGCGAGATTGCCGTTGAATCGACGGGCGCTGCAAACACGGGAGAGTAGTACGCTGAATTTTATTCAGTAGCTAGGGTGTTATTTGGGCCTAGTTTCCAATAAAAGAAGGAGCGATCGGATGTTGTTCAAAGCAATATCCACGCTCCTTTTTTTATTAGAAGATCGTAACTTGCTTGCCGTCTACTAATTCTTCGGTAGGCTTCTTTTTCAAAAGAATAATACCAATTGGCCGAATTACACCAAAAACTATGGATGAACAAACACTTCGAAATCTGCTAAATCTGGAGTCTGAGAAATCTATAGATAGGATTCAGATTTTTGATGAGATTGATTCCACAAATTCTGAAGCACTTCGGCAGATTCAATCTGGCAATACGCAGAACCGGGTAGTTGTTGCCAATTCACAAACTGCTGGAAGGGGCCGTCGGGGTCGTCAGTGGGTGAGTCCGAAGAATGCGGGAATCTATTTATCTCATACTCGTCGTTTCTCGATGGAGGCCAATGCTCTGCAGGCTCTATCTCTGGTTACCGCTATTAGCGTGCTGGAGGCACTGCGGGAATTAGGCGTACAAGGCCTTCAGTTGAAATGGCCCAACGACGTACTTTTTGAGAAGAGGAAGTTATCCGGCATCCTTTTGGAATTGCAGCACCAAGACGCTTCACGCTTCGTTGTCTTCGGCGTCGGAGTGAATATCGAACTGTCAGCAGGTTCACTAGAGCGCATCGATAGGCCGGCAACCGATCTGAATAGTATCGTCAGCGAGTCGCCCTCTCGGGTGATTTTGCTCGCGGCGCTCTTGAATCAGCTGTGCCGAAATTTGGAGAAATACGAAAGCGGCGGATTCTCATCTTTTGAAGAGCGCTGGAATGGCCTGGATTGTTATCGAATGATTGATATCGAAATTCAAAATGGTGATAGTCGGCTGATCGGGAAGTCGCTGGGAGTGGATTCAGAGGGTTCATTACTGCTACAAACTGTGAAGGGCATACAATCGATCAATGCTGGGGAAGTATTTCCGTCGTTGCGTCCGCTTTCAGAATGAGTATTAATTAGCACATGATATTAGAACTTGATGTAGGCAATTCACGGATCAAATGGCGGCTGCTCACAGCGGGCGATCTGGCCGTGGTCAAGGCAGGCCATGTGCCCGGATTTGATGAGTTACAGCGAGTCGCAGAGCTAGACGCAGCAATAACCTTGGCGCGTATGTGCAGTGTGCGCGGCGGTGATGTAAATAGGAGGCTAGAAGATTGGGTGCGTGCAAAGTACTCAGTAGCTCTAGTGCAGGCTAGCGTCACCCAAAGCTGCGGGGGGGTGATCAATCAGTATGCGGACGTCAGCCGACTCGGCATAGATAGGTGGCTAGCCATGCTTGCGGCCTATCGCAGGGCAGGCAGCGCTTGCATGGTTATAGATAGTGGTACGGCACTTACTATCGATGTAGTCGATGCGCAGGGGCTGCATTTGGGCGGTCATATTATCCCTGGCTTAAGATTGATGCGCGGCAGCTTGGAATCAAACACGGCTATACGGCTGAGTGACAACTATTCCGCGTATTCCCAAAGTTTGGGCCATTCAACAGATGAGGCCGTATTTAATGGAACTGTGACGGCATTGCTGGCAACAATAAAGCAGCAGAGTGAATTATTAGCTAGGGTGGGTGATGTTGAAATTTACTTTGCAGGCGGAGATGCTGAATTGCTGCATGGTTTAGCAGGTCTAGATCGCAGTGAAATTGTTACTTCTCTTGTGTTTGATGGTCTCGATGTCGCTTGCCCACACCCTGACAGCAATCCAAGAAGGTTTTAGGCTATGCGTTATATAGCCATTTTCCTCCTAGTGGCCAATATCGGCTATTTCTCCTGGGTTCGCTATGCTGCAGAGCCCATCGCGCCAGCGGTAACGAGTACTCCCAGGCTTCTGCTCAATAGTGGCTTAACTCTGGTCAGTGAATATGAGGCGCAGCTCGTGGCTCAGCCTGCACTAAATTGCTTCACAATAGGGAGTTTCAGCACTATATATGATGCCTCCAGCTTGATTGCGGAGATGGGCGAGGCAGCATTTGCGTACAATGTGGTTCTCAGCGGCGACCCGTTGAGCTCACAATATCGAGTTTTCATACCTCCGGCGTCCTCGCGCGGGATCGCAAAAATTACCCTAGACGGCCTGAGTGAAGGCCTTAGAGCCGCTGATATGGAGAGTGAAATTTACCTAATCGCCCGTGGAATGCTGGAGAACGGGATCGCGCTAGGTGTTTTCTCTGAGCTTGGCGATGCGCAGGCCGCGCGCAATCGGGTTCAGGGGCTGGGTTATGCTCCTCAGATAGAAGAAATACAGCGTTCTACTGGCGAAATTGAAGTTCAATTGCAAGTGCTGGAGCAATATGTCTCAGAAAACCCCGCATGGCCAGATTTGACGGCAGGTCGGCCCAATTTGATCATTACAGAAAATCTCTGTGAAACGATTGCACAAGGGACTCAATTCCCATAAAATGCCGCTCCTGAGTGAGAGTGCCGAGGAATTTGACCCTTGGAAGTTCATGTTGGAGGGGTTCCCGAGTGGCCAAAGGGATCAGACTGTAAATCTGACGCGCAAGCTTCGGTGGTTCAAATCCACCCCCCTCCACCAACTCATAGCTAGTTAGGGGAGTAGATTTTGCAGGCGGGTATAGTTCAGCGGTAGAACCCCAGCCTTCCAAGCTGGATACGCGGGTTCGATCCCCGCTACCCGCTCCAATTTTTGGCTAAAAAGTTGGAACATTTAGCAAGATGATCAGGCTGCCTGAGTAGCTTGTTCTATGCATGAGGAAGCCGACACTAGTGCCGGTGCAGGGCAGGGGCTGAGATTACTCATGTGCGGCTCGCATAGCTCAGGCGGTAGAGCACTTCATTGGTAATGAAGAGGTCCTCGGTTCAACTCCGAGTGTGAGCACCATTCATTTGGTGGGTAAAACAGTTTAGGTATACAGTTTAAATAGACCGGAAGCAGGTAGTGTTTCTTTATAGTGATTCTGACTATAAAAGCAGAACCTGATTCAAAATTAATTGATGACGCTTAGAATAGATAGGGGCAGTCGAAGATGGCGAAGGAAAAATTCGAACGAAATAAATTACACGTTAATGTAGGTACGATTGGTCACGTTGACCATGGTAAGACGACGTTAACAGCGGCTTTGACTAAAGTCTGTTCTGAAAT
>Ga0308018_10000714_pt1 | contig 16104 bp, 15 predicted proteins | sample Neamet282_FD_203130 | JGI IMG/M metagenome (GOLD analysis project Ga0308018, IMG submission 203130) | Marine microbial communities from water near the shore, Antarctic Ocean - #282 | ecosystem: Environmental > Aquatic > Marine > Unclassified | place: Southern Ocean | collected 2014-10-01
AGGCGCGAATAAATACCTTACGCAAAAGATGGTTTTGCGCCAGTATTCCAACCGCTCTTGAGAGCAGGTGATGAGGTAAGAGATACTGAAATAATATAAATAGGCGCGACATAGAAAATCTTCAGTTAGAAAATATTGCTGTTGGTTACTTCTTCCATCTATTTTTCGATAGGTACTTTTGGGTCGTTTCCCCACTCAGACCATGAGCCATCGTAAGCCTTTATGTCATAGCCTAGCGCTTTTCCGACAAGATAAGTTAAGCCCGAACGATGGTGAGTCTGACAATGAGTAATTACCTTTTTGTCTTTGCTTATCCTTAGCTCATTAAGTTGCCGCTCTATCTCTGGTAAGGGTTTAAGGCGTAAGCCATTCCCTCTGTCTTGAAGGTCGAGCCAGTTTAGATTGGCGGCGCCCGGAATATGCCCGTTTCGCAGGGCGGTCACTTTTACTCCATTGAATTCTTCGGGTGCCCTGGCATCCCAAACGACCGACCCAGCATCATCGATGCTAGTTAGCACCTCATCTTTGGATACGATCAGCTCATCGCAAATATTTGCTGAATAGTTTGTAGATTCTGGCATCGAATAGTCAGCCGTCATATTCGATAGAGGGAAGCCCATCTTTAGCCAAGCACTAAGTCCACCGTCAAGATACGAATAATTTTTGTGTCCAATAATATCTAGAGTCCATATTAATCTACCAGCCCATCCTCCGCCTTCATCGTCATAGACAACGACGTGCTTGTTGGAGTGCATACCAATCCTCGAAAAGAGTGTACTCAGTTTATCTTTAGTGGGTAATTTGCCAATGGCAGGTTTTACACCACTCATTAGTTCAGCAGGTTCAACTAAAACCGAACCGGGTATGTAATGCGTATTAAACACGGCCTGCGGCACGACAGCGACTAGCAGAATGTCGTCATGAGCCGGTGATTCGTTAAACGCCTCTGGGGAAATTATGAGGGGTAGCGTAGCCATTTTTCTTTATCTCTCGTCACTATTTTTACACGCTGCAATCTGGATAGGGTGTTCCTAGACTTTTAGCATCTAGTATTAATCTAGTTCTTTTAACCTAGCTCATTCAAGGAATCGATAATGCGAAAATAGCTCTCCACTCGTTCGACGCCAATCTGTCCGGACTCTAGGGCAGCCTGTAGTGCACAACCGGGTTCATGTCTATGTGAGCAATCTCTGAATTTGCAGGAGCCGGCAAACGGGCGAAATTCTATAAACCCTTCAAATACTTGGTGCTCATCTATGTGCCCGAGACCGAACTCTCGAATTCCAGGTGAATCAATCAGATCGAATCCGGGCATATGATACAGGGAAGAGGTCGTTGTGGTGTGCGTACCCCGACCCCAAGTCTCGGACAGCGGAGCCACGTCGGCGAGCTTGCCGCTACTCAGTTTGTTTAGCAAAGAAGATTTTCCTACGCCGGACTGCCCGACCAAAATTGTGGTTTGAGAGGCTAAGGCCTGTTCAAGCTCGAGCATGCCGCGCCCATCTTCGGCAGACACCTTGTATACAGGATAGCCAATATCTCTATAAGACGACAACATATTGTCCAAATTGGCCAATTCCGCTTGGTTTAGCAGGTCTAGCTTATTCAAAACCAATACGGCGGTGAGTTGCAGTTGTTCGATTGCTACAAGATAGCGATCTATAAGGCTCACATGCGGAGTTGGAGAAGACGCAAACACGACGAGCACACTATCGATATTGGCAGCGATTGCCTTGAACTGCCCTTCGGGGCTAGGGCGGCCAAAGAAATTTCGGCGTTGACCTAAGGCTAGAACCACACCCCCATCAGCGCCATCATCAGACCAAACCACCAGATCACCCGTAACCAGCCTAGGCAGGTTCGATCTCTGTGTGCACCGAATAACACGGCCCTCATCCTCATCGAGAAGAGATTCAACATCAACATGTTGGCCGTAGTGGCTAATAATTCGGCCGTTGCATTTTTCGAGTGAGGTTTGGGCATCAACAGAGTCTGCTTCATCGAAGCCCAGCTCCTTGCGCTGGTTCTGGGAAATACGAGTCAGCTGGTGTTTGCTTAGCCTTCTTTTACTCATCGACAGGCGGTTACTAGCATCATATTGTCGGTAACTATTTCAGGAGTGAACAAAGGATAGGATTATTGCATATTCCACTTCGGGAAGCTTTGCTACAATCGCGGTGCACCGAATAACTTCAAGTCACAATATTCGCAGATTATCGCGGGAAACCGGAATGGATAAAAATTTAAACCTAATTTGGCTAGATCTGGAAATGACAGGATTAAAGCCAGAGTCAGATCGCATTATTGAAATCGCAACACTGGTTACAGATGCCAATCTCCACATTCTAGCCGAGGGACCGGTACTTGCAATTAAGCAACCCGATGCGGCATTAGACGCTATGGATGATTGGAACCAAAAACATCATGGCACGTCAGGGTTGATAGAACGTGTAAAGAATAGTGATGTCGATGAAGATGAGGCGACCCGGCAGACGATAGAATTTCTGTCTCAGTATTCCCCGAAGAACGGATCGCCGATGTGCGGCAATAGTATCTGTCAGGATCGCAGGTTCATGGCGAATTACATGCCAGAGTTGGAAAACTATTTTCATTATCGAAATTTGGATGTGAGCTCTGTCAAAGAACTCGTGCGTCGTTGGAAACCTGAAATCTTAAAGGGCTTAGTTAAGCAGGGAGCGCATCAGGCAATGGAGGATATTAGGGACTCTGTTGCCGAGCTAAAATATTACAGAGAACATTTTATCGACGCTTAGGGATAAGCCGTTACGATTCATGTTGCAGCAATGCCCATTCAATATGCTCATTCACCATATCTGAGACATTGTTCAATCGCGCGCGTAGCGCGCGATCTATTGCTTTCGAGCTTGGCGCATTACCAAGAGCAATCGCTATATTGCGTAGCCAGCAGTCGTAGCCAATTCTACGAATAGCGGACCCCTCAGTCCGATTTAAGAATTCCCGTTCAGACCAGCCAAACAAATCCACTAGCTGAGCATCATCTAGGTTATGCCTAGGCGTAAAGTCTTTCTCGTCTGTTGGCTTAGAAAATTTATTCCATGGGCAGACAATCTGGCAGTCGTCGCAGCCATAGATTCGATTACCCATCAGCTTTCTAAATTCTACCGGGATAGAAGTACGTAGTTCAATTGTTAAGTAAGAGATGCAGCGAGTGGCGTCCAACAGATTGGGTTTTACGAATGCGTTTGTTGGGCAAATATCGAGACAGGAAGAACAGCTACCACAGTGATCGGATACTTGTTCATCAACGGGTAGGGGCAGGTCAGTAAATAGTTCTCCGAGGAAAAACCAAGATCCGGCCTGCTTGTTGATTAGCATCGTGTTCTTACCAATCCAACCCATTCCAGATTTTTCGGCTAGTGCGCGTTCAAGCACAGGAGCGCTATCTACGAAGGCGCGATATCCAAATGGCCCGGCAACATCTTGTATTCTCCTAGCCAATTTCTGTAGTCGTTTGCGAATCAGCTTGTGATAGTCACGGCCTCTAGCATAGCGAGAGACGTAGGCTTTACCTGTGTTCTGCATTGATTCTAGGGAGTCTTCCGAATCTAATGCATAGTCCATGCGCACGCAGACGACGCGGATCGTACCGGGCACAAGCTGCTCAGGATGGCAACGCTTGTCGTGATTTTCCGCCATATAGGACATGGCGCCGTGATAGTTTCGATCTATCCAATCTTTTAAGTGATGCTCGTACTTACTTAGATCGATATCAGTAAAGCTTACTCCTTGGAATCCAAGCTCGACGCCCCATTTCTTGATGTCGGCTGCAATTAGTTTGATATCTATCTCAGTCATACGGATTTCTTACTCAGAGTTCGCATAGAATTTTAGCAGCCTGTTGCAAGGTGTTATCGTCTTTACAAAAGCAGAAGCGAATAATTTTTGTTGCAGGTGGAAATTCATAGAACGGAGCTAATGGGATGGCGGCCACACCTTTCTCTTGAGTTAAATAGTTGGCAAATTCTACATCACTCTTATCGCTTATTTTACTGTAGTCCACTAGTTGAAAGTAGGTGCCCTTAGAGGGAGTTAATTTCAATCTAGATGGCGCGATTAGCTTGCTGAACGTGTCTCGCTTCTCTTCATAGAAGTCTGGTAGCTCGCGCGTATGCTCAGGGCATTCCGCCATAAAGTCTGCGATAGCATATTGCACAAAGCTAGAAGTAGTAAAAGTAACATACTGATGAATCTTACGAAATTCTGTCGTCAGTGCTTCTGGAGCAACACAATAAGCGAGCTTCCAGCCGGTAGCGTGATAGGTTTTTCCAAAGGAAAAAACGGCAAAACTTTTCGCGCGCAATTCCTCATGCCCCAATACGCTCTCGTGTTTTACTCCGTCAAAGACCATGTGTTCATAGACTTCATCCGATAGAATTGAGATTTCATAGTCTCGAATGAGCGCGGCAAGCTTATCGTGATCAGCCTTGTCTAATATACTGCCGCAAGGATTGTGCGGTGAATTGATAATGATGAGCCGGGTATTAGAGTTTATAACCTGTTCTAAGCGGCTCCAGTCTATACCGTAGTCAGGAAGCGTAAGTGGAACATGAATCGTCTTACCGCCTGCCAGCTGCACCGCCGGTTCGTAAGAATCGTAAGCGGGGTCGAAAACGATAACCTCATCGCCTGCTGCAACGACAGCTTGAACCGCATCGAACAGAGCTTCTGTGGCGCCAGAGGTGATTGTTACTTCAGTTTCGGGGTCGGCATCGCAGCCGTAGTAGTCCTTTACCTTGTGAGCAATTTGCTGCCTTAGCGAGGGAATACCAGCCATCGGTGGGTACTGATTCTTGCGATCATTCAGGTGTTGGGCGACCAGTTCTCTGAGTCGCTCTGGGCAATCGAAATCTGGAAAGCCCTGGGATAGATTGATAGCACCATAGTCTTGCGCCATCTTCGACATGACGGTAAAGATGGTGGTTCCGACTTTCGGTAGCTTGCTCTGCAAAATTTTCACCTCAATAAAATGGCAATCTATTCTAACTGATTGCCTAGCGGTAGTGATATCGGGGAGAGGTGAGGGGCTAAGAGATAGGGTCTGACAGCCCAAAGCAGGACAGCACTTAGTTAAAAAAGTACTGTCCTGGCCAGAAGTTGCTTTAGAGGATCTGGAGAAGAATGCTCTACAGCTGCAGCCACTCGTTCAGATCGATAATGTCCTGTGGGGTCAGTATTCCAGCAACCTGTCTTAGGATTAAGGTGTCTAGGACATAATTATAGCGAGCATCGGCATACTGACGTAGCGCACGGTAGAGGTTTTCTCTTGCACGTAAAACCTCGACGATATTACGCGTACCAACCTCAGCACCCAGCTCCGTTGCGTCCAGCGCACTTTGCGCGGAGGTAATTGATTGCTGTCGCTGTCCGATGACTAGAACGTCTGTGTTTACACGACGATAAGCATTACGGATATTCTGAGTGAGCTGACGCTCTGTGAGATTCAGAGATTCTTGCGCAGATATCACATTGTATTCTGCGGCTCGTCTTCTGGAGCGAACTGCACCGCCAGAGTAGATAGGAATCGATAGGTTAAGCGATAGGGAGGTGCGATCAAAGGCGCCGCCACCAATCTGGATGCCCTGGCTTACGATTGGGGCAGTTACGTTGTGGTTCCAGCCACCTGTAAAATCGATGGTAGGCAGATGATCAGATTTTCTCGCTTTCAAGTTCTTGCGCGAGGCTTCTAGATTGTATTCAGCGGCGGCGATAAAGAGACTGCTATTCTCCGCTTCGTTCTCCCACTCATTGAGGCTGCCATCGACCTGCACTATGGGAAAGTCTTCGCGCAAGACATCGATGGAAGGGTGCGCCTGACCTGTAATGGCTTCTAGTGCTTCGTAGCGAGCTTGCAATAGATCTTGCTGTAGAAACGTAGTGTTTCGCGCTAGATCATAGGCTGCTTGGCTGTCGAAGACGTCGGTAATGGCAACCAGGCCAACCTCTTCACGCTGCCTAGTTTGTTCCAGCGAGCGCAGAGCGGCTTCCTCTTCCTGCACATTGGTGTCTAGCATGTCGATAGCGCGCAGCACGTCAAAATAGGCTGTGGCGACACGCATTATCAGGTCTTGCTCTTGGGCGGCTAAATTTACCGCACCAGCCTTATCCCGCGCCTGTGCGCTCTGAAAGCTGTACCAGTTAGCCAGATTCAAGACACTCTGATTGAGATTCATTCCCCAGCCGTGGTTGTTAATACCAGGCCTGAAGCTGTGGTCGTTAGCAACACGAGCTAGGGCCGTTTCACCGGTAACCGGATTTGCGATATTGGTATAGATCGAGTCAGTCGGGCCACTTGTCAGGCGCGTGGTAGCTCCGCCGACACCAACAGAGGGCAGCAGTGAAGAGCGACTCTGAATCATGCTTTCACGATTCTCGCGGTAGCTGGCTTCGGCCTGCCGTAGCGTAGGATCATTTTCCAGTGCTAACTGCAGTATAGATAGCAGATCGTCGCCGTAGCTGAATGAGCTGGTTACGCAGCTCAATACTAGAATTCCAATATACTTCGTTGGTTTTCCCATAATCTATGACCTTCTAAGTACTAAATAGTGATGTTCAAATGCCTGAAGAGCTCTATAAACACTTGCTAAGCAAGGGTTCCGAATGGCGGCCTTGAAAGTAGACGGCATTCTACACTTTTGTAACCAAAAGTGACAAATTAAACCTCTGCATTTGCGACAGTTAACCTTTATTGAACCATTAAACGTTCACTTACCGTTTACCGTTTACCGTTTCAGGTGAAAATGCCAAATTCACGCCGTGGCGAGAAGCATTTCCCCAGTTCAAGAAAGCCATAGGTAGAAGGAAGTCGAGCTAGTCTAAAAGGGCCAATACGCGGGATAACTCCTTTTCCCGCTGAGATAGCCTTAATCCGAACAGGGCTCTATTCGAGTTAGTTAGAGAGTCTACTGTCTAGATAACTAGATAGTGCGTCTAAGCAGGAATGCGCGAGCCTCTTGCTACGCTCGCCCGACCATCCATAAGTCTCATCCGGCGTAGCAGTCGTATCCTTGAAGGGCATTTCTAAAGTCATGGCAAGGCAGCCATGTGTTTCCGCAATTTGCGTGGTGCTCATGGTTAGATTGGCCGTGCCCGGAGTCTTCGCCGGATAACCTCTTTTCGTTTGAAAGTCTGCGTTCAACACAGCTAGCTTATTTTTGTAGAAATCCAATCGTGCCTGCTTGGCGACGTCCCAGTCTGCAAGACCCTCGGTGCCAGCAATAAAACAGTAGGGCAAGGATTCGTCACCATGGACATCGAGCATAAAGTCCGCGCCAATATCAACGATCGCCTGCTTTACGAAATAGACTTCCGGACTAGCATCGATCTCTGGATTCGCCCATTCCCTGTTCAAGTTCCTGCCTGCGGCATTGGTGCGCAGATGGCCGCGTCTGCTTCCATCTGGATTCATGTTCGGAACCAGGTACACATCGCACTGACTCAGGAGTTTGCTGCTAGCTGGGTTGGACTCATCAAGAAGGCGTTCGATGCAGCCTTCCATCCACCATTCGGCCATGGACTCCCCGGGATGTTGTCTGGCGATTATCCAACTTGTCTTCTTGGTGTGTTCAGTTTCATTCGACGAGAATTTTAGTAAGTCTATATCTTGGCCATCCAAAGTCTTGCCTACAACACGATGCGAGCAGCGAGGTGATAGCAGGCTTCTGGCGACTAGGTCGGCGTGACGCTCCATTGAGTAGGGAGCGAAATAGGCGAAGTAGACTGAATCATACTCAGGCTGAAACTCGATGGTCATCTTGCCATTGGCAAGCGAGGTTGGATGACGCAACCAATTTTGGCGATCATAAGAATAACAGACACGATAGTTCGCGAAGCCGGGGGGATAGGCGGCACCACCAGCGTTTAGAATATGTATTGTACAGGGCGTAGCTTTTACGCCACTGATCCGGAAATAGAACCATTGGTAAAATTCCGAGTTAATATCTGCGCGAATATTCAGCTGGATGTCGCCGGCGTCAGCGCAACTTACTACCTGAATATTGCCTGCATCAAAATTTTGGTTTATATGCACAATCTTCCTCTTTTCCCAAAAATCTGTTTATTTTTAGCTATTTAGCGGTTGTTAGCTTACTGATATTTGTTATCATTGCCGACCCTTTTTTTTAGTAAACGAGAAATCCTATGTCGGTAATCACTGACAACTTAAATATCGCTTCCAATGAAGCCCTAATAACTCCAGGGCAATTAAAATCTGAGTTACCTCTAGAAGGTGCGGCTCTGGAATCGGTGCAGCTAGCACGTAACACCATCTTCTCAATTTTGGATCGAACCGACCCACGCTTGTTTATTGTTGTTGGCCCCTGCTCGATCCATGACACCGATGCCGCTATGGATTACGCGAAACGGCTTAAGGAGCTGGCTGAAAAAGTACAGGACACACTCTATATAGTGATGCGAGTCTATTTCGAGAAACCTCGAACATCGATTGGCTGGAAAGGGCTTATCAACGATCCTTATCTCGACGACTCGTTTAAGATCGAAGATGGACTGCGTAAAGGCAGGAAGTTACTACTCGATATTGTCGAGCTAGGACTGCCAACTTCTACAGAAGCTCTCGATCCAATTTCACCGCAGTACATGCAGGATGTTATTGCCTGGTCTGCGATTGGTGCACGCACCACAGAATCACAGACGCACCGTGAAATGTCATCGGGATTATCTTCTGCGGTAGGGTTCAAGAATGGCACTGATGGTGGGCTAACCGTAGCAGTCAATGCGATGCAGTCTGTAGCTAGCCCACATCGATTTCTCGGTATAAATTCTAAAGGTCAGGTGTCAGTTGTAACGACTAAAGGCAATCCCTATGCACACGTTGTGTTGCGTGGCGGTGGAAAGGGCCCGAACTACGATACGGTACACGTTGCGCAGTGTGAGAAAGCACTACTCGATGGCGGTGTGAGCAGCAATGTGATGATCGATTGCAGTCACGCGAATTCGAGCAAAGATCCGGACGTACAGCCCTTAGTGCTAAAAGACATTAGCCATCAAATTCTTGAAGGCAATAAGTCCATCATTGGCGTCATGCTTGAAAGTAATATCAATCATGGCAATCAATCTATCCCGAAAGACCTGAGTGAACTGAAGTATGGGGTTTCAGTAACTGATGCGTGTATGGACTGGCAGACGACTGAGCAGGCAATTCGGGGAATGGCAGAGAAATTGAAAGACGTATTGCCGGCTAGATAGCTATGTGAATATTAGAATGACGAGCCGGGCTTGGAAAGAAACTCCAGCTCTTCGACTGTCGATTCTCTTCCCAGTAATTCATTGCGGTGTGGATAGCGACCGAAACGGTCGATTATAGCCTTGTGCTTTACTTCAAAGTTAAAACTGTCTTCTAGGCCGGGCTGGTCGAATAAGAACAGCGCGATGTCGTGTATCTCTTTCGACTCGCTATGCATGAAAGGCATATAGATGAATGATTTCTTACTATTGTCTAATTCCTTATCGAACTTCTTCCGAATTGCTTCCTGTGCCAATACTAATGCTAGGGTATCCGTCGCGAATGCTTGTTCAGTGTCGCGAAACATATTTCGAGGAAACTGATCCAGCACTATAATTTCGGCGAGCGCATCTAAGGGATGTTCGCGCCATGCATAGAGAAGGCCCTGAGAAGCAAGATGATGGGCCCCACCAAACTTGATCCGAAGTAATTCATCGAACTCTAGATCTTTGATGAATCGCTGCTTCGGCTCGATGTCTTCAAACCAAAATTGAATAACGTCAGTGGCGGCCAAGGAATTTCCTGGGAGTTAAAGCTGCTTACATTTCTTTATCGACAGTAATGCCGCCATTCTTAGAAACTTGTAACGAGATTCTTCGCAGGACACAATAAAAAGGGGCTTGGATGAGCCCCAACTATGTGATTCAGAATTGAATTTCAGCAGTCTAGGCGCTGCTAGCGTAGGCTATTTTGATAGTTTCCTGCTCTCTGCGTCCTAGAGTTAGCCATTTTTGCACGAAAGGATTGTCCAGCAGTGTCTGCATATAGGTGTGGGCGTCATGGCTGAGATCTGCCCCGTAGATATCGAAACAGGCAGCGATAGGGGCATACATACAGTCTGCAATTGAGAAGCGTCCATATAGATAATTACCGTTTTCGCCAAACTTGCGGCGGCAACAGCTCCAAATCGCGTCAATTCTAGCAATCTCATCTAGAAGTTCGGGTGATGGCTTGAGTTTATAGGAGGCCTTACAATTCAGTGGCCATTCCTTTTTTAGATGCGGGAATTCAGAATGAAGCTCGGCGCTAGTGGACCTAGCACTCGCGCGCCGTTTCGGGCTCGCGGGCCAGGCAGAGCCATTTACAAATTGTTCCGAAATATATTCGCAGATAGCTAGAGAATCCCAGACCGTAATCTCCCGATGTAACAGAACCGGTACTTTCAACGAGGGTGAATAGGGGCCGAGCTTTTCCGCTGTATTGTCCTGATACAGGGCTATTTGAATTTCTTCGAAATCCACGTCAAACATCTTAAGCAAGAGCCAGGGACACATGGACCAAGAAGAATAATTTTTGTTTCCAATTACAAGTCTAAGGTCGTTCATTTTCATAACTCCGAATTACTATCTAGTAGGTTCGCTAATAATTTCTGTAAGTGGCTCACTCACCATCCGGGTTTTGTGTAAGCATTGAGGCGCTATTATCGCGAAGACGAACGATGACGCGACGATCGAAGAAATCAGATTCAAAATTTTGTGTAGAATGTAGCGGCTTTGATTCGCCGTGGGCGATTGTCCTAATAGAAGAGCTTTGAATGCCGGCGCTATTGAAAAACTGCTTCACCGAATTGGAGCGCTCTCGCGAAAGTTGAAGATTCAATTCGGAGTTACCGTTTCTATCTGCATAGCCGGTGATCTCGACACTGGCAGTTGGCATCTGTTCAGCGATCTTGATTAGGCTCGCCAACTGTTCTTCGTAGTGTGTTTCTATCGCGCTAGAGCCACTGCGGAAATTCAGAGAAAGTACTGTATTGTCGCAGCAGGCTACGGCTGGCAATTGAATATTCGCGGGGTAGGTCCGAGCGCGGTTGAGTGATATTTCTTCGAGACGCTGTTCGGCCAATTGATGTCTGGCTTGCATAGCCTGACTTTCTTCTTGCAGTGCGGCTAAACGTAGCTGGCTTTCATAGAGGTTTGCCTGAAGTTCGTCGACCTCGGACTTGGCACGCCATCCTTCGCCGAACAAAGCACCAAATGCTGCGCCAAAAATTAAGCCCGGGGGGCCACCTGCGAGGCCACCGAGAATGGCGCCGCTAATTGCTCCAGCGTTTTCTTCCTTGGATGCTGGGTTCTGATACTCAGCACGTTGTGAATCAGCAGCGGCGGTGGCTGAAGCTACTGTGAATACGAGAGCGAGAGAGATTTGCTTAATCATTTCGATAATCCTGTGTTTAGGTGGAACAAAGTTTGGGTTAATGAAGTCTAAGGTTCTATGTGCATAGTTTTGGAACGTCTAGCGGCTCTAACCAAGTTGGCGTCAGTGATTGTATTAAACAGAACAGTTATAGCTTCGAGAGGCACGGAAAAAGGCCATGTAGTGATTAAATATGGCAGAATCATGGCAATCACCGCAGAGTGGGAATTGTTGCTCTGTTTAATTGGGTAATTCCGGTATAGTCGCCCTAAATCCCTTACTTACAGTGACTTACAGAGATTGAGAGCAAAATGAGTAGACGTATAGCTATCGTCGAGGACGAGGCTGCAATTAGAGAGAACTATGCGGATGTGCTGCGTAAGCAAGGCTACGAGGTACAGACCTTCGCGAACCGAAAAGACGCGATGTCGGCATTTGATATTCGCCTACCAAGTCTAGCGATAATAGATATCGGGCTGGAGAATGAGATAGATGGCGGCTTTAATCTATGTCAGACGCTTAGATCGCTCTCAGATACATTGCCTATTATTTTCCTTACGGCGCGAGATAATGATTTTGATACGGTGAGTGGACTGCGAATGGGCGCGGACGACTATCTAACAAAGGATATTAGTCTGCCGCACCTAACGGCCAGAATTGCAGCTCTGTTTCGTCGGCTAGATGTGATTGATCAGCCCCCTTTGCCTGAAAGTTTATTACACAGAGGAAAGCTTTCGCTGGATATCAGTCGTCTTACAATTCAGTGGGACGGACAGCCAGTTGCACTAACGGTAACGGAGTTCTGGATGGTTCATGCGTTGGCCAAATTCCCTGGCCATGTGAAAAGCCGTCAGGTACTAATGCAAGAATCGAAAATATTCGTTGATGGCAGTACGATTACTTCGCACGTAAAAAGAATTCGCAAAAAGTTCATACTGATAGATGAAGACTTCGACTGCATCGAGACTGTCTATGGAATGGGTTACCGCTGGAACATCATGCTCGAAACGGTTACTTAATAGTATATGAACCTTTCATTCAGAAATCCGTTTGGGATTCGATTCAAGTTGGTATTTCTTTCCAGCTTTCTGTTAGTCATACCCTGGCTTGGCTATCAATATATTCTTGAGATGGAACAAGTTCTCAGGCGTGGGCAAGAACAAATTGTCCTAGGTACAGCTCAGGCTTTAGCGACCGCGCTCAACGAGCGACCAGAACTCTTCGATGAAGGGAGCTATTCGCCAGCGAGGCGCAGCGAAGATCTCTACGTCTACCCGATCTTCTCCGCGCTCGCACTGGACGATGGTTCGCTGACTGATTGGAACGAATACCAGCAATATGAAGTTACGTTCGGCGATAAGGACCAATTGCGCACCCAACTGAATCCCTCTCGATACTATAGTCGTGATGAAACGTTAAGTTTTCGTAACATGGTCGGAGAGCACGATGGTTCGCTGTATGCCTATTTTAAAGTTTCAGATGATGAAATTGTCTATCGTAGTCGCGATTCACTTAGCGTGCATCGTAGCGACTTTTTAGAAATTACGATGCTGTCGAAAGAAGGGAATGAGATTAAGCGCTATGTCATAGCTCCTTATGAGCCAGAGTTTCTCTATCCGTTTCAGGTCGCAGATGGCTATAGTAATCCGATACATGAAGATAGGATCAGTGGCCAGTGGTACGAATCTAATGAGGGCTATGAGATTGAGCTACAGATCCCCATGGACATGTTGGGAGATCGACTTGGTTTCGCGATCTTTGATGTAGATGACGAGAGCAATCGTTACGTGAAAACTGCAGTGGCGACCTATCGGGTAGCTGATGCTGATCGGCTTGGATCCCTGCGTCTACCCACGCCTGAGATCGATAGGATCGTGGCTGGAATGGGGCACAACAACTCCCGTATTCAGGTTTTGGATAGGAATGGCAGGGTACTTCAATCGGTGGGTGATATTCAGTCAGCAACCGGGCTATTGCTCAGCTCTGCATCTGGCGAGACTCCTATCAATAAGTATTGGCTCTATATGCAGAATAAGATTCTGAACCCGCTCTATTATCAATTTCTAACCAAGCCTAGTAACAATTTTATTGATGAGCTGTATTCAGATGTAACGCGTGAGGGTGCGCATATCAATGCGGCGCTTGAGGGCGAGGCCACAACGCAGTTTCGTACACTCGCGTATACCGACACGCGCCTGTTAGAGGCGGCACATCCAATACTGGCTAACGGTGAGATCATGGGTGCGGTGGTGGTCGATCAAAATATGAATGGCCTCAGAACATTTCGAAACGAAGCGATGGAGATGTTGTTCAATACTATGCTCGCGGTGATGCTGATCGTCACGCTCGGGCTATTCTTCTCCGCCTCGAGAATCTCTTCGCGCATACGTTCATTGAGAAATCAGGCTGAAGGTATTATCGGCGAGACGGGCAGGATACAGAACACAATCGTCGCGACCCGAAATTCAGATGAAATCGGCGATTTGTCGCGCAGCTTTTCCACTATTGTTGAGCGGTTAACTCAATACACTGACTATCTGGAGAATATGTCTTCCCGATTGTCCCATGAACTACGTACGCCGGTAATAGTGGTGCGCTCCTCTCTCGAGAACCTTGGTCTTACTGCGCCTAACCACGAGTCGGCGGTCTATATTGAGCGAGCCGAAGAAGGCATTAGGCGTCTCAACCTAATTCTCACCAATATGAGCGAGGCGACAAGGTTGGAACAGATGCTACAAACATCTGAGAAGGAGAAGATTGAGTTGAGTAAGGTGCTTCCGGGATGCGTGGAGGGATACAAACTCGCCTATCCCGAGACTCGATTCGAGCTCGATATTAGCCCGCAGCCAATCTTTATTGACGGCGTGCCAGAGTACATAGCACAGTTGTTAGACAAACTAATCGCGAATGCCGTCGAGTTCTCTTATGAGGACCAGTCGATCATAGTATTCAGTCGCGCACTGCGTGATCATGCAATCATCAAGGTATCTAATGCAGGGCCGTATCTGCCAGAAGAAATGCAGGACAGACTCTTTGAATCGATGATCTCCATGCGACCACAAGAGAAACAAGATCAGCCGCATTTGGGGATGGGTTTGCATATCGCTAGGCTGATCACTGAATTTCATGGCGGACAAATTCGCGCAGAAAATAGGCAGGACCGGGAAGGGGTGGTAATAACGGTTGTTGTTCCTCTTTTCTATCGCTGACTCATAGCAGTTCGCTTGATCTACTGTAATGGCGACGAGTCACTACGAGCAGGTTATCTATTCTCCAGTATAGTACTTTGCCGCATTTTCTTTAACAATTGGCGAATCGGTTGACCAGGCATGGCAGGTATTCAATACAACGGGCCGCTTGTCACTAGTACCGACATCGGAATCTGCCAGGTTCTTCTTGTGCCGCAGTAGTGGCCAGATTGTTTGCATCGCAACCGTTGCCATTGGAAACAGTAGCTCGGTCAGATGTGTGCAGCCTTGCACTCCGCCTACCTTCATCCGTATAGCCTTGCGCCATCCTGCTCCCATCTGAACTCCTATCACAGCCTTATAGGCAGACGTAATACTTGGGCACATCTCGAACGGACTGTGTTCAGTCACGGCTACGACATCTTGAATTACGAAATTGTCGTCTATGGTCACTCTGAGCAGCATTTCGTGTAGTGGCTCACCTATTGGTACGTCTCCCCTCCAATTATTGCTGAACTGATAAGTCTTCTTATCGGTCATGTGTGCTTCGATGTCCCATAGCCCATCTTCACGCTCGTAACCTCGATAGTCGATGGCGCGTGTATGTGCGTGTTTTCGGGGGGTAGGTTCTGGTAATGGCATAAAAGGGCCTTGGTTCTTTAGCGGAAATAGTAGTCCGCAATTCATGCTTTCAGAGTGATTTCAGTGGTTCGTGACCGACTGTCTGCGAAGCAACAGTATAACTCAAGACGGAATTTTTGTGTGCCCTGCTCCGGCATTTGGGGCATAATAGTTCGACTAGATTATTCAGGAGATACAAAATGACTACAGCAAGTGCACGCCATATCCTCGTCGAGACAGAAGACGAATGCAACGCATTGAAGGTTAGAATAAATGCGGGTGAAGATTTCGCAGACGTAGCGAAAGAACATTCCAGCTGCCCCTCAAAAGCACAGGGCGGCGACCTCGGCCAATTTAGCCCAGGAATGATGGTAAAAGAATTCGATGAAGTTGTTTTTAGCGCCGCAGTGAATTCTTTACAGGGACCTGTGAAAACGCAATTCGGTTATCACCTTTTGGAAGTAACCAGTCGCGAAGGCTAAACTTTTGCAAGTCTTATCTATGGCATTATTCAAGATAGAAATCGATACAAAGGGCAGCTTAGTTTTCGATTCAGTGTTCTTCACCAAGTAATCGAAGGCTAGGCTGCCAATCTAATGACTCAAAAATCAATCCAAGATTCGAAAAAATTCGATGACAAGGATGTGGAAATAATTTCCAGATCTCTTGAGCATGATGGCTTTCTTCGGATCGAGCATCTACAACTTCGTCATCGCCTTTTCTCAGGTGAATGGAGCGAAGTCTTCACGAGAGAGCTACAGTTAAAAGACCCAGCTGTCGGCGTTCTTCTGTTCGACCCAGATCAAGATGCGCTGCTACTTGTGCGGCAGTTTAGGGTTGGTATGTTCAGTGACGCCTCACTCGCTGGCGATAAAGTCTTGG
>Ga0308018_10000720_pt1 | contig 16036 bp, 16 predicted proteins | sample Neamet282_FD_203130 | JGI IMG/M metagenome (GOLD analysis project Ga0308018, IMG submission 203130) | Marine microbial communities from water near the shore, Antarctic Ocean - #282 | ecosystem: Environmental > Aquatic > Marine > Unclassified | place: Southern Ocean | collected 2014-10-01
TTGGCATTCATCAGAGCCTATTTAACCAACCCGGCAGTCTTGATTTTGGATGAAGCGACCTCAAGTATTGATTCTCAAGCAGAACAATGGATTCAAAAGGCCACCAAGGAATTGACCAAGGGGAGAACGTCCATTGTGGTTGCTCACAGATTGGCGACAATCTTGCAAGCAGACCGCATACTGGTGATGGAAAAGGGTCAAATTCTTGAGTCAGGAAACCATGCAGAGCTGATAGCTAAGCAAGGGCTGTATGCCAACCTGTACCAGAAGCAATTCAAGGATCAATAAGGCAGGCGCTAGATGCGGTGCATCCAGCCGTGGCTGTCTTCAACGCGACCATATCGGATATCAGACAAGGCTGTCTTGATTCGCATGGCCATGCCATCTTCTTTGAAGGGGCAGTCAATGACAGTCCCTTGGTAACCAAAGCCATTGATGGGGCTAATCACCGCTGCGGTTCCCATACCAAAAGCCTCCTGAAGGTCACCAGACTTTACTGAATCAAGTAACTCGTCCACTGTGATGTCGCGCTCTTGCACCTCAATACCCCATTCGCGCACAAGGGTTAAAATGGAATCCCTGGTGATGCCGGCAAGGATGGTGTCTGACAACTTAGGTGTTACAAGCACATCATTGATAATCAAAGCCACATTCATTGTGCCTGCTTCTTCAATGAATTTGTGTTCCTTGTGATCTGTCCAAAGCACCTGACTGAAGCCTTCTTCAACGGCTTTTCGGGTTGCGAGAAAGGAGCCGCCGTAGTTTCCTGCAGCCTTTGCAAAACCAACGCCACCTTGAGTTGCGCGGGTAAATTCTTGCTCGATTTTCACCTTAATGGCCCCTGAGTAAAGTTCCCCGACAGGGCAGGTGACGATGCCAAAAGTGTACTGATCAGAGGCCTTTGCAATCACCCATTCCGCACTGGCAAAGGTGAAGGGGCGCAAGTAGAGGGCCTGGTTTTCTCCGCTAGGAACCCAGTCGCGATCCACGCGAATCAATTCCATCAAGCCATTCATGAAGAGATCTTTGGGTATGGCGGGTATGCACATGCGCTCACCACTCAAATTGATGCGCTCATAGTTGCGCTCAGGTCTGAACACTGCAATGCCACCATCAGCTTGTTTGTAAGCTTTTTGTCCTTCAAAGACTGCTTGGCCATAATGCAAGGCATGCAGGCCTAAACCTTGTCGCAAATGGCCATAGGGCTCAATCACTCCGTCATGCCATTGGCCATCCTTGTATTCTGCGCGAAAAACATGATCAGATAAACCTGCCCCAAACCCTAGGTTGTCAAAGTCTACTTGATCGAGTCTGGAAGTCTTGCTGCGCGTGATTTTCATAAAAAAAAGGGAATTGAAGCAGGGTTGCTTAGGGTGGTGCAAAGGTACAATAATTTTTTATTTGTTTCATCTGTTAGTCGTGGCTACCTTCGTGAAAACCACCAAAGATGACATACCCCACCCTTCTTTTAGCTGTTTTAACCCTTGGTTTTCAACGCTTTGATTACTATGGTGAAGCCTTTCAGCCGTGACAACCAGCCATCGAGTCTACGCATGCATCCTGAGGAAATCAGACGGTGCAGCTGATGTGCTAGATGTCTTGCTGTCTGCTGAACGCTACCAGGGCACGCCCTTGATTAAGTTGCCTGGCGGAGGCAAATTGCCAGGTGAATCTGACGAACAATGCCTTGTCAGAGAACTTTCTGAAGAGTTGCAATTGGTCGATGTCAAGGTCGGTGCAATGATTCATCAAAGCACCGCACCCGTGAAATCACAATTTGACCCCAATGTATGGGTCAGCACCAGCTATTATTTGATTGCTTCCTGTTCGGAGCCAATTCACCATCTTGAATCCACGCTGACCATACCTGACAAGGATGGGGAAAGGGTCACCTGGCGTGCGTTAATGTCATTGGACGCAGGCATACTCAGCTTGTCTTCAGATCGTGACGCCTTGCATGCCTTGAAAGGCGCTATGGCCTCAGCCACGAGCCTTTGATGGCTGCGATCGGTTGGAATGCGGCCATTTGATCACCCACTGCATTGAGAAACTGACCCTCTGATGTTTTCGCTTCCTTGATGCCAACACGCCGCCATGGCGCTGTTTCATCGGGACGGATGTAGACATGCATTCGGTCAAAAAGATCTGTGTGCAATGCTTGTGATAGCTCTTGAAGCTGCCCCATCATGCTGTCAATGGAACAGCCGCTGGCATTAGCAAGGGCTGATTCGTCGGCTGTTAGGGCAATGAGGCGATGATCCACAGTCGTGTAACTGGCTGCTACAGACTCGCCATGCGCAGTCCAACCATGGCAGAGCAAGCTGAGCTGTCGGTCAACCATGTCCATTTGATCTGCTTGCCAAGGGGAGGAAGCTGTGAATATCCACAACCGGCCCTGTGGAGGAACGTCCTCCCAGTTGATCATAGACATCAGCTAAGGTCTCCAGCTTGAACTATGGCCTCTGCAATGTCAAGAACAGGTACATCCTTGCCGGAATGACTCACGCCATCGCTGATCATGGTCTTGCAAAATGGACAGCCTGTGGCAATGATGTCGGGCTTGGTAGCCAGTGCTTCTTCTACGCGTTCGATATTGATGTCCTTGTCACCCTTTTCTGGTTCCTTGAACATCTGTGCACCGCCTGCACCACAGCAAAGGCCATTTTTCTTGCAGCGACCCATCTCATGGAGTTCTGCGTCCAGGGCTTTGAGCAGTTCGCGTGGTGCTTCATAGGTCTGGTTGATTCGGCCTAAATAACAGGGGTCATGGAAGACGATTCGCTTGCCTTTGAAGGCGCCACCTTGAATGGTCAATTTACCAGCTTTCAATAGCTCGCGAAGGAACTGAGAATGGTGGAAGACCTCGTACTTACCCCCCAACTCAGGGTATTCGTTTTTTAAGGTGTTGAAGCAATGAGGGCAGGTGGTGACAATGCGTTGCACATCGTAGCCATTGAGCACTTCAATGTTCTGCATGGCCTGCATTTGGAAAAGGAATTCATTCCCAGACCGTCGGGCAGGATCCCCCGTACAACCCTCTTCGCTGCCAAGGACGGCAAAGGAAATCTTCGCTTCGTTCAAGAGTTTTACAAAAGCTTTGGTGACTTTTTTTGCTCGATCGTCAAAGCTGCCGGCGCAGCCAACCCAGAAAAGCACATCGGGTTTTTTGCCTTCTGCTAGCATGTCAGCTAGTATGGGTACATGGAGTGTGTCAGTCATCAGTCTTCAAATACTTCTATGGTGGCAGGTTTGCGCACCAGGTTATTGAAAGTGCCACTGAAGCGAGTAGCTCGCACAATGTGGTTGTCAATCCAATGGTAGTTGCCACCTCGTGGCTTACCCATCAGTAAACCATGGTAAGGGAAACCATGCTTGGTTAACCATGTTTCAGTGACCTCACGATGTTCTTCCGTCCTGGAAGTGAAAAATGTGATGTAGTGGCCATCAGCATGCCAGCCCTGAATGGTTGCCAATGCGTCAGGGTAGAGGGCAGCAGTAGCCATGCGATCGGGCTCCTCATTGGGGATGTCATCACAAATGGTTCCATCAATGTCAATCAAGTAATTCTTGACCTCATTGGGAAGAATAGGGCTGACGGTTTCGCCATTGATGCGGTGTTTCTTCAGTTCCATGGTATTCATTCATTAATCCATGCTGCGCGATCAGCCTGAGGGTAGGCCCATGGTGCACCATTGTTTTCGATGTTACTCATCATGCTGTTCAATGGGGCAGGAGCCGCACTTTCCTCCATGGTGAGGTATTGGCGCATTTGCAGGATGATGTCCAAGGGGTCAATGTTCAGAGGACAGACCTCGACGCAAGCATTGCACGAGGTGCAGGCCCACAGGGATTCACGTGAAATGAAATTATCCAGTAGGTGGTTCTCCTTGGCCGACTCACCCTTGTCAAGGGATTCTTCAACCCGATCTCGTGTGGCCATCATGATCTGCCTTGGGGATAGGGATTTACCTGTGATGCTTGCAGGGCAAGCGCTGGTGCATCGGCCACATTCAGTGCAAGTGAATGCGTTGAGTAGGTTGGCAAAGCTTAAATCAGACACGTCTTTTGCGCCAAAACGATCAGGGACCGCTGTCTCGTCAGGCACATAGCTGGGGTCCATCATGGATTTGATTTCCCCAGTCACCGATGGCATGGCAGGGATTCGTCCTCTAGCACTGAGCTTGCTGTACCAAGTGTTGGGGAAAGCAAGGATGATGTGGAAATGCTTTGATCTGGGCAAATAGTTTAAAAATGCCAGAATGCCTGCAAAATGGAACCACCAAGCAATGCGTTCAATCCAGTGCAGGCTGTTCTCGTCCATGCCCGAAAGCAAGGGCGCCAGCCAATGACCCACCAATACGGGCGCCTCGGCATCGATGGCAGCTTCTGCGGTATTCATCAGCAACAAGGCTGACATCAGCATGATTTCTATGTAGAGTATGATGTCTGCGTCTTTTGAAGGCCAACCTTTCATGTCTGCATGCCTGAAGCGTGGGATGCGCATCACATGCCGGCGAAACAAGAAGGCCAAGCAGGCAAGAATCACGGCAACGCCAAGTAGTTCAAAAAAACCAATGATGCTAACATAGGCCCCACCCAAATAGGGGGCAAAAAATCGATGGCTACCTAAGGCGCCATCAACAAGTATTTCGAGGACCTCAATGTTGATGAGCACAAAGCCAACGTAAACCACCACGTGCAACAGTGCGGCAACAGGGCGACTGCCCATTTTTCCTTGCCCTAATGCAACACGGGCCATGGTTTTCCAACGGCGAAGAGGTTGATCGTTGCGTTCAGATGGCCGACCCATGGCTAACCCTCGGCGCAGTCGCTGGACCTGCCAGGCAAATACGGCAGAGCCTGCCGTCAATAAGATGAAAAAAGCAATTTGCGCAGCCATCAGTTTGATGGTCCGTTGTCTTTTTTGCCAAAGACTGAAAAGTTGAGATACCTGGATGGCTTTTGGCGTAAGTCTTCCAGTAATTTATCCAGCGACTCAATCGAGGAATTGACATTATTGTACAAGGAGTCATGCGCGATCAGCTTACCTAAGCTGCCTTCACCAGCTTCCATTGAAGCCGTGATGCGATCCAGTCGTTCCGCACTGGCGGCAAGTGCCTTGAGTGCCTTGCCCATGTCAGAAGCGACCAATGTATCTGATGCGCCGGCCATGTTCTCCATGATGCGATTGAATTCAGACCGATTGTCAGCAATCATCTTTGAAAGGGTATTCATGTTGCCTGTAATGGCATTGAGGTCTTCTCGGTTTTCTGTCAAGTACAAACGGAGTTCCAAGGTGATTTTATTCAAGTTCAGCAAGCTTTGGTTGACATTGCTAACGGAGGAATACAATTCTGATTGAAAATCCCCTTGCAAGAACCCTGAAAGCACACCGACAGCGGTGTCAAGTGATGCAAGTAGTTTTTCTGTTTGAATTTTCACAGGGAGCACCTCTTTGTTGATGGCGTCACCAAGACTCTCCCCAATGCTTGCTCTCAAGGTGTCATGGTTTTCAATCATGGCTGAACCCTGGCCTAAGATCAAAGCAATCTCTTTATCGCCCATTAAACCAGAGGAGCGAATCTCTGCAATGGTGTTGGATGGGACGGGGTAGGTGCCTGTGATGTTCATGGTCACCAAGATGCGCCCTGATTTGTCGGGCATGAAGCCCACCTGCGATACCTTGCCTACGTTGACGCCATTGATGGTTACGGGTTGGCTGACCTGTATGCCACCTGCGTTTTTGTAGATGGCGTGGATTTTGGTTCCTCTGCTGAGGATGTCATTTCCCTGAAGGAATCCTAGACCCCAATAGATGATTCCTACGGCAAAAATTACCGCAATTCCTGTCTTCAATTCTTTTGATAGCATAGTTGCAAGTTACAATGATTGGAGTGCCTTTTTTACCTCACTCAGTGGCACTTTTTCACTCCCTAGGTAGCCCACCAAGAAAGCGTCGGGAAAGCCTTTGCTGCGCATGTCACCTTGCGCTGATTTAGCCACATCCCAGGTGCTGAATGGCCCGTGAAGGTAGCGGTACAAACGACCGTCTGCCATGACTTTAATGGGTTGAGCGTTCTCAAAAGGCGGCTCATTTAAGGCTTTTTTCAGACCGCTTACCGCGAGCTGCACATAGAATGCATGCTGTGCAACAGGTTTGATAACCACGGGTTTCGCTTGATCACTGGATTTGTCCTTGGATGACTTGCTGGGTTGTTGCCCAACAGACTCACGCTTGGTCTTGTAGGAAGAAAACGCCCCAGCAATAGCATTAGCCATGTCTGACTTGCCTTTGGTAGTGTTCAGGTAATCTTCTTCCTCCGCATTGGTTAAAAACCCTAGCTCAACCAAAACTGATGGCATAGAGGTTCTGCTGGTAACATACAATGGCTGTTGTCTCACGCCGCGGTCGTGCCGCCCCACATCTTCGCGAAAGGCTTGCTGAATGTTCTGTGCCAATTCAATGCTCTGTCGTTGAAAGGCGTATTGAAACAAGGTTAGCGCAATGTAGGATTCAGGCTTCCTAGGGTCAAAGCCATCGTAATTGGCTTCAATGTTGTCCTCCATCAAGATGTCTGAATTCTCCATGAGGGCAACTTGGTTTTCATCATCATGGTTCTTCCCCATGACAAAGGTTTCGGTGCCGTAGGCAGATTGACTTGTCCAGGCATTGCAATGGATAGAGATGAAGACATCAGCCTTGCTTCGGTTGGCTAGGGCAGTTCGTTCATGGAGTTCCAGAAAGCTGTCATCATCCCTGGTGAGAATGACCTTCACGTCTGGATGCGCTTGACGGATTGCTTCCGCAGTCAGCAAGGCCACATCTAGGGCAATGTCTTTTTCAACAGTTTTGTACCTGCGCGTCCCTAGGTTTCCAGGTGCCTTACCGCCATGGCCTGCATCGATGATGACGACCTCCACGCGGTCATAGGAAGGAACGTGGACTACGAAGCCTACAGTGGGTAGCGCAAAAAGCGCAATAAGAAACAGGGTCAGCCGTTGCATTGACGTACTTTTGGTATGAATTGCATGAATAGTCCAAAGTTAAGAATCGTACTTGCCTCCATGGTGGTTTCTACCACCATGTATTCACAGCAAGATGTTAATATCCAATACCGTTCCAATTTGGAGGGTGAGTGGCTCTACCAAGAGCGGGCAATCATCCTCAAAGAAGAAGCGGTGGTGACCATGGATGGCATGGAGCTGCAGGCTGATGTCATCCGCATTGACTGGGATCAGCACATGCTCACAGCTTTTGGACAGGCAGATAGCAATGGCACGATTCAGGGCAAGCCAGTGTTCATGCAAGGTGACAATCGATTTGCTGCCGATACCATCCGTTACCAATTTGAGACGAAACAAGGATGGGTGCACACGGGAAGCACCGAGCAATCAAAAGGCTACCTGCATGGTGATCGCATCAAGTTGGTTGATGACAGCACCTATTTTTTAGGCCCAGCGGCCTTCACGACATGCAATCATGTCAATCCGCATTTCGCCATTGTCACCAAGCAGGCCCGATTGGACCTAGGTGAGCGCATTGTGACGGGGCCTGCCTATGTAGAGATTTTACAAATCCCAACCCCTTTGATTTTGCCATTTGGGTTTTTTCCCATGATGGATAAGCGAGCTTCGGGCTTCATTCTGCCGCAGTTTCAGGACAAGCGTCAGTGGGGCTTAGGCTTGACGGGATTTGGTCATTATTGGGCATTGAACGACCACTGGGACATGCGATTGACAGGTGATCTCTACACCAGAGGTTCATGGGGTTTGAACGCGAGTTCATCGTACCGCTACCGGTACAAATACTCAGGGCAGTTTGGCCTCAGGGTGAACCGCACCCGTTTTGGTGACCCCCGGCATCAGGCTTCTGGTCAATTCATGGATAGCAAGGATTACCGCATATCCTGGACCCATCGCCAGGATGCAAAGGCGCACCCCACGAGAAGCTTTGGCGCGAAAGTGGATCTGTCAACGGGTAGTTTTTTCAAGAACACCAGCACAGACCCCAGTCAATTCCTAAAAAATGACATGTCTTCCAGTGTGAGCTATTCAAAGCGATGGCCGGGCAGCCCTTTCCAGCTCACAGCAGCTGCTAGGCAACGACAGAACAATCAAACAGGCAGCATGACCTTGACCCTGCCTGAGGTCAACATAGGCATGAACCGCATCCAGCCATTTCGCCGACTCAATCCGGTGGGTAAAACCCGTTGGTATGAAAAAATTGGACTCACGTACCAAATGAACAGCCGCAATGAGACGCGAGGAAGCATCGATGAGTTGATGCAGCCTGATATACTGTTTCAGCCTAGCAGACTTAAATCTGGCATGCAACACAAAGCAGCCATGTCAGCAAACTTGAAATTGCTGCGGTTCATCACGGTTAATCCATCCATGAGCTATGTGGAACGCTGGTACCCTTATGCCATGAATCATGAGTGGAATGCTGACAGCAATCGGGTGGAGCGAGATACTGTCAGCGGGTTTTTCCCAGCAAGGGATTTTCAGATGGCTGCCAACATGTCTACCACCTTGTATGGCATGTTCAATTTCAAGCAAGGCCCCCTCAAGGCTATTCGGCATGTGGTATACCCATCCATGGGATTGAATTTTCGACCAGACTTCAGCGATCCATTTTGGGGGTCGTACCAGCAGGTTCAAACAGACAGCAGTGGATCCATGGCCTATAAGAGCCGATTTGAAAGTTTCATCTATGGCAGCCCCACCCATGGCGAGGTAGCCGCAGTCACTTTTCGCTTGCGCAATACCCTTGGGGGCAAATGGCTGAGCAAGCAGGACAGCGGCAAGGCCAATAAATTCAACATACTGGATGATTTCACCATAGCAACGGCTTACAATGCTGCACTCCCTCAGTACCAATGGACGCCGTTGACCGTTCGTTCCAGTACGAGTTTGGCAAAAAATAAGCTCAGGCTGAGCTACCAGGGAGCTTTTGATTGGTATGGTCAGGACAGTTTGGGAAATCGACTGCCAACCATGGCCTACCAGATGGGCCAAGGCCCGCTCCGCCCAAGCCTTCATGTGCTGAGTGCAGATTTGCGTTTGCGAGGTGGTAATTCAACAGGCAGGCTTTCTGCGCCCATCAATTCACAAGGTCTCCAGGAGGATTTGTACGATGATTTTTATGGCAACATGGATTACATGAGCTGGCATGCACCATGGACATTGAACCTTGGGTACGCATTGAGGATGTCTCCAAACCCTAGCACATCAATGATGGAATCCACGCAATCATTGCGGGTGAATGGCACGTGGGAACCTACAGCCAACTGGCGCATGGGCTTATCTTCTGGTTACGATTTTGTTGCCAAACAATTGACGTTCACCACCCTGGATCTTTCAAGGCAGTTGCATTGCTGGGAGATGCGACTTCGATGGGTGCCATTTGGTTATGCCAGAAGCTACCATGTGTCCTTGGGAGTGAAGGCGCCTTTGTTGAAGGACTTGAAGGTGGAACGTCGCCGCGGTTTGGGCGATTATTGACCTAAAACAATTAAGACAGACTGTTCACCCAGGCTTGAAGTATGATGTCTCCATCAGGGGTCATGACCGATTCAGGGTGGAATTGAAGCCCCATAGATTTCTTATCGGGTATAGACAAAGCCATCAGCACACCTTGATGACTCCAGGCCTGAGGCAGGATGCTGTCAGGCAGATTTTTGTCATCAACGGCCCATGAGTGGTAGAGGCCAACGTCCAATGGTAAGCTGATGCCAGCAAGCCAATCAGGGCTGCCGTTCACCTGTTGAATGTGTGCCACACGTCCGTGCATGGCCTCTGACAGAGGGAGTAATCTAGCTCCTACGTGCTGAGCAAGGGCTTGCATCCCCAAGCAAATGCCAAGTATAGGCATCTTGCCATGGAAGGCGTCCAGCACATCCATCAGACAACCAGACTCCTCAGGGAGTCCAGGCCCTGGAGACAGGAGCAGGGCATCGCATGAGGCGATGCGAGTCATGGCCTCAGGGTCATCATTGCGAATCACGATCACTTGCTCAACCATGGGCTCCAATCGGTGAGCCAGGTTGTGCGTGAAAGAATCGATATTGTCTAAGACGGCCAATCGCTGCATAGGTCAAAGATATGCACGCATTTTAGGTTAAATTGCCGAGGCAATACACATCCATGGCCAAGCATCACATCATCTACAGCTCTCGGGCACCACAACCAGTCGGGCCATACAGTCAAGCCATTCAAGCGAATGACATGATCTATGTATCTGGCCAGATAGCCCTTGATCCACAATCAGGCAACCTGTGCATGGGTAGCATTGCAGAGGAAACCAAGCAAGTGCTTGAGAACTTGAAGGCGGTCCTTGAGGCAGGGGGAGCAAGCCTGAATCATGTGGTGAAATGCAGCATTTTTCTCAGTGACATGGGGTATTACACTGAGGTCAATGCTGTTTACGATACCTATTTTACTGACATCCAACCCGCCAGAGAAACCGTCGCAGTTACCGGCCTTCCCATGGCTGTTAATGTGGAAATATCTGCCATTGCCTGCCTTACCTTTACTACCAACTGAAAACCCTATCTCATGACTTACGATCTCATTGTTGTTGGCTCCGGCCCCGGAGGATATGTGGCTGCCATTCGCGCAAGTCAGCTTGGCCTTAAAACGGCTATTGTTGAAAAGGAGAGCCTTGGCGGGGTCTGTCTTAACTGGGGTTGCATCCCGACGAAAGCGTTGATCAAAAGCGCGCAAGTTTTTGAATACATCCAACATGCCAGCGATTATGGCATTGAAGTGAAGGAGGCCAGCCACGATTTCAGCAAGATTGTCAAACGCAGCAGAGATGTTGCGGGCGGTATGTCCAAGGGCGTGCAGTTTCTGATGAAAAAGAATAAAATTGATGTCATCAATGGCTACGGCAAATTGCTGCCTGGAAAAAAAGTGGAGGTGACAGCTACAGATGGCAAAAGCCATATTGTCAAAGCATCGCACGTGATGGTGGCAACGGGTGGGCGATCCAGACAGCTGCCTTCTTTGCCGCAGGATGGTAAAAAAATCATTGGCTACCGAGAGGCCATGACCTTGAGCAAGCAGCCTGATTCAATTGTGATTGTGGGTTCTGGCGCTATCGGTGTAGAGTTTGCTTATGTCTACGCTGCCCTAGGCACCAAGGTGACTGTTGTGGAGTACTTGCCTCGCATTGTTCCCAATGAAGATGCAGATGTGTCTAAGGAGCTAGCGAAAAGCCTGAAAAAAACGGGAATTGACTTCATGACTTCAACGGAGGTGACCCATGTGGACACTAAAGGCAAGGGTTGTGTCGTGCATTATAAGGATGCAAAAGGCGAGCACAGCATGACCTCTGAAATGGTCTTGAGTGCTGTTGGCGTCACGCCCAACATTGAAAACATTGGCCTTGAGGCAGTAGGCATCCAAACTGAACGCGGCCACATTGTGGTTGATGACATGTACCGAACAACAACGCCTGGCTACTACGCCATTGGCGATGTGGTACCTGGTCAAGCATTGGCGCATGTAGCGTCTGCAGAAGGCATCATTTGTGTGGAATCCATTGCTGGTCATAACCCTCAAGCCATAGACTACAACAACATCCCTGGCTGCACCTATTGCTCACCTGAGGTTGCCTCAGTGGGGTACACGGAGGTACAGGCAAAGGAGGCGGGCTACGAGCTCAAGGTTGGTAAATTCCCTTTCTCAGCAAGCGGTAAGGCTGCTGCAGCTGGTGTCACTGATGGCTTCGTGAAAGTCATTTATGATGCAAAATATGGAGAGCTCCTTGGTGCTCACATGATTGGTGCCAATGTCACGGAAATGATTGCAGAAATCGTTGCCGTTAGAAAACTAGAAACCACTGGCATGGAACTCCTCAAGGCCATTCACCCGCACCCCACAATGAGTGAAGCGGTGATGGAAGCCACAGCGATGGCTTATGGTGAAGTCATCCATCTATAAATTCAATTGTTACCATGGCCACTCGACTAAGAGCTTCTGAAATCCTGCATGGTTTTGACCGATTCCTGCTGTCAGTTCCCCATTGGGAGGCAGCATCTGGTCAGGTAGTGGCCCTCTTAGGTCCATCGGGATCTGGTAAAAGCACCTTCTTGAACATGCTTGGTGCCCGCATGGTGCCAGATGAGGGAAAGGTTTGGTACGCAGGCAAGCCGCATAAGCGCATTCCATTGGTTCCGGGGCATCCCCGCATCCGCATGGTCAGACAGGATTTTGGCCAAATGCCCTACAAGTCTGTCAGAGATAACCTGTTGGAGTTTTCGGGTATTCGATCTGAAGCGGCTGAGCATCGCTTGGTGAAGCAATGGATGAAGCGCATGAACCTTGCGCCAGCCTTAACCGATAAAGCAAAAGCCCTGTCGGGGGGTGAGTTGCAACGCCTTGCCATTGCGCAGGCCATGATTGGTCAACCGGGTGCATTGCTCTTGGATGAGCCCTTCAGTCATTTGGATCCCATGAGTAAGCTGATGATACAGGACATGTTAAGGGAATGGCAGCCTCGATCAAATTCTACCGTCGTGATGGTGGTTCATGATGTCAGGGATGCCATGGCGTGGGCTGACCGCATCGATGTCATGATTGACGGGAGCATCGTTGAGTCAGGAAGCCCTCAAGCTATTTATGAAAACCCACAATCAGAGGCCATGGCTTATGCCTTTGGTCGGGTCAATGCATCCCCCGTTGCCACGGCGCCAGAGCCCATGCGTAACAACCCCAAAGCCTTTGTCATCAAGGGCCAGTGCTATGTGCGACCTGAGCATGTGACCCAGGGCATGATTCCCAAGGGTTCAAAAATCATCCGTACCGAACCTGAGGGTTCGCAAAGCCTCAATGTCTGGGAAGATGCCTCAGGGCGGACCTGGTATGACATGGCATGAGGTAGATGTCTTGATGTAAGGCACAAAAAAAGACCCGCCATTGCTGACGGGTCTTCCACAAAAACCTGTTATTATTTACTTACTCACCTTGTTCACCACGGCTTTGAAAGCCTCTGGGTGATTCATGGCGAGGTCAGCGAGAACCTTGCGGTTGAGTTGAACGTCATGTTTGTGCAACTTACCCATGAAGGCAGAGTAGGACATTCCATGAAGACGAGCACCAGCATTGATGCGCGTAATCCAAAGGGCACGGAAGGTGCGCTTTTTGTTACGGCGATCCCGATACTGGTATTGCAGACCTTTTTCGACGGCGTTTTTGGCGACCGTCCAAACATTTTTACGTCGGCCAAAGTAACCCTTGGCCATTCCCATGATGCGCTTTCTACGGGCGCGACTGGCAACATTGTTTTGTGAACGTGGCATAATTGAATAGATTTTGGTAACGCGGCTGTTGAAAGAGCACTTTAAAAGCGTTTACACATGGTTATTGATTCCGGATGATTGATGGTATGGGGGTTCAGCTCAGATACCGAGTTGACCCTTGATGTTTTTCACATCAGCCTTGTGGACCAATGTGGAATGTGTCAAAGCACGCTTGCGATCTTTCGATTTCTTGGTCAAGATGTGACTCTTGAACGCGTGCTTTCGCTTGATTTTACCTGAACCAGTCAGCTTGAAACGCTTCTTGGCAGAGGACTTGGTTTTCATTTTAGGCATAGCTCTCAGGTTTTGGTTTTTGTGGCTATTTTTTAATAGGTGCAATGAGCAAGAACATCCGTTTCCCTTCTAGGTGAGGCAGAGCCTCCACTTTTCCTAGGTCGGCAACATCTTGTGCAAGGCGAAGCAAAAGCAACTCGCCCTGCTCTTTGAAGATGATGGATCGTCCACGGAAGAAAACGAAAGCCTTGAGCTTGGATCCGTCTTCGAGGAATTTTCTAGCATGTTTGAGCTTAAAGGCGTAATCATGGTCATCAGTTTGAGGTCCAAAGCGGACTTCTTTGATGACAACTTTTTGTGCCTTGGAGGCGATTTCCTTCTGTTTCTTCTTCTGGTCGTACAAGAACTTCTTGTAGTCAATGATTTTACAAACAGGGGGATCGGATTTTTCAGCGATGAGTACCAAATCCAGGTCCTGCTCTTGCGCGCTAGCTAGGGCAGAACGCGTGTCAATGACAATGGGTTCTTTACCGTCTTGAATCAAACGAATGCTCGGTGCGAGAATTTCGTCATTGATTCTGTTGGGGTACTCTTTTTCACGTCGACCTTGGCGATAACCGCCTCGGCGTTTTCCTCGTGATGAGCTCTTTCTTTTTCTCAGGGTCTTGCGTTTTTGGTTGGATTTCTTGTCTTCATTGCGATATCACACAGTGAGTTCCTTGTCAACTTCAGCTTGAACCAACGTCGCAAATGCGTCATGACTCATGGTGCCAATGTCTCCCAGGCCGTGACGGCGAACTGCCACCTCTCCGGTTGATACCTCTTTCTCACCAACGATCAGCATGAAAGGAATCTTCTGAACTTCCGCATCGCGGATCTTCCGACCGACCTTTTCATTCCTTGCGTCAACGAGGGCGCGAATATCGGACTTTTCTAGCAGATTGACAAGCTCTTGGGCGTAGTCATTGTATTTCTCTGAAATTGGAAGGATACTAACCTGTGTAGGCGTTAGCCATAAAGGGAAGTTGCCGCCGCAATGCTCAATCAATACGGCGATAAAACGCTCCATCGAGCCAAATGGCGCACGGTGAATCATCACAGGTCGATGCATTTCATTGTCCGCGCCCTTGTATTCAAGCTCAAAACGTTCGGGTAAATTATAGTCCACCTGGATGGTGCCAAGCTGCCATTTTCTACCCAAAGCATCACGGACCATGAAGTCCAATTTAGGGCCATAAAAGGCAGCTTCACCGACTTCAGTTACCGTTTTCAAGCCTTTGCTTTCAGAAGCCTCAATGATGGCTGCCTCAGCCTTGTCCCAATTGGCTAGGTCGCCAAGGTATTTTTCCGGTTTTTCAGGATCCCTAAGACTGATTTGCGCTGTGTAATCCTGGAAGTCAAGCACCTTGAAGATGTAGAGAACCAGGTCAATAACCTTGTTGAACTCTTCTAACAGTTGATCAGGCATGCAGAACAGGTGTGCATCATCTTGGGTGAAGGATCGGACACGGGTCAAGCCGTGCAATTCACCACTTTGCTCATAGCGGTACACCGTGCCAAATTCAGCATAACGCACAGGCAGGTCCCGGTAGGAGCGAGGCTTGGATTTGTAGATCTCGCAGTGATGCGGACAGTTCATGGGCTTCAAGAGGTATTCCTCTCCCTCTTGAGGGGTGAGAATGGGTTGAAAACTGTCTGCCCCATATTTTTCGTAATGCCCGGAACAAACGTAGAGCTCCTTGTTGCCAATGTGCGGTGTAATGACAGGTTGATAGCCTGCTTTTTTCTGAGCTTTTTTCAGAAACTGCTCCAATCTCTCCCTCAATTCAGCCCCCTTTGGCAACCACAAAGGAAGCCCCATGCCAACCTTTTTTGAAAAGGTGAAGAGCTCAAGTTCTTTGCCCAATTTCCTGTGGTCTCTTTCTTTGGCTTTTTCTAGCAATTCCAGGTGCTCAGTCAGCAACTTAGCCTTGGGGAATGCGATGCCATAGATCCGTGTGAGTTGGGGTCGTTTTTCGTCGCCACGCCAGTAGGCACCCGCCACTTTGAGTATTTTGATGGCTTTGATTAAGCCCGTGTTAGGGATGTGTCCACCGCGGCAGAGGTCCGTGAATTGGCTGTGGTCACAAAATGTGATGCTGCCATCTTCAAGGTTTTCAATCAATTCTGTTTTGAAGGGGTTGTCAGCGTAGGCAGTCAATGCATCAGCTTTGGAAACTGAACGCTTGGTGAATGCAGCTTTTTCTCGAGCAAATTCCAGCATCTGCTTCTCCAATTCCAGAAAGTTGCCCTCACCAAAGGGTTCTCCTTGGAAATCCACATCGTAGTAAAAGCCGTTTTCTATGGATGGACCGATGGTCAACAGAGCATTAGGGTAGAAGTGAAGGACGGTCTGTGCAAGCAAATGCGCACCGGAGTGCCAGAAGGCTTGCTTGCCTTCATCGCTATCCCAGGTGTAAAAAATCAGGCTGCCATCGCCGGGAAGAGGATCGTGAATC
>Ga0308018_10000722_pt1 | contig 16012 bp, 4 predicted proteins | sample Neamet282_FD_203130 | JGI IMG/M metagenome (GOLD analysis project Ga0308018, IMG submission 203130) | Marine microbial communities from water near the shore, Antarctic Ocean - #282 | ecosystem: Environmental > Aquatic > Marine > Unclassified | place: Southern Ocean | collected 2014-10-01
TAGCTGAAGAAGAAAAGGAAGAATTAAAATCTGGAGCTTATCCAGAAAATCCTATGGAACCTGAAGCTACAATTCCAAAAGCAGATAAGTTAAATACTGACTCACTATTCCGATGACGGATTATAAATTTCAGGATGAAAGATATTTGTATCGTCCAGATACACAACGTAAATTAAGCCTATGGAGTAAGATTAAAGTTACATTATATATTAGTCTAATATCCATTGGAATTCTTGTTGGGTTAGCTACGAGTATTCTACTATTACCTGTAGCTATTACTTTAGTAGTAGCGTTTATTGGGTTTGTAATAGTTAAAATACTAATAAGAAATACTAAATAAATGGATGTACACAGTATAAAAATAGCCTTAGTACAAGGGCTTATTGTATTAGTACCTACCTATATCATGGCATTCCTAACAGATAAGATGGTATGGACTATTCCTATGCTAGCTGCAGCAAGTTTTGTTGCAGCGAGTATTAAGAAGGACATTACTGAACGTAAGATCGACGAGGATGGAATGCGAAAAGATAATGAATCAGGGCATCACCCTGACCTAGAAGACGGGTGATACTAGGGCTAGTTCACCATTCCCTTTAGTTGAGAGAGCGCTTCAAATAATGTTACATTATTCGCTTCATCAAACATGTCATCAGTTTGAGCAAGATTAGGCATGAAGTCTCCGCCTAACCATGCGCTATTTACATTACCTAGGGTAGGTACTCCGGTCATTTCTTGTACAACTGCAGAAATAGCTACAGATGATGGATTAGTTTTTACTAATCTTTTAACAGCTCTTTGATTTCTTAGCCAGTAAGATAAGAAAGCTGTAGCACCAAGAGAATCTAGTAGCTCTAATGGAGCAATTAACGATTCATCAAATAATACGAATGCTTCTAATGATTCATGTAGTGATTGTTTAAAGCTCTGTCCTAAAACATTTTGACTATGCTCCATCATTACATACCTACCCATGAAGTCTGTCATTTGAACTACTTGCCTAGAGTACTTGTATGGCAAGCTTTCTTTAGTCCAAAATAAAGTGTGAGCTACAGTTTGTAGGCTTCTAGGAATTTTATCTCCAATTTGTTTAAGATTACCTTTAAATACCATACGAGATAACCTATTCCAATACCCATCTAATTGAGCTTCGTTTAGATCTTCAATAATAAGAGAATCTACTCCAGCTTCATTCATTTGATGGATCCGATTACCTTCAATTTTAGTTGTAAGTCTTTCTACTTTTTGAGCTTCAGAACTATTACTTGGTAACTTTTTAGTATCGATTTCATATTGGAGCTTATTTCTTTCCATCACATCTTTACTGTATCTCCGATACTCTGAGATGCCTTCAATAGTCTTATTAAAAATATAAGATACTGGAATTTTACGCATCATTAATTGCGTAATATTTGACATCATATTTCCAAATATAACTTTTGGAACTGCTAAAACTACTCTGTTCTTACCGTACCCAACGGTTTCTTTGATTGCATAGTGAGTTAGTCCGGCAACACGTTTAACAAATGGGTGTTTATTATCATCAAAATATTTAAGTTGAGTAATATCTAATTGCTTATACCCAAATACTTTATCAACAATATCTAATCGAACCATAAATTTGCCATCTACAGCAAATTCTTGTATGTAATCTCGAATTGGACGAGGCATCTTTATGTATCTATCATAGTACTTAGACGCAGGATCTAATAGATTAATGAACTGGTTTGGATGAACTTTATATAACTTCTCCTGCTCGTGTACTAACAAGTGAATGGTTTCTTTATCATTCTTAATAGTATTTTTACGATCTACTAAGTTTGAATGCATGTGAGCAAACACATGTTGAAATTCTAAATCTGGTTTAATAATTTCTTTTACATCCTTGTGATTCATCATAATACGGTAATCTGTAATTTGATTTGTTACTGGATCACGAACTGGACGAAATCTAAATCGTGGGTCAAATCTTAATTCTTTAGCTAATTTATTTTGAAACCTTTTAAATTCTTTAATTTTTAATTTAATTTTTGGTAGATTAGGCTGTCCTGTATCTCCAATTTGATAAGCTTTATTTAAACCTAGTATCTCAGTTAGAGTAGTTCCCTGGTTACGTTGATTAGTTGTAGACATGATTCCAGATATGTCTTTTACTTCTGCAGTATTACGATTAATGTACATTACAGTGTGAGTTTGATCTGCGGAAATCTTACTTAATGGCACAGAGTATGTATATCCCTGTTCATCCATAGCTTCTTTTTCTGCTACGGTACCGATTTTAATATCTGTTAAATTGTCCATCCTTTCAACAATGTATCCTTTCATCATGTGAATAGGATCGCCTTCAAACAAATCTCTTCGTGATTTAGCTTTATAGCTAATGTGCGCTTGCATAATGTTAATCATGCCATTGTTATTCGGATCAGCAGCAAATTCAGAATTAGCTAAGTTTTGTATTAAGCTAGCATCTTTTGTGTCGATATCACCTAATGCTGCTATAGTTGCATACGCATCTAACAGTCCAACTCTTTCTTCTGTTGGGTTAGGAAGGTGATCTACCGCAATAGAATATGCATTGGTATACGCATCAGGAAGTATTTCAGTATCTCCTGTCATCATAAAATGACCTAATTCAGCAGCATACTGAATAGCAGGACTCGACTTCCCTATCTGTAATCTACGTATAATATCTTTTTGTAATACTTTTCTGGCTGCTTTAGCATTGCTGCTCTTCCCAATTAGATCAATAATCTTTCTCATTCCAGCAGGTGAATCTAAATCCAGACCAGAAATTACAAGTTGAGATATATCTGTACGGAGCATTACATTAGTAAGTGCTTCTCTTGTTTCAACAGACATTGCATGACGTTTCTTTGGATCTAATGACTTCCAAATACTTGTTATTCCGTTTGCTCTATTGCCATTAAACCAGTCTATTTGAAAAGTCTCTGCTAATTGACGTTCTTTAGAAATGTGAACTTTTGATTGTAATAATTGTTCAATCATTTCTTCACTAAGAACACCGTCTCCAAACTCTTTAGCTAATCCCCGTAAAGTAGAATTCATATTCCCCATAATACTATCTCTAATTTCTTTAGCTGAATTCTCTTCACTAAGAGTAATAAATGGGAATGTCACCAGACCCGTAGCAATCTTTAACGGTAGTGATGCACTTTTAAAATCAGGACCTGATTTACCTACCTGTTTCTGGAATTGGGCGAATGCTTTATTAGCAAAAGCTCTAAGTATTTGATCAGATGCATCTAAAGCTCTGTATGTTTTACTTTGGATCTGTGCATGCTTACTCTTATGTTTATTTTGAATAGCAACTAGCTGCTCAGTCATAGCAATAGCTTCAGAGAATTGACGATTATCTGTAGCGTTATATACTTTGTTACCAAAAGTTTCTCGTAGGGTATCTACAATAAGCTTAATAACATCCAGCATTTTTCCAAATAGCCCAGTTCGTTGAGCAACCGGATTAGTCTTCATAAAATTAGATAATGAAGCATTCGTATTTGCGTAGGCTAAAAACTCATGTAATCGATTAGCTTCTTTTGCGTGAAAGGCATGCTTATATTGCTGCCTAGCCATAACAACTTCTTCAGCAGTAGCTAAATTAGTGGGCCCTGTACTAGCGGGGAGGAATACTTTGTATCCTTGGCCTTTGCCATATTTTTGCTCTAATGTGTTTTCAACTTGTGTATATAGCTTTTCAATCCGCTGTCTAATTAACGGCTTTTGATCTATCGCCATAGAAGTCATGGCATGCAGTAATTCATGCGTATATACTTCTTGTGGAGATTGCCCATTACGAGTAGTTGGAGATTGTTGACTAACTGATACTGTTACCCGCTCTTTTGCTTCACTGTATGCGCCTTGAGTAATCCCCTGGATCTGCTCATAAGTTAGTTGAATACCCGCAGTAGAATTAAAGCCTTCACTAATAATATCTAAAACACGACTTAAAGTATCTGTGTGACTAGCCTCTTCTTGGGTATTATTATAGTAATCCCCAGATAGGTTAGTAAAATCGGTAAATAGATTTTTAACAGTATTTCCAGTTATGTCATTCAGGTCAGTGGATTGACTAATCTTTCCTTTTGGCGCTATTAGAGAATTCTTTAGCTCCTCTCTCTGCTCTTTGGTTAGCTCAGGAAAGAACTCTCCTTGAGTATACTCATCAAACTTTCTATTGAACGTTTTTGCAATAGGGGTTTTAGTGACTGGATTGCGATCATGGTTCCTGACCGTATCATCAACAGATTCTAAGAGCCCATCTAGCAGTGACTCATTAAGATCTACTCCAGGTTTTTGCATAAGCATCTGTAGAGATTCAATAAACCCACCGTTCTCAGAAGCTAATTGTTCTAATTTACGTCTAAATTCTGAATTAGTATTTGTTGTGGAATCAAATGATTTTAATAGATCATCTAATGTAATTTTTTTATCATCTGCTTTATTTTTATTATCAAAGAATTCATTAGCAATCCAGTCTTCAAGTTCGTCCATCAATTTAGGAGCACCATCCGGAGCACTGTTATCTAATTGCTTAGTGATACCTATAACTTTCTTTACTTGTTCATGTGTTTGTTCAATCACACTATGAGTTCGATTGTAGTGAAGAAACAGTTGCCCGTAAGCTTCACTAATAGTAGATAGCTGTTCTGGGCTAGCCATGAATGCATCATGCAACATTAGTACATTCACATCTCCTACCCAGCGCTTACCATTAACACTAATATTTGGATCACCATTCATTGTCTGAGTTAACAGAACAGAGTCCATGTTAATGATCTGGCGGATTAATGCAGATACCCCGGGCTCAATAAATCTTAATTGTTGTGGAAATGTATTATGTGTTTGTGGAGCATTCTGATCGTATGTACCATCTTCATTTTGCTTAGCAGTTCGATACTCTACTCTCTCATCTGCAAATTTATCTATACCTTTAAGTCTATCTTGTAATGCTTTACTAAAAGTAATATTTCTAAATTTAAGTATACTTGTTAATCTCTTGTTAGCTGATTCACTTAGGTCGTCTACATTTTTTTCTACAAACTCAGTAAGTTTTTTCTCAGTCCAGATATAATTGTTATCTTTATCTTTAGCATCAATATCTTCAGGTAATCCTACTTTTTCTTTTAATGTTGAGATATTTTGAGTTTTAGATAGATCAATGAAGCCCTCAACATTCCCATTCTCATCTATACTAGATATAGGTCCTTTGTATTGGGGGAATACTTTAATTAACTCGCCTTTTGTATCCTTAATAAGATTAGTTAATTCTTTTCTAGTTAAGCTGCTACGGTTTACACCCTCAGCTTTATTCACTTCATTGAGTTTATTCTCATAAGCCCTTTTAAAATGAATGAGGAAGTTACCATGCAGTACTCCACCCATCTGAACAATAGCATCTCTAGCTGCTTGAGTAGGCTCTAACATAGTCTTGAGACCATGATTGAATCTAGGAGCTATAGTTGTACTAATATTTGCTTGTAAATAGTTATCATTAAAATATTTATTTAATGATTCCCCGGCCACTAATGATTTTATAAATGCATCTTTTGTAACAACTCCTTTGCTGCCTTTGTTATCTTGTTTAAAAGCCCCCAATGCATCTAATGCATTTACAAAATCTCTCAGTTCTTGTATAAATTCTAAGTTTTCTGGAGTTCTTCTAGTTTCTCCTTCAAGTTGTTCACCTACTTCAGTAAATTTATACTCTTCAAAAAAAGCTGCTGCTTCCTTTTCTGAATTTTTCAGATCAGTATATGTTCGTTGTAGTATTCCAACTCTAGAATAGATCTCACCAATAATATCTTTAGTAACATCTTTAGAAATACGGTCTATGCCTCCGCCGTACATGTGGATAATAAATGGGTATTTAACTACACTACGTAAGCCATTAGCATCCTGCGTAAAATCAGGATATAAAGTATTAAGTGCTCCATTTAATTCGTTATAATCTTTTAAAAAGTTTTTATTAGCTTTATCTTGTTTGACAGCTCGTTCTTTTTCTTTTTTATCAAGTTTTTTATTAAATGCAGCTTGCTGTTCTTTAGTTTGTCTGTTCATTCTTGCACCAGATTTTAATGGCTTTAGAGCAGGCAAATTTGCTACTTTTCTTGCAAGATTCAGCTCTCTAAATGCCGCTGTACGTTCAGGACCAGGGGCCATATCATTAAAAAATGCTGCCATTACATTTGTTTCTACTGCTAATTCATTGGCATATAATTCATCTTCTGCTTTAATTTCATCCTCAGACATTACTTCATAGGTTTTGGAATCTCGTTTTGTCCAATCTGGAATTGGTTTATCTCTGTCATAGTATTGCTTTCTTGCAAATGCTTTAGTTTTACGTTTTTTATCAATAACGTCATCTCGATGCATTAGTTGTTCACTAATGCGTTCTTCACTTTTATCTTCCCATACTTTATATTTATTTTTATTTGTTCTATATTTAGAAAGTTTGTTGTAATCATCTTTCCAATTATTATCCGTAATAAATTCATAAGGTATAAGATTATTTTCAATATTTGTTGTGCCATCTCCCATTGCTTCTTGTACATATTGTGCAAGAGTTTGGTATGTATCAGGAGCTTTAGTATCATGCTCTGTATCATCACCAAAGTAAGTAGCTACTTTAGCAAGCATCTCTGGCATATTTTCCCACATAGGAAATTGCATTACATTCATTGCAAAACCATTAGAGATACCATCGATCTCCATAACAATATCTGATTCAAATGATGTATTGATTGTTCTCTTAAAGCCTAGTTTAGCTGAAGGCATACTATCTACTTTCATGTATTGCGATAATCCAGCAATACCTTGAAGTAGTGACATATTGCCACCTTTAGTAAGGTCATTAGATTTAACAATAGACAAAGCATCAGCAAACTCTTTAGCAGCTGCCTTCTTTGCTACAAGGGCATTCTTATATTTAGTCTTATTAGCTTTCTTACCTTTAGTACTTTCTACAAGGGATCTAGCTTTAGTTAATTTCTGGTAGGTATGCACTGCTTTCAGTACATCTTTATCCTTAACGAGGTCAGTGAAATTTATTTGTGACTCACCATAAGTTTGCTTGTCTATATCATTCCCAAAATTCTGAGCAACAGCTAGCTCAAACTTCCATAGATTCTTTTTATTGTAAGTTTTCGGTTCCCATGACTTTAATAAGAAACGATCAACTTTACTTCCTTGAGGATTAATACTGCCTTCTTGCATAATTCTATGATGATTTTGAAGGCTGTATGTAAAATAGAATTTATCTAATTCAACCCGATCATTGGCTTCTACAAGTCTTTTTAAACTATCTAATTTATCTCTATTAGAAGCTTCCTTAGACTCCATATCATACTGATGCCATTTCCCTTTTTTAATAGGGTCACCCTTCTTATCTAACTGAGGTTGACCTTCTTTATCTAATACATATATGTATTCATTATTATCACTCTTAGGTGCTTTATCACTAGTTTCGTATAATTCCTCAATGCCCATGATTTCTTTTAAAACATCATGGTGGTCTTCAAATAGATCACTAACTATATCCATTGGTTGAGACTTACTCCACTCAACCTTATGGAGTTTTTTCATAAGTCTCTGAACTTCTAGAGGTACATCTCCAAAAGTACCAGATACATTAGTTTTAATGTCTTGTGGGGTTTGTAATGGACCAGCAGTAGAATGAATATCTAACTCAAGTGCTGTAGTGAGATCAGATACTGCAGTTAGCCCCTCATCAGAAGGAGGCCGGTCTTCATTTACTTTAAGATGTCTATATCCTAATCCATCTTTGTCTGCTTGAGATCCTTCCGGATTGTTATTATAAATTCTACCTTCTGCACTAGCTTCAGCAAAATCCCATTTGTGTATGTCTTTAATAAAGTAAGCTTCGGAATCATTACCCTGAGCCGTTTCAATAGCAGCCATACCAAGAGCAGGGAGTAAATGTTCAAAGTATATATCTATGCCTTCTTGTGTTAGTTCACCTGAAGCTTTTTCAGGAGATAGATGTAGCATTTTAGAGATATCATGGCCGATTTGCTTAGCTACATCATTATACCCATAACCGATTTTACCTAATTCTGTTTTTTCATTTTGATCTAGTTTCTGACCCCCTCCATAAAGAAAGGCTTCCATTTTAAAGTCATTGTCCCCAAATCTATTATTGTCACTAGTTCTTTGTCTCCAGGACATTGCCCCAACCATCATTGAGAATATTACTTGATTAGGTAGAGTGCCTTGCTGGTTGTTGGCTCCAGGCTTATCATCTTCTCGATAGAGTAATGATAAAGGTTGCCTAATAGCGTAATTATCTACATCCATTACCTCACTAAGAGGAACTGTGAGGGATTTACTATTATTAGCATTAGGACTATTTATGGTTACATTTTCACCATCAATAGATTCAATAACAAAAGTAATACCAGCATATTTAAGTTTTTCTTCAGCATCTAAAGATGTATCTAGCAGTACAACATGTCCCCCTTCTTTAACTCGGTGATACAAGGTATCTCTAAAACGTGCTGAAAATTTAACATATCTATTTGCTAAAATTGTAGCTGATTTAGCATTAATACCTAGTCCCTCTAAAGCTTTAGATAATTTAGCTACTGATTCAAAATCCGTATCAGCTAAATTCTGTAATCCTAAGATTGTAGTCTTCTTACCTACACTAACTAGATCAATAAATTTCTTACCAGCTAATCCAAGAGCTTTATCTAAATTTTCTTTTGATACTGCATCTATAACAGCATGGTACATACGAGTAGCAGTCTCTATAAAATTCTTTCCTGTGAAGGGGAATTCGAGTTGCTCTCCTTTTTTACCTTCTGTAGATTCAGCACTTTCTCGCACATCAGGAGCAACTTCATCAGAACCTGGAGGAGGACCTTCAGGTGGCTTATCTTTTCCTGGAGAGTCACCGTCTTTTGTTTTAGAGTCATCTTCTGCGGATTCTTCCGCAATTCTGGCTTTAAGACCTGCAATTGTTGTCTTGAGGGATTCAATTTTCTCTTGAAGTATTGGCCTATTTTCATCGGTATCCTCTGTCTCATTAAAGGCATTTGCCGTATTTTCTAATAGTTTTTCAGCTGCTTCTAATTGATCTTTTAAAGATTGTGTTTTGTCTCCTGGTTTATCTACTGTAATCTTTGATCGATCTTCTTCTGTTACTTCAGTGACAACACGACCAAGTGTTCCTCTTAATTTAACTAACTGGTCATACACCTTCTGCTTAGCTTCAATCTTAATTTCCTGATTAGCAGCTTTCTGGGCCATGGAGGTATTCTTATACCCACGTACTGTACCCATGATTAATTTACCATAATCAGCTTCTGATTCTAATGTAGCAATAAGGCCACCAGATGGCTTAATAGTAAAGTTCTCAAACTTATGTGCTTCATCACTAATAAGTGTCACAAATTGCCCATTTGATTTACGAGACTCAAATGATTGCCCTTCTTTGTATTCCGTTCCATTTGCTTTAGCGTCAGCTTTTGCATCTGCTTCTGTTAAAGGCATAGTTTGTACTTTGTAGTTCATCTTTCGTACACCTCTCGGTGAACTTTCATCTATTGAACCCACAACAACTGCACCCATACCAGATGCTAAATTGGGTATTCCTCTAGCTTGTTTAAACGCTGTTACTTTAGCAGTTAAATTCCCAGCATGAGTCTCCATCTTAGATGTAATTGATCTAATATTTCTCTCACGAATTACAGGATCTGTTAGATTCTTATAGGCATTAATTATCTCTTCATAATATGTAGCTAGACCTTTCCACTTCTTAGAATCACCTTCTAGAATTTCTTCATGTACACTAGCTAATGATTTATCTGCTTGCTCTTCTTTTTTAGCTCTATTAGCTTTTTCTATTTTTCGTTCAACTTCTTGCTTCCAGAATTCAAGATCTTCAGGAGTAGAAGCTGCATCATCTTTAGCGGCTTGTTCTTTTTTCTTTGTTTCATCAATAGACAATGCATCAATCTCTTCTTGACTATCATCTATAGAACCAAATGTTTTGCCAGTTTTGCCTTCTTCTTTAGGGCCGTATTGTTTAACTAATCTATCAAACTCAGCTTGAACTAGCTTTTTAGAAGCATCACTTAAATTTCGTTGTGCTAGTGCTTCAAGTTTTTCCAGAGTATTACGAGGATCTTCATTAGTTCTAACTCGGTTAATTAATTGATCTACAGGGACAGTTTCATCAACGCCCTTTAACCGTACATGTACTTTACCGTCTGCTTGTTCTGGTAAAACTTCCTGAATTATGTAGCCCTGTGAAGAGTCAACTTCTTCATTATCCGTATTTTTTAAGTCAACAATATCGCCTTTACCATATTCAGTCTCTTCATCTAAAGGCAGATACTCTGGGTTGTTTGGGTCAGCTGTTACTTGTATTTCTTTAAGAACAGTACCAACTTCTTCATCAGAGATATCTTTTCCAGCATGTCTATTTATTTGAGTATTAAGGACCTCTTGAATAGTGCTGCCTTTTTTACCTGCTGCATAATCACTTTTAAGTTGTTCTTCATTTTTAGCTAGTTGATTTTTAATATGCTGTTTCTCAGATTTTAATAAATCTGAATTAGCCCTTTCTTCTACTTGAACAGACAGTTTATTATGTTGTTTAGTTTTAATATCTAAAGCTATAATTTTTTGGGGTTCAGATATATCTGAATCTTCAATCTGTTTGATTTCTGCTTCAAGTTTTTTAATCTCTTTTACTTTTTGTTTTCCATACTGAGTATCTTTTACTTTAATAGATGTATCTTTCTTTTTATCTGAAAATAAATCTGATACATAACCACGATTTAATTTTTCTTTAAGTGTAGGTTCTTTGCCAATAGGGGTAGGTAAACGTTTTTCAAATGCGTCTAATTCAGTACCTTTACCATCTAATTGTTCTTCCAATTGTTGCTGCATCTCAGTTAATGCATCTTGAATTGAAAAGGTACTATCGTTAATTAGAGGTCCATATGTTTTAAATAATTCTTGAATTACTTTATTATTACTTGTTAATTTTGGTTCAGCGTCTTGCCCCCATCTATCAATTGATGCATTAGGTAATTGAGCCAAAGCCTCTTCTATTTCTCTAACGTCTTTTTGTAATGATTCAAAGTTAGCTATATCTTTCGGATTAATAGATTTCTCTTGGTCGTCAATCCGTTTAAGATCAGATTCCAACTTAGTTTTAATAGTTTCTAAGTCCTTTTTAGTTTGGGCATTAGCAGAAGGAGATTTTGCAACATCGTATGTACCTTTAGCAATACGACCAGCAATCATTGGACCTGTCATTCCTGCAGCTCCGAAAAATTCTCCAGCTGCTCCTTTACCAACATCAAGAGTTTTAACTTCCTCTCCCATTGCTTTTGCCTTAAATACTACTTCCAGAGCACCTGTAGTTCCTTCACCTACACCACCAGAACCTATTGTAGCTGCTGCAGCGACAGGCTTCTTAACAAACATAGGCAAGTTTTTAATAGAAGCAGGAGTAACTTTATCAATATATTCTACTGATTTTTTCATCCAAGCTTTACGCCCAGGCAAGACAGCCCCAATAGTTCTATCTAAAATACCTACACTTGCTTTTTGAACTAGTACTTGCCCAGTAGTCCACCACTCAAGCCTGTCTTCAATTTCTTCTGTAAAATTCTCTTCGCCATTTTTCTCTATCCATTCAATTTTAGCTCTTCTAACTTCATCTAAAACAAAAGTAGTTAATATTGGTATTGCCGCAGCACCATTAGACATTAAGGCCATTGAATAAGCAGCACTACCTACACCTTTTTTAACATGAGCCATTTTATGGTTTTGTACTAGTTCCCAGATACCTGCCCAATCACCATTTTTAGCTGCAATTAAATCAATAGCAGCTTGTGAGCCCTGCCATCCTGCATCATTTTCTGGAAAAAATTCTCTCCACTCATTACCTAATTTTTCAATATCTTTAGATAATTGAACATTATCTTGAGCTTCTTTATCTAGGTTAGAAATAACATCAAATTTAGATACTCCATAATGCATAAGATTTTTAGCATCACTTTTCCATGCTTCTAGTTCAGGAGTTAATACTTTACTATTTCTAATAGCTCGATAGCTTTTAAGATCATCTTCACTAATATCTGTTTTAGGATCATTAAGTAACTTTTGACTTCCTTTTAACGCATTGTACTCACGTACTTTTCCATTTAATGTAGGATCGCCCATAAATATACGAGCTCCAGCTTCTCCTACCATAGCTACACCACCCAGTAACATATTCTGCCAATCACCCATAGACCATTCCTCATATCCACCATTTGCTATTATTCTTAAATTAGCATTATGAGAAATTTCATGAAATGTAGCAGCCTCTTCTGATGGAAAATTACTAACTACTTTTCCATTAATAATTGCTGAATATGTTCCATTTGCATGTGTAAGTACATTGCCATTAATATTTGTTACTTTAGACGTAGAAACAAAACTAGGTTCTTTAGTTAGCTCCTTAATTCTATTTTTAAAACTTTGACTAACAGTTGTTTCGTCAATACGTTGTGAAAATGTTTTTGGTGCCGTTTGATTCTTAATTATTTGTTGTTTTCGGTATGCAATAAGTTTTTCTTGAGCTGATAATTGTTTACCTGTTTCTACTTCTTCTGGTATTGAAGCAGGTTCAGTAGAAGGCCTGTTAGCTGCCTGTGCTTCTGCGTATTCAATGAGTTTTTGTTGAGCATTACTAATTACAGGGTCAATCTCTACATCGGGCTCTGATCTTACAGGATCTACTCCCTCCATACTTACCCATTTTGGATTTTCAGCTACAAACTTTTTAATTGCTTCTTCATTTTGTTTAGCTGTATCTACACTATCAACACTTTCATCAATCGTTATAAAATCAGGATACTTTTCAGCAAAATTTCTAATAGATGTATCTAGTTCTGCGGATGAAGAAGGAAGCCCCATCTTTGTAAGCAACTCTTTTATTCCATTTTTAAATGCACTAGGAACTGGAGTAGGTGATTGGTTTTCTTTAAGCTTCGGTAATCTTGGAACAGAAGAGTCTTCCACAGCCGTAGAACCTACACTGCGTTCCGGTTCTACTGGAATATCAGCAGGTATACGTCCTGAAGTAAAACTAGTGACAGGATCTGTAGCTGGTTGACTACCTACAAGACCTGATAAATGATCTACTAAACCCTGTGGAGTAGGGTTATCTTGAAACCAAGTTGGATTGCTTTCTACTACTTGAGAAGGTACAAGTTCTGCAGCTCGTCTGGTATCTCCATTCATAGCAGCTTGCAGTATTGTAGCTCCATTACCTGCTCCAAGAGTATGCATTACATACATACTACCATTTGTTACAGGAATATTTTTACCTTCTAAATTGTCTTTATCGTCACTTGCTAAAAGATCCTCAGCAATTTCTTGTTGAGCTCTATTGGTTCGTCCATCTGCAATTAATCCTGCATTAGGGTGCTTAGCCATTAAACCAGCCCAGGTGCCTTCCGTAAACTGATACGTTCCTGTAGCTGATGAATTTGGATTTTGTGCAGTGTTAGAATCTACCTGACCACCGGTTTCTGCTCCTCTAACTAAAGCTTTATATGATTCCAAATTGAATACTTCTTCAGTACTGGGCCCCTCATTGCGTGTGTCTATGCCTTGCATGTATTGTTGATGCATTGCAACACGAGGATCAATACCTAAAGCTTTTTTAGCTTGAAGTACTGTCTTAGCTGTATCGATATTTCTTTTAGAAGTATCTTTAGCGAAAGCCAATCGAGCTCTGGCTATTGTATCTTCTGTAGGAGGGGGCGTAGTTACTGCAGTATCAGATTGTCCAATAAAATCATAAGCACTTGGATCTGGTTCTTGTACAGGAGTACTAGTATTTAAAAATTGCTGAATAATGGAATCGTTACTAGACTGGGCCATGAGTTCATTATATCCATAGGAAATTTAGGAAGAAGTTTACTGAAGTGCCTGCTTTAGGTTTTTGACTCCTTTTTGAACAATTCCGCCAAGGACTCTGTTATCAATTTCTCTTCCACTATTAAGACTAAGTTCAAGATCAAGATCTTTTGCTTTTTCCCACCATTGCCAATTACTTAATGTCCCCTGTTCGTTCACTTCTTGTTGTGCATTTTTTGCAAATGCTCTTAAATCTTTAATACCTTTTGTAACATTTAAGGGTTGATTACTACCTAAATCAAGATTACTGACGGATGCTGATGCTTTAGGTAATCCTTCAAGAAATAGTTTTAGTAATTCTCTATCAGTCAGTTTCTCTGCATCTTGGCTAGATGTGCCCATAACCAAATCACTTGGAGTAAAGAAATCATTTCTTAACGCACCTTGACCTAATATCGCTCTATTAATTGCTAAATTAAAAGCTTCTTCTGCTTCTGTATCTTGTAATAAAAATTGACCATCATTAGGTCCACCTTTTTGAGAAAAAATTTGTTTAAATCTATCAATTACTTTACTACTTTGTTTAATAATTTTTCTGTAATCATCCCCATCAGGATCCATAAATTTGCCTAATTTAGCCACCAACTGATCTTTGATGTATCCTTTTCTTCCATCCCTTCTCATAGCTAGCAATACGCCAGTTTGACCGCTTTTAAACGCAGCGCTCTGTTTCATTTCATCAGCTACTCCTTTAGAGCGGAACTTAGCGAGATCTTCACCACGTTGTATTGCAAACGCAAGGTTGCCATCTTTTTTAAAGTCTTGTTTAATTCGAGCAGTTAAAGATGCATCACTCAAATTTGGGAATTTTTCACGATAACGTTCTGTTAATTTATTTTTTAATTTATTAGCTTGAACTGGAGTGATGTATGGAGTACGCCCGTCAGATGTTGTAAATTCACTTTGTGGATTTACTTCGTTAAAAAGTGCAACAGGATCTGATACTGTTCGTTCAAGAGCTATATTAATAAACTCATTAAAAGGTGCAAGTGCTTCACCAGTTATATTATTTTTTCTAGCAAAAGTTAATAATTCGTTAATATTTCGATCAACGCCAGTTTGATCCCCAGTTTGTGCCGCTAAATTAATAGATTGGGTAATCTTACCAGCATAATCTTTTAATCTAACCTCTTGAGTAGTTTGACCAGCTTCAAGCGTAGTTTGACGATCAAAGTTCTGACCCCATTGAGACTTACTAAGTAAATCTTTAGCTTTAGCATCAAATACTGATTTATCCTGTATCCCTGTCCACTGCCCTTGTAATCTATCTGAAATAGTTTTAACGGCAGTATTGTAAGCATTAGTAGTAAAGCTATCTGGGTTAGTTGGGTCTACTCCGGCTCCTATAGCAGCTTGAATAGTTTCGGGCCTTATTTGGATATCAGCATTAGTAAATTGTTGACTATATATGTCAGTAATTTGTTTATCAGGAACAGCATTAGTTACATTAAATTGATGATGTTTTTCTAATGCTTCTTTGTACTGAGGAGTACCTGGTTGATACTGGCCAAGCTCTTTAAGTTCGTCTTTAATTTGTTGTTTATTTTGAAAGCCTTCTAGTAGATCTTTATTTCCTAGCTCTGTTTTAAAGTTATTTAAAGCTGTGGTTTCTCGATCTGCCAAGAGTTTCTCTCTTGCACTAGCTGTTTGTGCAGCTACTCCTTTATTTGCAAACATACCTAATTGATTAGCTAATACATCTTGTACGCCCTCTTTGGTATCTTGTTGAGCAAGAAGTAATTGAGTATCCGCATCAGCACTAGCACCGACTTGAGTAAGCGAGGCTTTAGCATTTGCAACTTGCGCAGCTCTCAAATCAGCATCTCTTTTATTTCCTGCAGCGTATTTATCTAATAATGTATTATCAGCTCGTCTAAGTACTGATGATATATTTCCTTTTAGTACTGACATAGTTTCTCCTTATACTGATTCATGCCCAACATTAGCATATGGATTTTTCATCCCTTGTGCTGTTCGGGTTTGATTTTGATCTTCTTGTCGTACTTTATAGTCGCCCATAGCTAAATCCCAACGTCTATTCACATCA
>Ga0308018_10000723_pt1 | contig 16009 bp, 16 predicted proteins | sample Neamet282_FD_203130 | JGI IMG/M metagenome (GOLD analysis project Ga0308018, IMG submission 203130) | Marine microbial communities from water near the shore, Antarctic Ocean - #282 | ecosystem: Environmental > Aquatic > Marine > Unclassified | place: Southern Ocean | collected 2014-10-01
CATTAGGTATGACTGGTGGATTAATGAGTGCTGGTATGCAACCTTACAACGCACTTAACGCATCTGGTGGACAACAGCAAGGCAGAGAACAAGCACTAATACAGGATGCTATGTCACAACAACAGTTTGAACAGAACCAACCTTATCAGAAGTTTAATCAGTATCAATCTGGCATTGCTGGATTCAGTCCTCTTGTAGGTAATGCGGGTCAAATGGTAACAACTACGCCTGGCAATAGTGCTATGAGTAACATAGGTGGTCTTGCTCAAGCATACTCACTTTTACGATAGGAGACACATATGAGTATTTTTGAAATAAGTGAAGCAGACCAAGCAGCCAATGATGCTTTTGCAAAAAAATATAGCATAGCAGATGCAATTCAGGCATTTCAAGATGGTGGATTTGGTGGTTCTGATGGAAATACTTGGGTCTCAGATTTAAACAGCAACGCAGACAATTATGCTACGCAGTCATATATGGATGATGAGCAAAGTTATACTCCACCTCCAACCTCTTATCCATCTAACTCTGATATGCAATCTTATATGGATGATTCACAAAGTTATAATCCTTCTAGTTTGTTTGACCAGAACGCACAAATAAACCCAGCAGGCACATCTTCCCCAGATGGTATGATGACTACACCTACTAATTATTTGTATCCAGGCGAAGCAATTGGAATTGATGGTGTACCCTACAGACCGAACGCTGGTGCTTCTACTGCAAGCAGTGGTGGTGGCGGTGGTGGAGCTTCTGCATACAGTGCACCACAAGAAGAAGCAGCTTACCTTAGCCAAGATTTAAGTCAACGCACACCTTCTGGTACTCAGTATGCACCAGATATGTCAGCATATAACGATTCATCTTTGTTTAATTACACTGGTCCTGGCGGAGTAGATGGGTACACATATGGTCAAGGTCTTCGCACTGATGGTGCAGACTATAGTATGTTTGGCACTCCTACTGATATGGTTAATCCATATTATGAGGGACAATTTGCTGACCCAGTTTCAACAGGGGTTGCAGACAGTGCCGTAGGTATGTCACCAATTGTTATGCCAGAAGGTATACCAGCAATTGGAGGAGGAAGTGGAACTACGCAGATGCCTGTTATGCCTAGACCTGGTGACAGTGCAGCAGACCTTACTTATGCACAACAAATAGCAGCTATGGGATTAACACCACAGACAGCACCTAGCACACAGTTTGGTACAGAAGTTGGCAGCAATACGCCATCGTTATTTGACAGACAACTAGCAGAGATGAGCCCAGAAAGAATAGCTATGATGAATTCTATTCTTGATGAACAAAATAGAATGCAACAAGGTCAAACAAGTTCTGGAACTGCTCCAGCTATGGATGACACTTTAGATGTTGAATCAGGTATGCAGCGTGCTGGTAATTATGGATTAACAATGCCAGATATGGGAAACAACTATGGTGTTGGTGGCAATTTTGGTTCTAACAGTATCTTTACTGGAAATGGACAAGATTTTTATGACGATGTTACTGGTGGTGAGTTTGCAGCACGTCAAAATTTTCTAGAACCAAGAACTGAAAATATGAAAGCTCTTGGCATAGAAAGCAATTATGAAAACAACTTTGATTTGGGAAGACCAGGAGACCCTAGCTATCAAGAGTTTGTAGCAGACCCAAGTAAATTTACAACAAACCAAAGACCAGACCAAGGTCTAGCGGCCCAAGCTATGGCTGACCAAATGATGGCTGGTTTAACAAAAGAAGAATTGAGAGATGGTTTATTTATTGAGCCAAACGTGAGCACAGGTAAGATGGGAATACCAGATATATTTACACAAGACAAGACACCTATTGAAGCAAGAGACGCTAGTCTTTTTGATTCTGGATTTGAGTTTGACCCAGAGAAGCCTTATGCTGAAAGAGGAATGACAGATGGTTTCTTATGGGAAGACAATAATGGCAACTTCCATAAACCGTGGGATGATATGGGACTAATAGATGTAATTCCTGGTATGAATGACCCTGAGTTTTTACGAGGTGAAGCTCTAACTGAATCTAGAAACCAAGCTTTAGCAGCCGAGCAAGCAAAACAAGATAAAATTGCTGCTGATGCTAATCAAGCTAGAGCTGAACAAGCTCAAAGACAACAAGAGATATATGCTAGAGAACAGATGGCAGCTAGAGAAGAAGTTGTCCAAAGAAATATAGCTGAGGCTAGGGCACAAGCTGAAGAACAAGCTAGAGTTGCAGCAGATAGAAAAGGTTTTCAAGACAGGATGGCGGCAACTAGAAAAGATGCAGCTAGAGTACCAGTATTTAGACCACCCACTGTTCCAAGTACACCTAAAAGCAGTATGGGATCAGGAAGTAGCTGGTCAAGAAGTCCGTTTGGAGGATTTTAATATGAATAATTTTAAGAAAGGAGAAAGATAATGCCTTGTATGTACAATGGTAGACCCGTAAAAGGTAACAAAGGCTCGTGCCCAGATGGAAGTACTTGGTCAGACACTCAAGGAGATGGTAAGCTTAATGAATTTGCTGACATAACTAATGCAATTCAAAGAAGATACAAGGATAAGGATGGAAATTACAAGCCAATGAATATGGCAATGGACGCAAGTACCGCTGCTATGCTTGTTCCTTTTATTGGACCAGCACTTGGACTTGGAATAAGAGGAGCTACTGGAGTAGGTGGTCTTATGGGAAAATTGTTTACTAAAAAAGTTGCCGAGCAAGCAGCAAAAACCACTTCAACTAGAGTTCCTAAAATAGCAAGTGATGTTATGACACCAATTGCAAAAAGAAATAAAGTTACACCAAGGTTTCAAGGTGGCAATCCCGCAACTGGTCTACCAATAAGAAGCGGAACATTTGGACCTGTAGCAACCCAGTCTCTTAACAAGGTAACAAGTCCAGCAATAGCTGCTGGAAGAAAGTTCTCTCCTTTTAGAACAGCAGGAACATTAGGTGTGGGTTCTCAAGTTGTTGATTATAATTTTCCTTTTACTGAAGATGGTATGAAAAGGAAACAAGCAAGAGATGCTACAGCTTTAGCAAACACACAAGCTAATCAATTAGCAGACCAAAAAGTAGTAGATGCTAATGCTACAGCAGCACTAGAATCTCAAAAGGAATCAGACAGAGTAGCGGGTCTAGGATTCTTTGATAAAATGAAAGAGCCTGGATACTGGGATACATCCATCACTGGAGTAGAGGGTGATGATAGGTTGTCAAGAATGGGAGACTTGCTCACATACTACGGTATGCCACCTTCTGGAAGAGCAGCGGCTGGACAAACACCATCAGAAATGTGGAAGCAAAGGTCTATCGATGCGGCTGCGGCTGTTGCTAGTGCTAGTGGTGCTAATAGTCAATATTCTAAAATTGGAAACAAGACAGGAATTGAAGCAATTGTTGAAAAAGTTAAGAAAGACTTTGGAAACACTTGGCTTCCTTTTGATGTGGCTCTTGGTGCTAGATTGGGTGATGATGAAGTTGAATCACTGGCCAGAGAAATGCACATAGAAATAGTTAGGTTAGCAGATATGCCAGAGAACAAAGGCAAGATGACATCAGAACTTTATGAGATAGCTAAGAAAAATTACGAAACTCGATAGGATAATATGGCAACAGTAGAAGAAGAAGAGTACATAAGAAGACTTAGTGCTATGCAGGCTTCAATGCCTCAGTTCAAATCTATGCAAGCCAAAGGTGCTCAGACTTTTGGTGAAATGGCTGGTTTAAATACCAATGCTATTGCAAACTACAAAGGCATACAAGACAAAGCACTTCAAGGTTTTCAGTACAACGAGCCTGGAAGATTATTGCAGTCTGACAAGCCAGTAGAGTGGTGGAAAGAAAGAGCTGCACTTAACTCTATGAATACTATTGTACCTATGATGGGTTTTGCTATTGGTAATGTAATGAAAGCTATGCCAAATCCTATAGCCAAAGTTATGGGCAGTGCAATCAACTGGGCTACTATGGCCACTACATACAATATGAATTTTGCAGACACGCTGGAAGAACACCAGCAGGCTGCGGGCAGAGAACTTACTACAGCAGAGAAACAGAAAGCTGCTGTTGTTAGTATAGGTGTAACTGCTTTGGATTTAATAACTCCAATCAAAGGTGCTAACGCCACATCTAGATTGCTTACTAAATCATTTGGTACTGGTGGTGTAGAAGCCACTAAGAAATCCCTGATCAAACTTGTAAATACAAACCGTCAAAGCCTAGCTAAACAGATAGGTGTTGGTGCTGGGTTTACTGGCAAGATGATAGGAACTGAGATGGCTACTGAAGCTGGGCAAAAGGCTGTGCAAATAGGAACTAGTGTAACTCCTGGTAGACTAGGAACAGCAGAGGGTGTGCAAGATATGTTTGAAGAAGCTATCATTGCTGGTCCTACTGTTGGTGCTGTTGGTATACCTGGTGCTGTGGGTGAAGCACGTTCAGTGAACAGAGACCTAAGCACTGGAAGAAGATTAGCAGATAATTTTAACAAAGACTTAATAGCAAACGCACCATCTGACAGTGTTGAAAAAGTACAAGGACAGATTAATATACCTATGGGCAAGGGATATGAATCTAGCTTTAAGTTATTAGCACAACAAGGCAATGATATGTTAACCAAGAAGTTTGGTGTTGACATTAAAGAAGGAGCAAAGAAACTTACAGAAACTATTGCATTCAAAGGCACAGCACCTCTTAAGAAAATTAGAGACAGAGCACAGTCTGGCCTTGCGTACAGTGCATCTAATAAAATACTACAGATGTTTCAGCCTACTGAGACTGGCAGCAATGAGCAAGGTGCAAGAGAAAACTTCTTTAGTTTAAAAGAAACAAAGACTGGTGAGTATCTAAAAGATGTAGTAAATGTTATAAACAAATACTCAAATAAAACTCCACTTGCTGGTCAAATAAATAAAAACATTAGCCCAGAAATGAGTGCTTACATTATGCACAAGATAGACCCAACTAAACCTGTTGCTAGTCTGCCTTCTAATTTTACTGGTGACGTTAATGAACTTAACTCAGACATACAAATTATAAAAGCAAAGCTAGAAAAAGTTAGGCTAGACTTGGTTAGTGAGGGTGTGTTGGGGTCAGAACAAAAAGTAGAAGACTACCTAACAAATCCTTTGAGTAAAGAATCAGTTAAGGCAAATGAAAAAGGATTCATTGAGAGTTTGCTTGCATCCAGTGAGCGTGCTGCACAAGAGAATGGAACAAAAGCCTTGACAACAGAAGAAGTACAAGAAATTGCTAGAGGTATTGTTGATGGGTATGACCCAAGCTTAAGAATAGATAGACCTTCAAAGAAAGACAGGGGTGGACTTAAGAGAAAATCATTTGAAAAATCTCGTAGTGAAGCATTTAAGTATTTAGACAGCATAGCAACAGAGTCTGGTCACGGTTCATTCAGAGAAAAGAACATAGAGAAAGTTCTTACTGGTTACTTACAGCAAGCAGCAACTCGCTTGGCTTCGGCCAGAGTATTCGGAAAGGATGCATCTAAATTAAAAGCTGAGCTATCTAAGTTGTCAAAGCTCAAGGGTGATGAAGCTATAACTCAAAAAGAAATAGATAGAGCATATGATTTGTATGACGCATCACATAATATATATAAAAAGGATGCCGACAAGAATGCTCTTGCAGCATCAAAGGTTGCTACAACTATAGGTGCGGTAACACACCTTGGTTTAGCTACACTGTCTTCTTTAAGTGAGCTTGCTTGGATAGGTGAGAGAGCTGGCTTTGGACATATGTTAGCTACACTACCTAAAGCATTTAAGTATGCAATAAGTGGAACAAGACGTGGTATGGCTGGCTCATACATACCTCCTGGCGAGAGTGCTACAGCTATGGCAACACTAGGATTTAACTTAGACCCAAGAGTCAATGAAAGATTAGACCAGATATTTTCTACTGACCAGAACGCTGTGCTTAGTGTGTACTTTAGAACACCGTTAGGTGGTATGCTTACTCAGTTCACAAATTTCAATAGGAACTGGGCTGCTCAAGCTATGATGCACAACATAAATTATAGAGCTAACAGTATGCTGGCTGGTGACATATCAGACATAGAACAACGAAGACTTAACAGTGAACTAAAAGAAAACGGATTAACTTTAGATGACTTTGCCCTGATCTCTAATGCTTTTAGAGGTGATGATGGCAAAGTTAAAGTGGACATAACAAGGGATGATGTACTAGACACAGTTGTTAAGACAGAGACTAGACAAGTATCCCCAGCTAGGAAAGGCAAGAAGGAAGATGTCAGAGAGCAAGATGTGACAGTAAGAGACTTACTAATACCTTGGTTGCATAAGGTAGTTGATGATGTAGTAGTACATCCTAAAGCTAACAACAAGCCACTGTGGATGTCCGACCCTAGGATGGCTATACTTGCACAGCTTAAGACATTCCCTGTTGTGTTTGGTAATACAGTAGTGAAGAGATTACTTAGAAAACTAAACCCTAAGCAGTGTACTCCAGACTATGGAGCTGCTGTTGGTGTAATAGGTGCTATTGCTATGGCTTATGCTTTTGTATACATAGGTGAGATGACTAAGGATGCAATCAAAGGAAAAGACTTTGAAGACCCCAGCTTTAAAGAGACACTAGATAGGATGGGAATAACTGGTGCAGTTGGTATGGTTGGTGGTGCTGGAAGATTCCAGGATGGTGCTGTAGTATCACTAGGTGGTACAACAATTGGTGCACTAGACACACTTTTTGCTGATGTGATAACTCCAATATGGAATGCTGACGAGGGTGGTCTTGAAGATGTTAGTGTAGGTGGTAACCTAATGGATTGGCTTGCTAAGAGTCTTGATGGTGCTCTCGGTGCGGCTGGTGTTGGTCTTAAACCATTTCAAAATATTGTTGGAGTAGATAAGTAATGGCTTGCGGAACTCAAGTAGTACCTGGATACAACGAATTTAATGAAAAGATGGAACAGCACGGTGGTAAAGACCCAGCGTTAGAAGCAAAGTTGAATCAGCTAATAGCTAAACAATTTGCGAAAAAAGAATCTCAAGTTAGGAATATGCCAGTTGCTTATGGTGATTCAGTTGCTACAAGAAAGGGGGATGCAGTGACTGAAAAAATGCTTAGAAGACTTAGGGAGCAACAAAAGGCAGGTGTCATATCTTCTTCTGAAAGAAAAAACAAACTGAATGAAGAGATAGAAAAAAACAAAAGAGCCTTTGAGATGAGCAAAGACTCCAGTAGAAAATCTTTCTTAGACCAACTAGCTAGCTAGGCTTACATCTATATAACCTACCCGCTTATCTTTGTGGGTTGCCCCAGCAAAATCAGTATGGGATGGTAGTCTCCTATCCTCCCAAGCAAAATCATAATCATCTGACGCTAACTTACTTACGTTAAAGATGTACTCACCACTAGGTGTGGATATTATATATAAGAATTCTTTGCCACTACTGTTGGCCTCTTCGAGGTTAGCTGTGAATTTCTTGTGCTCTATCATCTGGGTATCATAGTGTGTTCTTCTACATTTAAACTCCACTACATACGCATCATCATATGCATCAAAGGTACAGTACTTGTCTGCTGTGGCTGACAAACTTGTGCCCAATTTTCTGCTTGCTATATCTTGCAATTCAGATTGTGTCATACTAGCTCCATTTGTTCAAACTCTATACGACCATCAGTAGCCCAGTACTTACGTGCTCTAATCATAACTATCTGTTTGTCGTTCTTATAATACTTACCTTCTAAACTATCTAACGTAGCTTTAACATAGTTGTCTATGTCTGCGTTGTTATCACAATGCTTTCCTTCTTTGTCTGCTCTCTTCTTTTTAGACAGAGCTTTAGGTAGTTGCACATAGAAGTCTATCCTTACAGACAACAGTCCTTCTAGTGGTGTTGCATCATAGCTTTCAAGTAGCTCTCCAAATTCTTTTTTAAATTCAGTATAGCGTTTAGGAAAATAAGTAGACCAACGACCTACCCTTGCCCTGCTTGCTACCACTGGCTTTATAGGGAACACTATTGGGTTGTCCATTAGTTATCCTCTGCAAGTATTACTTCTATCTGCTTCTCTATAAAAAAGCGAGCCTTCCTTAAATCATCTAGCCTACCATCACCCTTATGCTTGTGCTCCCAGCGAGACAGATATTTAATTGCACTGGCTGTTAGGTATGAAAAATCCTGATCTATTATAAAATCTATTACCTCTATCTTTCCTTGTGTGTAATGACTCGGTGAATTTATTTTGTCTTCTGACATTGCCCTTCTCCAGTTTAGCTTAGAGGTCTCATTCATTTGAACAAGACCCCAAGTTTTTAATTTAAGATGCCCCACCAACCCATCCCAATAGCATAGCTGCCAAAGCTATTCCTAAGAAAATAGTTAGTGAACGGTTCTTTAGTACTGTGTCTATAACTTCCATTATCTTTTCCATCTTGTCTCCTTTAACATTAAACATTTGTGCTATATAAGCCACCCCTTTCTTAGGGCTTCTAACCACTGAACAACGTAGATTAGACAACCCGTAGAAATTATTGCAAGTAAAAAGTATGTAGTATGTAGTAGTGTTTTTAGTATTCTCATTCTGTTCTCCAACCATCACACATACTTGAATCAATATCTAAAGGCTCACAGATTAACTGCTCTTCTATTATAGTAGGCAAGTCCTTTGAGCTATCATCAAGAAATATAATGGTTACACCTACAACTATTATCATTAGTAAGTTCATTCTATATCCCTCTCTTCTTCAACCAAGTCAACCAACTCACACACACTACCAGTACAGGCCAGTGTCTTAGTACCCACTGTCATATCTGTCAGCTCGTAAGTGCTAATCAAATTCCAATCAACAAACTTTGGCATCTTCTTAGCTAGTGCTGTGTACTCTGCCTTAGTGCAGTCTTCATACGGTGCTTGTTGGTATGAGTGGTCAGAGTGTGGTAAAAAAGAGACACCACTAACATCATTGAAGTGCTTGTATACCCAAGCCCCTACTTCCATCCACTCGTGTTCTTTAACACTGATGGTGACACTAGGCTTGTGCTCACAGTAGTACTTCTGATACATAAACCACAACTCTAGTTGCTCAATAGCATTCCTATCATTCCTAAGTACAGCACCCTTTGGTGCTTTCATTGGGAAAGTAAAGACCTTGACACTCTTTGGTTTCATAACATCAACCTCACAAGGGATGCCCTGATCCTCCATAAGCTGTGCTATTGGGTCTTTGGCATCTGCTCTTACTCTTCTTAAGTAGTAATCATTGTGCCTGGTATGTATGCCACTAGCACTGTCAACTAACTGACTGACTGTGCCACTAGGTTTGATAGCAGTGTTCGCTGCAGCTTGGCTAATGCCTAGCATCTTTGACCACTCCTTGTTTGTAGTAACGGTCTGATGCTTAAGAGATTGTAAGAACTCAGGTAAACTTTGCTTACCGTAGTGCCCTCTGTCTGCATTACCACCATTCATAAAACTGTTATCCATTATACCAGTCAAGCTGACACCTAACAGGGCTTCTTCTTCTGTATTCTTGACCCATTTAGGACGTAATCTTTTGATGTCTGTCAGTGATGCTTGGAATGTACCCAGTATAGTAGCAAGTTTAACCTTGCGTGTTATATCTTTTTGAGTATCCTCTGCTCTTATCACTACCTCTGTTAAGTTACAGAACTGTCCATCTCTTAGTATGATTTCACTACAAGGGTTACATCCAAACTCGTGCTCAGTACTACGTCTACCGTTAGTACCAAACTTAACTTGTTTCTTTGCAGCTTCTCTGTTAAAGATGCCACGCTCACCAGACTTAGACTCATACAATGATGTCCACTCTTTCATAAAGATACCAATGTCTGGCTTCTCTGTATAGCACACACTGTTGTTAGACAATGCCATCTCTGGTGTATCACTCCACCACTGACCAGACTTAGCATTACGCATACGCTCATCAGTTAAATTACTGAGGGAAATCAACGCACTGCGTCTGACCCCACCTACTACAACTACCTCCGCAATCTTACACATCATACGGTGACACTCATAGCTGGTTAGCTTTCTGCCTATTGCTTCTTTGAATAGGTTAGTAGTGAAGTTAAACAAATCAAGCAACGGTTCTGGACCACTGGCTCTACCACCAAAGGTACTAAGCCTGGCACCTTTAGGCCTGACCCTAGAGAAGTCCCACTTAGGCATCTCACCATCATACAAGTAGGTGATTAGCTTACGGAATGCAGACTGCCATCCCTCTTTAGAATCTTGCACCACTACTACATCATCAACATCTACCATCTCATTAGGTACATCGGGTAGCTTGTTAACAAACTGTCGTTCAACACTAAAGCCTACACCAGTACCGTGCATAAGAACATAAAGACATTCATCAAATGCTTTCCAATGGTCAACACTTAGATAGGCACAGTTGTACCCAGCTATGTTGTTTTCTTTTAGTGCCTTGCCTGCAGTCATCAGTGCTCTCATACTAGGCATAACCTCTAGCTTAAGTACAGCAGTTTCTAATTCCTTACGCACCTTGGGTGTTAGCTCACCCTCTGTATTATCTTTAAGGTGCTCTTCCATAAAATCAAAGTAGCGAGCAACAGTTTCCTGCCAAGTCTCCCTTCTTTTCTTTTCGGGTAGCCATCTAGCATATCTGCTAAGGGCTATAAAATTTTGGTAATCATTTGGTAGTGTGTTCATTCGTCCTCCATTGGGTCAATTTGGATGTCAACCATTCGGCCTCCATCATCATCATAATAATCTTTATACCTTAACCTACCTTCCCTATGCATCAGCACAGCATCAGTAATTCCTTTCTCGTATGCTTGCTTGTGTGCAAAGTAAATAGCTACAGCACCAGCAAACACCAATCCAAAACTTAGCATCAAGTATTCCATTCTTTCTCCTCAAAATCCTCCAAGAACCTATCCTTTTTTTCAATGAGTCTTGCCTCAAACTTTTCCAACAGTTCATCGGGTTCAATCTCTAGCTCATCACAGATCAGGCAAACATCATATGTTGCAGCAATGTATGCCTTTAGTTCGGGTAGTTGTTTCAAAAGTTAGCTCCTTCGTTAACGTAGTAGTTAGTTATTTTTCCAGACGGTATAGGTCTAGCATCCAAGTTGCCTCTACCATAGCAGTCTTCTTTGAATCCACAGAAAGCACAAGTCATACATAGTTTCTCTTGTGTCTTAGCTTTGTTCCAGGTAGTAGAGTTAGCCAGCCTCATAGGTGGTGTGTCTAACTGCATCTTAGATTTTAAGTCAACGATAAAAGTATCTATGTCTTGCTCTAACTCTTGCTTACATAACTTAAGTGTTGACTTGTTCTTGTTAAAGGCTAGGAAATATCCTTCCTTCCTATTGTCTGTCTTGCCATAAGCAGACAGTTGCTTTATGTATCCGAAAGCATCCCCATCTATGCCAGTCTCTTTGAACTTGTTGTCCCAAGACCAAGCACTTGCTGTCTTTATATCTACTAGCTCACCATCTATCGTGCAATCTTGTGAGCCATTGATACCTTCAACAGTATGTTTCTTCTGTTGGTCTTCTACTGTATGTCCTGATAGCTTAAGCAAAGCAACAAGCACAGCCTCTAGTATGTGGCCTTGTAAGAAAGTTAGGTACACCTCACCGCTTATCTCTTCGGGAGTGTAGCCCTTGAAGTTGTACCATTGTGCTCTCTCACATCTTCCTATTCCTGACATACGCAGACCACGTTTGTCTTCTCTTGGTGACAGTGCATCTTTAATTGCAGTGGCCACCTCTTCACCCGCTTGCACGGATATTGCATCCAAGTCTCCAGTATAATCCTTTGACTTCATTACATCATATACATCTTGTACTACTGTATTGATAGACTTCATAGTCTACTCCTCTCTTATTAAAATTTATTTTCGTAACACGTTACGAGTTTGTTATTGTACCAGTATTAGTGGGTTTCATTCCAGCTAATGCCGACTTTATATTCACCAGTGATAGGGCAGTTAAGATTGTAGTATTCTGTTGTCTCTTCCATAGCCTGGACAACTAGCTTTCCTATAACTTGTGCATCTGTAGGGTCACACTCTATCTGTATCTCATCGTGTATCACACCCAACTGCTTGTAATCAAACTGATAAGCAAGTGAATGGAATACAACCCAAGCTCTTTTAGCTATGATAGAACCAGCACTCTGTAATAGAAAGTTAAGTGCTGAGTGTGGGCTACGCACAAATACCTTACGCCCATCAAGTGTTCTAATCCATCCTTTCTTGGATGCAATCTCTATCTTCTTCCTAAGTGTGGCCAGTGCTGGTGTGTTAGATAGGAAGTCACTCTTAATCTTCTTGCCTAACACCTTGCCACCACCACATATTTTACCGATCAGGTCATCACCACCACCATATAGGTAAGCATAGATGAAACGCTTGGACTCATCTCTAGTGCCAAGACCCGCAGCTTTTTGATTGGCAGTGTGTATGTCACCACTAAGTATCTCCTCAGTATAGCTAGGGTCTTTCATATAGTGAGCCAGACATCTTAGTTCTAGACCAGACAAGTCAGCACCCACTATCACCTTACCTTCGGGAACAGTAAACAACCCACGCATCTGACTACCATACTCCTTATTGCTGGCTGTCACTTGCTGTAGGTTAGGGTTACTGCTAGACATACGGTGTGTCACAGTGCCCATAGTGTGGACTCTGCTGTGTATCCTACCAGTATCATAGTTGTACTCGTCAATCCAGGAACTGATTTGTCCCTGTCTTTTCTGCAACATAAGGTATCTAGCTATGACCTTTGCTTCGGGTATGTGCACATCTTTCAGTGTGCTTTCATCAACCTTTGGCAGTCCTGTATCAGTAAACACAGTAGGTTTCCAACCATAATGTACAAGGTGTCTGCCTACTTGCTGCCTACTACCAAGATTGAGTTCGGGATATGTCCAGTACCCATAGTCACCATCATCATTAGTGTGACACGAAAGGTCAACCTCTGTTTGGTAGTGCTTTGTACGTTTCCTATCCTTAGTAAACCTGATCGCTACTGCTTTCTTAGATTTCCACACGGGTAGAGGAGAGAAAGTCTCGTGAACTTTCTGCTCTGCTAGTCGCAAGTCTTCATTGATATCTCCAAGCAGACTGATGGCATCCTTTAAGTTAAAGAACCACCCAGTTCTCTCTTGAAGTGAGCAGTGTTTCTTGATGTCATACTCTAACAACTTGGCATCCTCACTTAGACCACTGGACAGTAAGTATTTATATAATTTTGTTGTAACTTTTGTGTCCCTTATGCAGTAGTTCAACATCTCTGCACTAAAGCAAGACCAATCACTATGGTCTCCCTTAGTAAAGCCAAGCCTACTACCCCAGGCTGATAGAGAATGTCCACCATCTAGCCTAGGTTTATATAGCTGACTCATAATCATAGTGTCTTCTATCTGCACCGAACTGAAGTCTACATCCAACAACTTCTCTAACACTGGCATATCAAAAGAGATACCGTTGTGAAAGATTAGGCAGTCAGCCTCAGCCTCCATCCAGGGCTTGAACAAATTTAAACAAGGACCAGCGAAAGTAATCGCTTGGTCTGTGTCTATGTTATGCACAGCTATGCACCACACAACAGTGGCATCTATATCATCTGTTTCTATGTCGCAGCTAAAAGTCCGCATCACTATCTCCAGTGTTAGGCTCGTGACCTTTCTCCAGTCTTCCAGTAACACCATTGAAGTATGCCCAGCCTGCCTCTCCAGTCTGACCAGTCCTTCTCATCTTAGGCACTCGTATCCTAGTAGCATTCCTTTCATAATCATCTGTTGCTAACTTATCTCTAGAGAATAGTATGTTGGTGTGACACGCCTGTGGTATAGCACCACTACCCTTGACATCATACTCACATATCTTATGTGGGCTTGAACCATCATCGGGCTTTCTAGTATGTGTGCTGATTATAACTGTGGCTCTTGTCTCCTTGCACAGTTTAATAAACCTATCCATAACCTCTTCAATGTTCTCATTAGATAGGTTCTTTATAGCAGTATGGAGTGGGTCTAATAGTATGACACTACATCCAAGTCCTTTAATAAAGTACCTCATCTTAGCAAACATTTCTTCTAGGTCTACACTACCACCACCATCATCGTGAAGTTGTATCTTAGATGCGAAGCCAATCTCTATGGCCGAGTCCATAATCCTATCAACATCCAAGTCATTAGGCTTAGTCAACTGCATATTCTCACCAGTGTGTACGCTCACCACTTTCCTGATCGTTTCATCTATGTTGTCTTCAACCATAAAGCAACCTATCTTTTCTTTAGTGTTGACTGCAAAGTGATAGATTAATTCATTGAGTATAGTTGTCTTACCTATAGACGTATGTGCAATGATGGATACTAACTCACCTCTAGCCACACCACCACGCATCATCTCATTGAGGTTGCCGAATGATTCGGGTAAAGGTATTAGTTCTGTGCTCTTGTAATGGAGCATAGCATTACGCATATCCTCAACACTGGCAACACCCGACACAGTAAATGTCTTGGCATCATTCCACCACTCATCATAGAATGCCTTGCTATCATTGTTCATTACATAATCACTGGCATCCTTGTGCTTAGCTAGTGTTAGTATCTTACATTTGTTAGGACCTAGTATAGGTGCAATCTTTTTGGCAGCCTCGCGACCCGCCTCATCATTATCCAGGCACAGTACTACAGTCTCGAAAGAATCGAGCCACTCTAGATTAGCCTTGATATTATCCACACAGTTAGCACCGTTGGTTACACTAACACACGCCCACTTAGACCCAAAGATTTCATAGGCTGCCATCGCATCCAACTCACCCTCACATATGGTAACAAACTTGCCACCTGGTCTGAACAAACTTTGACCGAACAAACCATTGGTCTTCCCAGTGTCACCACTGCCAAAGAATTGTTTGTTAGCTACTAGTCTTGTCTTAATGCCCACCATCTCACCTTTCTTATTGTGGAATGGATAGTGGTGCTTGATTATCTTGCCCTTAGCATCCTTCTCTACCTTAACCTTGTACTTTTCCAGGGTCTCAGCTCTAAGTTTGCGATCAGGTAAGCTAAAGAACTCACCTCTGTAGTCAGCAAGCCAGTCAGAGTCAGTGGTTTTTACTTTTACCCCACCTAGTGCCTCCTTCCTCTTCCCCTTGTCTACAAATCCGTGCTCGTTACACGAATAGCAATGTGTTTGTCCATCTGAATAGATGGCTAGGTTATCCATAGCTGTGTCACCACCAGTGGCTGCACAGTTAGGACATTGTTCCTTTCTTAATAATATATTATCCATAACTCCTCCCATTTTAAATCAAAAAAGGCAGCCACCCTCGTAGCTGCCCCACCTTAACAATGCCTGTCATTAAGATTAAAAGTCAGATAGGTCTGCGTCCTCCACACCTTCTGCCTTTGCCTCAACTCTGATAGCTTCTAGATATACATAAGCATCATAGTCTCCCTTACCTTGCTTAACTTTGACAGTTACCTCATCACCGAACAGTGACAGATGTCCAACATCAACAAGTTCCTTGTCAGCGTTGTATATCTTAGGTAATCCAAAATCAACCTTGCGTTTTGCAGTAATTTGGGTAGCACCCTCATACGGCTTGGTCACAAGACCCAGTTTCTCAGCAATCTTTTCACTAGGCTTATCCAAAGCTATCGTTAAAGAATACTTCTCTACATTTTTGTAGACATCGGGTTGCGTTACTTGGTTGAATACAACCTTACCAGCTAGACTCATAGCACTCATATTTAAACTCTCCTTAACATTAACATTAATGACCCGAAGGTCTCCGATTAGTAGGGAATCCTACTAAGAATGCACTGGAAAATAAGGAAGGAAAACCAGTGCACACTTAGTAAGACTAACTAAGTAAGCCTAGGGAATTTTGTACTATATAGTAGTATAGTTTAAATAACCTAGACTTTCTTAGTAGCTTCTTTATATATTGGAGATACATAAGAAAATAAATTATAGCATACTTTTAACACTTTGTATTAATCGGTTAACCTGGATTTCTCCT
>Ga0308018_10000725_pt1 | contig 15983 bp, 17 predicted proteins | sample Neamet282_FD_203130 | JGI IMG/M metagenome (GOLD analysis project Ga0308018, IMG submission 203130) | Marine microbial communities from water near the shore, Antarctic Ocean - #282 | ecosystem: Environmental > Aquatic > Marine > Unclassified | place: Southern Ocean | collected 2014-10-01
ATTGATAGGACGCTTAGGACCTTTAAATCGTCTAACACTTTCATCCGAATTTATACCTACAATTAGTTTTCCGCCTAGTGATTTTGCTTCAGCTAGTAGCTCAAAGTGACCTGTGTGTAGTATGTCAAAGCATCCGTTAGTAAACACTATGCGTTCTTCGAGATCACTTACTGTAAGCGTGTGTGTACCTACGTGCTTAACTGCTTCTCTAGATCCTTTAATAGCAAGTTCTAAACAATGCTTGTAATTATAATTTTTAGTTAATCCATATACAAACGCTGCTAAGAAGCAATCTCCTGCACCTGTAACGTCTGATACTTCCACAGGTTCAACTAGTATATCATACTCTATATTATCTATTGTAGCAACAACGTTATTGCCTGCATCAGTTGTAATAATGTTGCCTTGCCATTCGTCAAACTCAAAATTAGTAAATTCTTTATTGTTAGGCTTTACAAGCCATGCATCTTTATATTCACATGCATTACGCTTAGGGTCTACAATAACTTTACATCCACAACTATTTAGATGTTGAATAATTTCTTTTGCATTATCTAGTACACCTTTATTGTAGTCACTTAGTATTACATAATCCCATTTAGAGAAATCACTCTTTAGTACATTTGCTAGTACAGCATTACTATCAGCGTCTTTATCATCGTCAATGCGTGTAACGTAATGTCCGTCACAAATTACTCTAGTTTTAATGCTACTAGGTTGTTCAGTTTCAAATAGTTTTGCATTAACCCCTAGGCTAATTAAGTTTTCGAAAACAAGTCCAGCACCTCCAATTGTCCAAACTTCTTTTTGGTATTTTACAACAGGTACAGGAGCCTCAGGACTTAACCGTTCTGAAGTTCCGTATATATATTTGTCGACGATAACATCGCCTATTACTAAGACTTTTGACATAGTTAAATTATACTATCTTTTAAGTTAGTTGTCAAGTAGATTAATTGTTTGAAATACAGTTTCTAGTTTAGAAAGATTAACTCTACTTTGCAACGTATTACGTAGTCCTAAATGCAGAGGTTTAGGCCACTTACTAAAACTGCACCAAGCATACCCGGTATGTTCATTATTTAACTGTGGAATAAATTCTTCATTTATTACGCACAGATACGTGTGGAAATGAAAGTGTTCATCATTAGATACAAAGGTTTCTAACGGTAATGTTTTTTTAATATCCGGAATAAAGCCAATTTCTTCTTCTATTTCTCGTTGCAACCCCTCCCAAGGAGTTTCAATGCCTTCGTTTTTGCCGCCAACTAATCCCCATAGATCGGCTTTTTTGCCACTACCTCTGAGTAAGAATAAAAATCTATTTGTATTAAGGGTGTAGAAGAGAGCTCCACTGCAAACAATATCGTTCATACAAATAATTATCTTAAAATACTATACGCCAGGTGCCGTCTGGATATTCACCTTCGAATGATAATACCCATTCAAATGTATCCCATTTGTATTGTATACTTGTATTTAAATTAGTAGTATATGTTATATCTGTTATTGGAGTTGTTTTATCAGAAGCGTTAAACACTATAACCCAATTAGTACCGTTCCATTCTACTATGTCATTTTCACTAGCAATAAAGTCGGTGCCGTCTGCATGTTTCCAGGCGTCAGCACCGTCGACATTAACTGAGTTTCCTATTGCTCCTAGTAATAAAATTCTATTACCAGCTGTTCTTAAAGTAGTTGGGTTTGTTTTTGTAGGATCAAGAATATAGTCAATTTTTGTTTTATCTTGAAGTGTACTAGATATAATAGAATCGCTTGGTAAACTGTCCTCGTCCCAGTTAACTACAGCCTTACTAGCATCTAAAGGATCAACTGCAAATGTACCTATAATATCATTAGTAAGGTCGTCTCTAGATAATCTTATTTGCGATAGTCCTGTTCTAAAGTTACCAGGTATTGCAGTTAAATATGTGTCCCACGCAACATTACCAACAATTCCTTTTTGTACTAGTTGTAGTACACTGTTTAATACTAATAGGTTATGATTATTGTGAGATATTCCTATAACTATATCAGCAGTTCCTCGTTTAATTCTACCAGTTTGTGCAATATTAGTCACTTCTCCTGTTGGAGCAACTACAATTTTTCCATGTACGTCTAAGTTATCAGTTGATAGTTCCGACATAAGTGAATCTTGACTTTCAAAGTCTGATGATAGTTCCGCAGCTAATTGGTTGCCAAAGCTATCAAATAATTTATGCGGATTAATGTTATTAATATTACCAGTTTCGTCAAAAATACTTGTAATGATATTTGTAATAACACCTAGCCTTTTTACTTTAACGGGCGGTGATATATAAATTGGTGTCTTAAACGAAAGAGTAGCAACGTCAATGTCTGAATCAATTCCTACTGGAATTGTTCTACTACTAAATGAAATAGAATCTAAGTTAACAGTACTTAAACTAGTCCAATCGATATAGTTGTCAGTAGTTTGTATTTCTAAACTAGGATTAAACAACATTAATATTTGTTCTAAAATTTGTAACTTTTGATCAGTATTTGTTGACCAAATATCTACATTAACACTAAGTTCATAAGGTGTAGGCATAAGTCGTTCAACTGTATAGTTTTTTCCTGACTCGTTTAGATATTCTTTTCCCTGTGCATCGTAAGCACGTTCTCTAACGTTTACTTTACTAATATAACTAGCATCTGCAAGCATTGCAGTATTCATTTCAAGACCAGTAACATATATGCCCATTCTAGGAGCACTTGGTATTTTATTTTCTGAACCTTCTTTAATGATACTGCCAACTTGTCGAGTAATGTCTCCATACATTACTGGCACTACTACTAGTTTTTTCTTACTATCTTCATAAGAAAAATTACTCATTAACCTAACCATCTGAGTTAGATATCTTCTTATTTGCCCGTCATAAAAATGTTGCGCCATTAGTTATCTGCCTTAGCTTTAAGTGCTTTAGAAAGACTTTGTCTTTCCGTTACTGATTCGCCTGCAATGGTATTAGCAGTTGTGTTATTAATAAACCCGCCTTTTTGTGTAGGTTTAGTATTTGTGTTTGATAATGACACACGTACTGAGTCTTCTAATTTAACCCAACGAGTGCCGTCATATTTAAATAGTCTATTAGGCAAAAAGTCTGTCCTTAAAAAATAATCGTGTGTTGATGGTTCGCTTGGAAAACTAATACCGTGTCCAAAAGTTTCACCGTTTGGCGGTAGACCATCTCCCAACAAGTATCCTTGGTATCCAGTTTTTGTTGGAGGAACCATAACCTTGTCAACATTAATGCCGTCTGATGCATCAAGTGTAGCCGAATCAACCGTTACTAATTCAGTGTCGCCATTTTCGTCAGTTGTTAAAGTAAATAAATGACTAGTATCATATCCACTTTTTGCAGCATCGGCTTCGGCCTGTGCAACTACTGCATTATTAATTTGCATTTCTGTTTCGTATGTAGACAATAAGTCTCTTAAAGTATTTCCACCTGGAGCATCTTCTTCTGCCGGTAAATCGAGGATTTCTTTAAATTCTTGACTATCTATTATTTGTTTTAATTTTAATCTATATAAATGCGGATACCAAGTTTGCGTAAAACCTTCACTTGCACGATTAACATCTTCAACTACATAGAATCGTTTAAGTGCAACTGCATAATCATTAAGTGCATATTCATCTTTTAAATGCGGTAGCTCAATAACATCTCCGGACATAATTTTTCGTCCTAATGTCTTTACACTACTTCTAATATGAATAGTAAGCATTAACGTGTCATTTTGTAAAAATAATCCAAACTGACTAAGATCAAAATCTACGTCTTGAACATTGTATATACCTCGCATAGTATATACGTCAGAATCATATTTCCTATCTCTATTTTCTAAAAATAGCAAATCCTGTATGTTGGTTTCTTTTACTACATCATAATGAGGCTGATCAGCTGTAGCATCTTCAGCATCTGGGTTATCAGGCCCTAGGTATTTGTGGATGAATAAATCAGTTCCACCAACAGTAAACATCTCTAGAATCTGTCTATCTAGGAATTCAAAATCTTTGCCCCGTTCGGGCTTATATAAACTAAGTCTCGGCATGCAAGTATTTATCGTAACGATAAATACTACGAGGAGAACTTTATGGCCGATCTACAAACACAAAGACAAGAAGTATTTGATTACGTGCATACAATGCTAGGCGGAGGTATGATCGACGTAGAACTTGATCCAATACACTATAACACTGCATTAGACAAAGCGTTATCAAGATTTAGACAACGCTCTGATAACTCAGTTGAAGAATCTTATGTATTCTTGCCCACAGTAGTTGATCAAAACGATTACGTTCTTCCTAACGAAGTAATTGAAGTAAGAAAAATACACAGACGTTCTATTGGTTCTAGAAGCGGAGGCGGCGAAGGCGGATCAATGTTTGAACCGTTTAACCTAGCTTATACTAATACATATTTACTAACAAGCTCAAACATGGGCGGATTAGCAACTTACGAATTATTTGCTGGATATCAAGAAATGGTTGGTCGTATGTTTGGATCATATATAGAATTTAAATGGAATACTGCAAATAAAAAACTTACATTATTGCAGAGACCTCGTGCAGAGGAAGACTTGTTATTACTTTGTTATAACTATAGGCCAAATAGTGAATTACTTAAAGATTACTTAACTGTACAATGGTTAAAAGATTATACTTTAGCTACTTGTAAATTTATGCTAGGCGAAGCTCGTAGTAAATTTGCAACAATTGCAGGACCACAAGGCGGAAGTCAGTTAAACGGCGATACTCTTAAACAAGAAGCACAAGCTGAATTAGAGAAACTAGAAGCCGAAGTATCAACACAAATTACAGGCGGCGCAGGCTACAGCTTTGTAATTGGCTAAAAACTTCTTGACATTTTAATATTTTTATTGTATAATAGTTATTATATACAGTAAAGGTAACCTCAAATGTCTAACTATCAAATTACTCCTGCGTTTTCAACACCAATCCTATCTATAGCTCTTGGACAAATTGACGTAATGACACTTGCCTGGATTAAAAATTTAACGTATCCAAAACAAGGAGTTGCTTGTACAGGTGACGATGACCATCTACCATTAAACGAAAGAGGGTTTGATATTATTAATGCACCTCAACTTACTACTCTTAGGAAACAACTTAAAGCAGCAGTAGATTATTATGCATACGATATGTTAGACGTTAGTCCTGATACTAAATTTGTTTTTACGTCAAGCTGGATTAATAGATTAGAAAAATCTGAAGACATAGCTAAACATATCCACAAAAATAGTATTATATCAGGAGTGTATTATATAGACGTAACTCCTAATTCAGCACCTATTACCTTTTATAAAAATATAACGCATTTAAATACTTGGCCTGCATCTACAACGCCTGCTTCAGCAGGAGTAAATTGGAATCAATTTAATACTGATGCGTATACATTTAATCCAGTTAACGGCTTAGCTATTTTATTCCCAAGTCACTTAGAACATTCTGTTCCGTTTAGTAATGAGGATACTTATAGATACGGTCTTGCATTTAATTTGTTTGCAACCGGAACACTTGTAGGTGGTGCTGGGCCAGCAGGTCGTTGCACTATTACAGGAGTAACTTTATGATTATTGGCATATGTGGTCTAATAGGTAGTGGCAAAGACACTATTGCAGACTATTTAATTAAAGAACATAACTACGAAAAGCTATCATTTGCAGATAAACTAAAAGATAGTGTAGCAACTATGTTTGATTGGGATCGTGAATTACTTGACGGAAAGACTGCTGACAGTAGAGCTTGGCGAGAAGAAAAAGACAAGTATTGGTCTAACGAAACAGGAAAAGAAATCACTCCAAGATTAGTATTACAACTATTCGGAACAGAATGTATGCGTAATGGATTATATGATGGTATATGGGTTAGTTTAACTAAAAAGAAAATATTAGATAACCCACACACAAATTTTGTTATACCGGATGTTCGATTTCCAAACGAAGCTAAGATGTTATACGAAACAAGTGGCAATGTTTGGCGAGTAAAACGAAATTTAGATCCTTCCTGGTTTATAGAATATCAAACACTAGGAGTTGAACCTAAAGATGTTCATCCTAGTGAATGGGCTTGGGCTAATACTAAGTTTACTGCTACTATAGAAAATAATAGTACAATTGACAGTCTTAAAAATCAGGTAAGAGATCACCTTGTTTCCATCGAACTCCCTCTTTTTGCATCACACGCTGGCAGTTAGCACATATTGTTTTTAAGTTATTAAACTGACAGTTTTCTAGAGAGCCGTCTATGTGGAATACATTAAACTGTTCAACATGTTCACTTTTAAAATTACATTTTTCGCAATAATTCTTTTTTTCATATCCCATACGTTTCCATTTAGGAATTCCGTGACCCGTTCCTCCATACCGAGTGCATGCCTCACATTTCTTACGATAGAAGATTTTGTCGTTTTTCTTATAATTTATTGCCGCAGGACGTAGTCCGCATATACATAAAGGTCTCATATTGTATTTACCTGCCCTTTACCTGCCCTTTATTCCGGGGTATAGCGATAGGTTTTTATTTAAATAATATAAATACAAGTAGAATAACAACATATTCCAATAGGAGACGAAAAGATGGCATTAGTATCACCCGGCGTTCAAGTAAGCGTCATAGACGAAAGTTTTTATACACCCGCTGAGCCGGGCACAACTCCAATGATATTTGTAGTAAGTGCTCAGGACAAAAAGAATGGCGCCGGCACAGGAACTGCCGCTGGAACAACACTAGCACAGGCAGGCAAGCCGTACTTACTAACTTCTCAAAGAGATTTAGCAGATACATTTGGCGACCCAATTTTTGAAACAGATGCAAGTAATAATCCAGTACACGCTGGTGAGCTTAATGAATATGGATTGCAAGCAGCTTATTCATATTTAGGAGTAAGCAATGCAGCATGGGTAACCAGAGCATCAATTAATACAAACGAATTAAAGCCAAGTGCAACAGCTCCAGCAGCTAAGCCAACAGCAGGTACATATTGGTTTGATACATCAATTACAAAATTTGGACTTCAAGTTTGGAACGCCGCAGCAGTTACAGTAACAGGCGGACAGAGTTTTACTAATAAGATTCCTAGTGTAATTACTAGTGTGTCTTTTGTTACAGGTTCATTAGAAGCTCCAGGAGCTCCTAAAACATCTTACGGAACAATTGGCGACTACGCAGTTGTTGCAATTACAACACTTAATACTCTTTGGTACAAAACAGCAGGTAATGCCCCTGGTGTAACAGCAGGTAGTTGGGTGCAATTAGGTAGCGAAGGTTGGATCAAGAGTTGGCCAACTGTACAAGGTTCAAAAGCTAATCCAACATTTGCAGGAAGTACTACAATTTCTCTTAATGGAGTTTCAATTGCTATTACTGCGTCAGACACAGTTACAACCGTTGCCGCAACAGTTAACGGATTATCAATTCCAGGAGTACTTGCAGCAGTTGTAAACAGCAAGTTAGAAGTTTACAGTGATGGTAACTCTTCAGGAGCAGACGATTCAACAACTGGTGGTCCGATTCTTATTACAGGCGACAGTGCTACACTAATACTATTAGGTATTGTTGCTGGTACATATTATCCACCAGCATTACAAGTTTCAGCACACACATCAGTTCCAGAATGGAAAACAGCTGATACGTACACACGCCCAACAGGAAGTATTTGGTTTAAAACAACTGAAGCTAACTTAGGCGCAAGATTTAGAGTAAAATCATATAACGCAGCAACACTATTATTTGACACAGTAGCTGCACCATTATATGCAACTAACGAAGAAGCACTATATAAATTAGACTTAGCTGGCGGCGGAGCAAATCTTGCAGCTGGTGATTTATATGTACAAACTAACGTAGCAGGAGATGCTCAACCATTAGGTACATATAAGATATTTAGAAGAAATGCAGCATCCATTACTGCCGTAACAAGTAGTAAAATTGTTGCTGGAAGTGCTTCTGCAGGAACTAAGACGTTTACAGTTGCTTCAACAGATAACGGACAAGCAGCTTTTAACACAGCAATTACAGTAACAGCAATTACTAACGGTACAATTACTGATGCAGACACAATTGCAGCAGCGATTACAAGTGCAAATATTGAAAATGTTACAGCTGATGTTGATAGTCAAAATAAAGTTACTATTTCACATTCAGAGTTTGGTGATATACGCTTTGTTGACACTAGTGGATTATTAACAGAAATAGGCTTAACTGCTTTTGTTAGTTCTACAAGTGGTACACCAAATTTATATTATGTATCAGGTACAAGTTCTGCTACAAATCCAAAACAATTACAAGCAAGTCAATGGAAAGCATTAACTTATACTGCTAGTCCAAATGAAGTAACTGCATTAACAGCTGCTAAGACACTTTGGTATAGTTCAGTTGTTGACGAAGTAGATATGATGATACATAACGGTACTACGTGGGTTGGATATTTAGACTCAACTAGTCCATATTATAATGCAGATGCAGCACAACAAACAGATCCAAATGGTCCAATAGTTGCAGCATCAACACCAGTACTACAAAGCGATGGCACTGCACTTAAACAGGGAGATATATGGATTAGTACAGCTACTATTTCAGTTTATCCACAAATTTATGTGTTTAATGCAAACAAGCTAAACACACCAATTGCTAATAGATGGGAATTGCGTGATGCTTCAGATCAAACTACAGAAAATGGTGTACTATTTGACGATGCACGTTGGGCAATTAACGGCACACTTTCAATTCAAAGTGATATCATTGACTTACTATCAAGTAACTTTTTAGACGCAGATGCACCAGATCCAGCACTATATCCAAAAGGTATGTTGCTTTGGAACTTACGTAGAAGCGGATTTAATGTTAAGCGTTTTGAACGTAATTGGGTTAATGTAAATGGTGATAATGCTAGAATGGGCGATGCGTCAATGGAACTATATTACGCACACCGTTGGGTTACAGAATCAGGAAACCAAGCAGATGGGTCAGGCAGCTTTGGTGCTAAGGCGCAGCGTAAAGTTGTTGTACAAGCATTACAATCATTAGTTAATTCAAATGAAGCTATTAGAGATGACGAATCAAGATTGTTTAACTTAATGGCAACACCAGGGTATCCAGAATTAATTGGAGAAATGGTTACATTAAACTATGATAGAGGCCTAAGTGCATTTATTGTAGGTGACAGTCCTGCAACACTAAAAGCAAGTTCAACAGACCTTCAAGCATGGGGAACTAACACTGCATTAGCACCTGAAGATAATGCTGATGGGCTTGTAACAAGAGATGAATATTTTGGAATGTTTTATCCATGGGGATTCTCAAGCGATAACGCAGGTTCAAACATTGCTGTTCCTCCAAGTCATATGATGTTGAGAACAATGGCACTAAGCGATCAAGTTAGCTATCCATGGTTTGCACCAGCAGGAATTAGACGAGGCGGAATTACTAATGCAACTTCAACAGGATATGTTGATGCAGAAGGCGAGTTTAATGTAGTATCGTTAAATGAAGGACAACGCGATGTGTTATATGCACAGAGCATTAACCCAATAACGTTTATTACAGGCGCAGGATTAGTTGCATACGGTCAAAAAACTCGTGCAAAAGGTACTAGTGCATTAGATAGAATTAACGTTGCACGTTTAGTTATTCACTTACGTAGTCAACTTAGTAAACTAGCTAAACCTTATATCTTTGAGCCAAATGACAAGATTACAAGAGACGAGATTAAAGGAGCAGCAGAGAGCTTACTACTTGAATTAGTAGGACAACGAGCACTATATGACTTCTTAGTAGTTTGTGATGAATCAAATAATACACCAAGTAGAATTGACCGTAATGAACTTTACTTAGATATAGCTATTGAACCAGTGAAAGCAGTTGAATTTATTTACATTCCGCTACGCTTGAAAAACACTGGTGAAATTGCAGGACTCTAATATGATAAATATAATTACAACAGGAGCAAACTAAATGTCTATATCAACGCTATCAAAAATTACAGTCCCGTTAGCAAGTGGAGATTCCGCAAGCAATCAGGGCTTGTTAATGCCGAAACTGCAATATCGATTTAGAGTGTCGTTAGAAAATTTTGGTGTAACTACACCTACTACAGAATTAACCAAACAGGTGGTAGACGTAACAAGACCAACAGTTGCTTTTGAACCAATTGAAATTCCGGTTTATAATTCTAAAGCATATCTAGCAGGAAAGCACACTTGGAGTCCAATTACACTAAACTTACGTGAAGATGTTAATAACAACGTACAGAAATTAGTGGGCGAGCAATTGCAAAAGCAATTTGACTTCTTCGAACAGTCAAGTGCAGCATCAGGACAAGATTATAAATTCACAACACGAATTGAGATCTTAGACGGTGGTAACGGCGCTAACACACCAAACGTATTAGAAACGTTTGAACTTTACGGCTGTTTTGTAACCAACGCTAACTATAACGAATTAGCATATGCAAACAACGAGCCTATGAGAGTAACACTTGAAATTCAATATGATAATGCAATACAATCACCGCAAGGTACTGGTATTGGTACAGCAATTGGACGTACAGTAAATACACTTATTACAGGTGGTGGCGTATAAGCCATAAAATAGTATATACTAAAAGGAGCTTTTATAGCTCCTTTTTTTATGGCTGAATTATCTACCCACTTAATTTAAAAAGATAAATATTAGTAAGGAGAACCGTAATGGCATCATTTACTGGATTTTTAGATAGCGCGGCAGGTGCAGCACTAAGCCCTAAGGGAAACTTAGGTGACTATGCTCATGCTAGTAGACTATTTGTAACAGAAAATTTAAAACTAGCCCCACATACAAAATTTCTGTACCACTGTTTTTTCCAAATGGATCCAGCAGCGTCTAGTGTATTACCTGACTTAAAAAGCAGACATGAATTAGAAATTGGCATGCTTGTTAAAAGTGCAGAACTTCCGAAGTTCAGTGCCGATATTGAAACAAAAAACAAATATAATCGAAAAAAGAATGTACAAACAGCGATTAAATATAACCCAGTAACTATTACATTCCATGATGACAATTATGGTGTTACTACAGCGTTACTAGAAGCATATTATAGGTATAACTTTTCAGATGGTAATTATGGAAAAATACCTGGAGCATATAATAAAGCAGGTGCAGGCGATAATACATATAAAGGTGCAGGACGAAATCAATTTAGTTACGGTTTAGATAACGGACAAACAGTTCCGTTTTTCCAAAATATTCAAATATCACAAATGGCTAGAAAAGCCTATACAACATACACATTAGTTAATCCTATTATTACTGATTGGCAACATGATACTGTTGATTCAGCCGACGGTACAACTACTATGGTAAACACAATTACTGTAATGTACGAGTCAGTTTTTTATGATAGAGGAAACGTAGAAGCAGGCGGTTCCGGCAGTCCTAAAGGATTTGGCGACCAGTCACATTACGATACTACGCCTAGTATGCTTAATGGTGGCGGCATTGGCGGAATACTTGGAACAGCTTCTAATTTATTTGGCTTTATTACTCAAGGAACTGGATTTGATAATCCGTTACAAGCCGCTTTATCAGCTGCTGGATTAATAGCAAATGTTAGAAACTTATCATCCGAAGGTATACGTCAAGAAGGGTTTAATGTTCTTACTGGGGCAATTGGTGCTGCAGCTGGCATTGACGTAAGCGGAGTGGCTCAAACGTTTTTTCCTAAGAATGGAGGCTCTGGTGGCGGCAAGGATCTAGCAATAGCCACAGCTGCAATTGTAGGGTTAAGCTCTCTTAGTAAAGCGTTTTCAGCAACGGCCGATGGAGGCAATCCTGCCGCTGTTGAAGCAGCCGCAATGCGGGCGCATCGAGAAAAATTCCAAGCAACCGGAAACGCCGGTGGCGTAAACGATGCAGTTGAAGATTTTGATCAATTAGGTACTGCTGATAAAGCGGCATTAAACTCTCTAGTAACGGGAATAGGAACATAATATGACATCAAGTTTACCAGCAACTAATACCGCTAACAATAGTGATAAAAAAATTACTCAATTTTTTGACAAGTATTACACTAAGTCGTTAAGTTTTCCAACTAATGACGTTAATGCAGTATTAGGATATTTTGAAAAAAGAGGATTTAGTACCGAAGCTGCTAGAGCAGTTTCTACTGTGCTTTTATCTCAAGCAAAGTTAGATGAAATTCCTGTTTTTAAATTATTAGATACATTACAGGGATTAAAAGAAGCTCAACTTAGTAATGTAGTTGCAGAGATACTAAACTACAACAGAGATAGAACTAGTTCTATAGGATACTCAACATTGTCAACTTCAACAGATAAGACAGAACGTAGAAACATACTGGTATAACCTATGGCCAGATTTGCACAGGGGAAGTATTCTTTAAAGAACCCAGCAAAGTATATTGGTACAAAAGTCCCAACATATAGATCAAGTTGGGAATTTGCATTTATGCGATTCTGCGATGAACATGCTAGTGTATCTAATTGGGCAAGTGAAGCAGTAAAAATTCCATACAGAAACCCACTTAGTGGTAAATTTACAATATACGTTCCAGACTTCTTTATTACGTATGTAAATGCTCAAGGAAAACAGCATGTTGAACTTATTGAAGTAAAACCTGCTAGTCAAACCTTTGAAGATAAGCTAGGAAAGAGTAAATACAACAAAGCACACTTTATTGTTAATCAAGCTAAATGGGCAGCTGCAAGAGCATGGTGTAAACAAAAAGGAATATTTTTTAGAGTCGTTACAGAAGGCGATATTTTTCATAAGGGCAGACGTGGTTGACATCATATGTACATAAAAATGCAAGACTGGACATAAGCAAGAATAAGGCAAAGTTATATATAGACGGAAGAATGATTTTTCAAGGATCAGGATATCCGGGATTAAAACAATTTGTTGCATACTGTAACGACCCAAAAGTAACACATCAATTTAGAAAACAATTAGAAATGAGAGAGCCAGCCAGGTTTCCGGAACTAAAGACAGAACCAAAAAAAGAATAATATCATTGAGGGCAAAATATAATGATACACGCATTTATGTTAGTAATATTCATGGGAGCCAGTGACGCTCGTAAACAAGAACCTAATCCAATGTATTTTAGAAGTATAGACAGATGTTTATACTACGCTAAAAGAGTAACAAAGCAATACAGTAACTATATTATTCCAGTTGAAGATAGAGTTGTAGCATACTGTAAAGTAGTAAAAGTTGATCCAAAGGGGACTTTAGTATATGATCATTGAGTTAGCTATGGCAGGAATGTTACAGTGTTTACTTACTAAACAAGTAATTGTAGGTCCTGATTTAAATTGTTTTTATATTTGTAAAAACGGAACTAAAGAGTATGCGTCAACATTAAAACAATATAGGTGTCCAAAAACTCTATATGTTGACATGCCCAAACGGTCGACTGATAAATAGTAGCATATAACAGGAAGCAACTATGACCAAAAAACTCGAAGAACTTTTAAATTTACCATCTTCTAAAGAGATTGTAGAAGAGACAAAAGAAAATGCCAATAAAGCAACTATGGCATTAAAAGTACAAGATGATACTATTCGAGATATTGCAGAATTTGATAAGATTGCAGGCGCACTTCCGGCTGTTAAAGGCTTAGGAGAAATGGCTGATAGAGAGTTAAACGAAATTGCTGATAAAGCTATGGCAGCATATGACGATTTAATGGATCTAGGTATGAACGTCGAGTCGAGGTATAGCGGTAGAGTTTTTGAAGTTGCAGGCGGTATGCTTAAAACATCGCTTGATGCTAAGGTTGCTAAGATGGATAAAAAATTAAAAATGATCGAGTTGCAACTTAAAAAAGAAAAGCTAAACAATGATACAGTAGAAGGCAGTAACATTACTTCTGGGGACGGATATGTAGTAACCGATCGTAATAGTCTATTAGAAAAATTAAAGAATATGGACTAATAATACGTTACGGAGTAACACACTGATGTACAGGAAAATGATAAATAATGTATAACACAATTGGGGTTAAGAACACATGAAATCTTTTGAAGAATATTTAACAGAATCGAAAAAAACTTATAAATTTAAAGTTCGGGTTGCAGGGGAGCTGCCAGAAGGATTTGCAGATAACTTAGAACGGTGTCTACAAAAGTATGATGTATCAAACATTACTGCTGGCAAACGATCCCCAATTCAAGAAACACCTTTAGATTTTCCGCAATTGCAAAATTGTGAAGTTACACATTATGAGGTAGATTTAAACTATCCATGTACAAGCCATGTATTAGAACAATACTTAGTAGGCGCATGTAATATTAATCATAGTTATATTTGTGTAAGAAGTGAATTTGACCCCATTGACGAATACCAAGCTAAGCCGGATACTACTCCTTATGAATCAAAATTAAATACTGAGGAACTTGGTGGCGAAAGTGCGCAAAATGAAGTAGGCGCTCCAAGAATAATGGACTTACTTAAAGAGCTAGAAACAGCTCGGCAAGAAAGAGACATGGATATGACTGGCGGAATTACTGCTGGTAAAAGCAAAGATATACAAACCGTTGAAAATTCAACAAGTGTTGTAGGAGGATAACATGAAAGACTTTAAAGAACTTATTAAGATTGCTGATGTATATGGCACTGAAACAAAAGGATTAGCTGAACAACGCGAAGTTGAAATTCAGAAAAATTTAGATGAAGGAATATGGGACGATTTAGTAGGTGGAATTTCAGATCTTGCTAAAAAGTTAGGAATTGCACCCGAAGCTGCTGATAAAGTTGCTAACGCAATTTCAACTCAACCAGAAGCCAAAGCTGAAGTAGAAAAAGCAGATCCAGGTAATGATCCAACTGGAAATACCTCAGGAAAAGCAGCACCAGCAGCTGCACCAGATGGAAGTGCAAGCAGTGGCATTGATGGCCCAGCAGATGCAGCCGCAAAAGCTGCACCAGCAGTAGCACCACTTCAAGATCCAACAGGTGGCGTAGGTGGAGCAGATGCAGCCGCAAAAGCAGCAGCTCCAGCTGATGCAGGTACAACAGGACCTGATGGTAATCCAACTACAATGCCTAATAAGCCAGCTCCCGTAATACCACCAATACCAAGTAAAGCAAATCAAACTCCTATGCCAGGCGAAGATGATCCAGCAGCAGCACCACTTCAAGATCCAACAGGTGGCGTAGGTGGAGCAGATGCAGCCGCAAAAGCTGCACCAGCAGTAGCACCAGCAAAGCCAGCAGGGTTAGATATTAAAACTCCTAACATAATGAAAGCATACAATGCAGGTGGCAAAAAAGCAATGCCAAGTATTAAAACAATGCAGTTAGCATTATCAAAAGCAGGTTATGATCCAAACGGTAATGACGGTAAGTATGGCCCTGGAACATTTGCAGCTGTTAAATCTTTTCAGCAAGCAAACGGCTTAACAGCAGACGGCCAAGCTGGTCCAAGTACAATGAAGAAGTTACAATTAGTTTCTCAAACAGTTACAGAAGCATCAATGAACATTTCAATGAATGGTACTGATGCTGGCGAAGTAGCAGATTTAGTAGATATTCTAAAAAATGCAGGCGTAGAAAAACCTGAAGAACTAGCAATGAAAAATATGCCTACTATGTCATTAAGCGGACCAGATAGCCCGCTTAATAAAGGACCAATTGGAATAGACTCATTTGACAGTGGACCAATGGACGACACACCGCGAAGCAGTATGGATAAGCCATCATCAGGCCCGTTCGACGGCGGACCGATGGATGATACACCAAGAAGTTCAATGGGCATGGATAAGCCCGCAGCTATGGGCAAGGACAAGGATAGTAAGCCTTGTGGGGTATGTGGCGGTATGCACGAAGAATATGATGCAATTGTTGCAGAGTGGGATAACTCACCAGACCCAGCTTACAGTGATGTTGACTACATGATTAATGATTTAGCAGGCGGAATTAACCGTCCAAAGAAAT
>Ga0308018_10000726_pt1 | contig 15968 bp, 13 predicted proteins | sample Neamet282_FD_203130 | JGI IMG/M metagenome (GOLD analysis project Ga0308018, IMG submission 203130) | Marine microbial communities from water near the shore, Antarctic Ocean - #282 | ecosystem: Environmental > Aquatic > Marine > Unclassified | place: Southern Ocean | collected 2014-10-01
ACGAGAAACGCAAAAATAGCCCACAATAATCCAAGTAATTCAAAATCTTCAACAATTATCAAGACATCTTGGTGATAAACAAAAATAAATGGAATTATAAATCCGGCGATGGACAAACGCACGGCTTCAAAACCTGTCTCCATTGGCTTAGACCCTGCTATTGGCGCCGCTGCAAAAGCTGCTAAAGCAACAGGTGGTGTTACAACTGAGAGAACACCAAAATAAACTACAAATAAGTGCGCGGCAATTGTAGGTAAACCCAAACGTTCTAAAGCAGGCCCAAGAACGATAGCAATAATTAGATAAGCCGCTCCAGTGGGAACGCCCATTCCCATAATAAGGCAACCTAACATTACTAACAACAAGCTAATAAATAATTTTGACCCAGCAACAGTCAAAATAGCCTCTGCAAATTGCAATCCGATACCTGTCATATTAACCACACCAATTACAAAACCTATTGAAGAAACAATAATCATTAAAGTTGCTGAAGTTTTCCCAGCAGTAATCAATACTTCCAACCACTTTCTAGGATGGCGAAAAGCTGGAAAAAATAAAATACATAAAACGACTGCAACTATTGTTGCAGCAAACCCTGCGTTTTGGGGAGTTCTGCCATCTAACAAATAATATACAAGGGTGCCCAAGGGTACCCAAAAAGCTAAACTTCTCACCCAATCAAATCGTGTCAAAACTTGCCTTTGATCTTTTGGGATTGGCTCTATTCCCCTTTTCTTTGCCTCAATATATACAACAATAAATAAAGATAGATAATACATAACTGCAGGTATAAGTGCGGCGACAACTATCTTTAAATACGGAATTCCGGTAATATCAGCCATTAGGAAAGCTACAACTCCCATAACAGGAGGCATAATTTGCCCACCTGTGGAAGCTGATGCTTCCACAGCTCCTGCAAACTTAGCTGAAAAGCCTGATCTCTTTATTATTGGGATGGTAAAAACACCAGTTGATACTACATTTGCTATTGGCGAACCAGATAAGGTTCCAAACATTGCTGATCCCACAATAGCTGCATGTGCAGGGCCACCTGAAAACCTTCCAGTGGCAACAAATGCAAATTTTAGTAATACCTCGCCAGCCCCAGATATATGTAAAACAGCACCAAATAAAATAAAAATGAGAACTACCCTACCAACAACTTCAACTGGTCTGCCAAACACACCATCAGTCGAATACCATAAATTCTCAGCCACCCTTATCCAATCTTCACCAGCTCCTAAAAAATTGTTTGGGGCAAGTACATAATAAAGCATTACTAAAAACACGATAAACATTGGCATACCAAAATGTCTTAATGTCAAATAACCAGCAACTGCGATCCCCACCCACGCTAAAACATCATCCAAAAATGTTATTTCAATGAAAAATTCTTCTTGCTCTAGCATCAATGCTGTCCATTTCCATATTATCCAAGTAAAAATAACAGCCAAAAATGCATGTAAAATAGGTATAAAATTTTTCTCATTTTCTTTAATCTTTTCAAGATTAAATAAACCCACCATCAAGCCAAACCAAACAGTCAAACTTGAAACCCAAATATTATCAAAAACACCCCAACCACCCACATAAAAAGCTAAAATACTTAATGCTATCGCAAAAATATTCGTAATTTTAGCAAAACTTTTAATCATTCATAAGATTCCAAAATATGATTACTGTGATCTGTTAATTTTTTTAATATCTGCAAAAATTGTTTGCATTCAGATTTGGTTAAACAATCAACAGCAATGTCATTTCTGCTTTTTGAAAACTTTAACATTTCAATACTAAGCTTCTTTCCTACTTTGGTAACTCTCAGATCTATAGCTCGACCATCAAGAGCTGATGGACCAGTTGATATATACCCACGACCAACCAAAACCTTAACAGATCTACTTAGTTGTCCCTTATCCATATCCAGTGTCTTTTGAATCATTTGGAATGCAATAGGCTGGTTAGCTGCTGTTAATCCTAAGATTCGCCAATCATTAAGACTTAGATTAAATATTTTTTTAAACCAATATCCACCCAAACTCTGATTGATAGCGGAAAACCTAGCCACCTTAAAACTTAATAAATCTGTTATTGAAGAAACAGCCGGATGGTTGGAATTTGATTTCAAATATTTTTTGTAACTAACATTTTGCATGGTTTCCCCATGGATCACACTACTGATAATGTTGATTAGGTCAACAAAAAGCTTTAATAAAAATAGAAATGCTTGAATTAGATTTTTTATTCTGGAAATCATATAGGGAGCATCGAATAACTAACTCAGCCTACCCAATACTGAATACACTCAGTAAGTAAAACATAAATTTATTTTAACACTTCAAACTATCTGTTCATTTTTATTTGATTCGAAGAAAGAACTTCTAGATCTGAACCCATCCTCCTTAAAATAAATCTACTAATTGTATTTGATCGAAGTAAAATAAATTTGTAAGTTAACTTGACTCATTGAATAGATAATTGAAAACTCTAACAATTATTAAAATGCGACTCTGGGAGTAATTAACATAAAACCTCCAGTATCCCGTTAAATTTTAAAACTAGAAGGAAACTATTAATGAATTTTTATGCAAAAAAAATAGCAACAACCACTGCTATACTACTGAGCTCTGCGATTATTTCGCATGCTGCACAAACAGACATTACTATTGGTATGCAACTTGAGCCACCAAACCTTGATCCAACAGGGGGAGCAGCTGGCGCCATAGACCAAGTTGTTTATGCAAATATTTTTGAAGGATTAACACGTTATCAAGCAGATGGGTCAATAGCACCAGCTTTAGCAAAAAGTTGGGACATCTCTACTGATGGGTTAACATACACTTTTCATTTAAATGAAGGTGTTAAGTTTCACGATGGTAGCGCAATGGATGCAGAAGATGTTAAATTTTCATTAGATCGAGCCAGGAGTGAGGAAAGCACAAATGCTCAAAAGGCTTTATTTGCTGGTATAGCCTCTGTCGAAGCGGTTGACGCAGCTACTGTGAAAGTAACATTATCTAGTCCAAATGGTGGTTTTATAACCAACATGGCATGGGGAGATGCCGTAATTGTTGCACCAGAGACCATTGCTAACGCTGCTACCAATCCTGTTGGTACAGGCCCATTTGTCTTCTCAAATTGGGTACAAGGTGATCGAATAGAAATATCAAGAAATGACAATTATTGGGGATCCCCAATAGCACTTGAGAAAGCTACCTTTAAATTTATCTCAGATCCTACAGCTGCTTTTGCAGCAATGATGGCTGGTGATCTAGATGCATTTCCTGGTTATCCAGCCCCAGAAACTCTTCCTCAGTTTGCCGCCGACCCAAGATTCACAGTAATCGGTGGAAACACAGAGGGTGAGACTATTTTGTCTACGAATAATAAAGATGAGCATTTCAGTAATTTAAAAGTTAGAAAAGCACTGGCCCATGCAATCAATAGACAAGAAATAATCGATGGAGCAATGTTTGGTTACGGAAAACCAATAGGCACACACTTTGCACCACATCACCCAGATTATGTAGACTTAACTGCAAATTCAAATTATGACCCAGAATTATCAAAAAAACTATTGGCTGAAGCTGGGTACCCTAATGGATTTGAAACTACTTTAAAATTACCACCCCCATCATATGCTCGCAGAGGTGGTGAAATTATTGCAGCACAACTTAGAGCGGTAGGAATAAACGCTGTAATAAGTAACCTTGAGTGGTCTGATTGGTTAACGCAAGTATTCAAAGGTAAGGATTATGGATTAACAATTGTTTCTCATACTGAACCTATGGATATTGGTATTTATGCAAGGCCAGCATATTATTTTCAATATGATAACCCTACTTTTCAACAACTCATGACTCATTTTAATGCAGAAAGTAATCCTTCTGCGCGTTCAAGTTTGCTCAAGTTAGCACAAAAAATTATTTCAAATGATTATGTGAATGGGTATCTTTTCCAACTAGCCCGAACATCTGTGATAAATTCAAAAATCAATGGGATGTGGGAAAATTCGCCAACTCAAGCGACAGATTTGACAGGCGTAAGCTGGTCAGATTGATAACATTAATTTAAGAAAATGGCATGCCTTGGGAAAAGCCCTAGGCATGCCAGTATTAAAAAAATATAACATTTAAAAATTTAATTAATATTGGCATAATGGCATGCTCCACTTTGCGTTTACTCGTCTTATATCATTGTCGCTTAGCTTAATCGCAGCGAGCGTAGTCATATTCTCAGTTATAGAAATCATCCCAGGTGACCCAGCATCTTTTATGTTAGGAATAAACGCTCAACCCGATACAATTGCCGCACTACGAGAACAACTTGGCCTTAATGGTTCTTTACTTTCTCGTTATTTTAGCTGGGTTTTTGGAATGTTAACAGGAGATTTTGGGATTTCCTATACATACCGTGTTCCAGTTTCTGAACTTATTTTAGCTCGTGTTTGGATAAGCTTACCATTGGCAATTTATGCACTTGTAATTTCAACTTTAATTGCATTTCCCGTAGGGTTAATTGCAGCTGCAAACCGAGGAAAGCCAATTGATCTTGCTATAATGGGAACAACTCAACTTGGTGTAGCAATACCCAATTTCTGGTTTGCAATGATTCTGGTACTAATTTTTTCTATAAACTTACGTTGGTTTTCCGCTGGTGGCTTTCCAGGTTGGGATGAGGGACTATTAATATCAATAAAATCGTTAACTCTTCCAGCAATTGCTTTGGCGTTACCACAGGCAAGCATATTAGCTCGGATAATGCGTTCAAGTGTTTTGGACACCCTTGATCAAGATTATATTAGAACAGCCCGCGCAAAGGGTCTTAACCGGCGTCAAGCAATTTGGCGACATGCTTTGAAAAATGCTATGATTCCAGTTTTAACAATCATTGGCATGCAATTTTCTTTTTTGATGGCTGGAGCAATCATTATAGAAAATGTGTTTTTTCTTCCAGGACTAGGGAGATTAATATTCCAAGGGATTACTCAACGTGATCTTGTCGTAGTTGAAAGCGTGGTAATGCTTTTGGTCTTTGCTGTCATCACAGTAACGTTTATTGTTGATCTTACCTATGCCGCAGTTGATCCTCGGTTAAGAAGAAAATGATTAAACTTCCTCGCACATTAATTTTTGGTGGTATATTATTTTTTACTTTTCTGATTGGCGCCTTAATATCATTTTTGTGGACACCTTCAGACGTCGAAATTTTAAACATTACATCTCGGTTTAAATTACCATCAACAGTTAACTGGTTTGGAACAGACCATTTTGGGCGCGATATATTTTCAATGATAATGGTGGGTGCGCGCACATCAATTGCAGTCGCTGTTGTTGCTGTAGGGATTGGCATTTTAGTTGGTTTGCCACTTGGTTTATGGGCAGCATCTCATCATGGGCACTGGGTGGATGATTTGATAATGAGAGGGAATGATCTAGTATTTGCTTTTCCCTCACTAATTATAGCTATTTTAATCACTGCTGTGTTTGGCCCTTCTGCATTTAATGCCATAATAGCAATTGGAATTTTTAACGTTCCTGTCTTTGCAAGGATATCAAGAGGCGGTGCGCTTTCCATATGGACGTTAGATTACATACTATCTGCGCGCGTCGCAGGTAAACGCACATTTAGAATCTCCGTGGAGCACATTTTACCTAACATCGCGAATCTTTTAATTGTGCAAGGTACGATCCAATTTAGCCTAGGTATTTTAGCTGAGGCAGCATTAAGTTATGTTGGTCTTGGTGTTCAGCCTCCTACTCCAAGTTGGGGCAGGATGTTGGCTGATAGCCAAACTATGATCTCTTTTGCACCACATCTGGCATTATTTCCAGGCTTTGCAATTATTTTAACAGTACTAGGGCTCAACTTGATGGGAGACGGTTTGCGGGATATTCTGGATCCTCGGATAAGGCGAGCCCGCGGATGAGTTTATTAGATATAAAAAATTTAAATGTATCCATTCACAATACAAAGATTTTAGAAAATATTTCGTTCAGTGTAAATGAAGGAGAGATTTTTGGTATAGTTGGGGAAAGTGGGTCTGGCAAATCCATGACTGCTCTTGGTCTAATGGGATTATTACCAGATGGTGCCAAAATAACAGGTTCAGCAATCCTTTCAGAAAAAGATTTATTGAAGATATCAGAAGAAGAAATGTGTACATTGAGGGGCAATGCAATTGGCATGATTTTTCAAGAACCAATGACCGCGCTTAACCCCGTTCAAACCATTGGGAACCAGGTTGCAGAAACATTAATTATTCATGGTCGTGCGAAACGGACTAAAGCTTTAAAAATTGCTCGGGAAAAGTTAAACCGTGTTGGCCTAACTGAAGAACAATTTCCATTAGATAAATACCCACATGAATTGTCTGGAGGGCAAAGGCAGAGGGTTGCAATTGCTTTAGCAATTGCAATGAGACCCAAGATTTTAATAGCTGATGAACCTACTACTGCTTTAGACGTTACTACTCAATCGCAGATACTTCGGTTATTAAAATCATTGGTTGAAGAAGAAAAAATGGCATTAATTTTAATTACTCATGATTTAGCAGTGGTATCAGGATTGGCTGATAATGTAGCAGTAATGCAAACTGGAAAAATAGTCGAAGCAGGAACAACAAACGACGTATTTAGCCAGATGAAACATGCGTATACTCGGCAACTGTTTTCCGCATCAAATCATATACCAGTTCGCAATCCAAAACTTGAAGAAACTCCTCTGTTGGAAATTAAAAATGTAGTTAGAAATTATAAATTGCCCCGAGAAAGTATATTTGCGCGACCAAAGTTCTTCCATGCAGTACGTGATATAAGTTTTATATTACGTAAAGGTGAAAACCTTGGTTTAGTTGGAGAAAGTGGGTGTGGGAAATCAACTTTAACGCGAGCAATACTTGGATTAGAGGAACTGCAGGGAGGCGAAATTATACTTGAAGGGGATATTGTAAAAGCAGGAAAAAAATTAAACTCAAAAATTAGACGAAAAATGCAAGTAGTATTTCAGGATCCATTTAGTTCTTTTAACCCACGTCATAAAATTGGTCGCTTAATCTCTGAACCATTTTACTTAATGGAAGATAGGCCAACAGGTGCAAAACTTAAAAATGAAATAAATGATGCTCTGACAAACGTTGGATTAAAAGTAGAAGATGCTGATAAATATATCCATGAGTTTTCAGGTGGGCAACGTCAAAGAGTAGCAATAGCGAGAGCATTAATAATAAAACCTAGTTTAATCGTATTAGACGAAGCTGTTTCCGCTCTTGATGTTTCAATTAGAGCACAAGTTCTTGACTTACTTGCTGAACTCTCTTCAAAGTTTAATCTTTCATACTTATTTATAAGTCATGATTTATCAGTGGTTCGAAATATCACAGATAGAGTATTAGTCATGAAATCTGGTAAAATTGTTGAGAGTGGCGACACTCAAAAAGTTTTTGACAATCCTCAACATGAGTATACCAAGGAATTAATTGCAGCCACACCGCAACTACCTAAACATTTAAGCAGAAAAGTATAATTAACAAAATTCAGAATTAGCTACGACGTATTAATGCAAAAATATTTGAGATAATAAATAAAATAGCTGCAAAGCAAACTATTGTGGGCCCTGTTGGCGTATCAAATGAAAAAGAAAGTTGTAATCCACCTAAAACTGAAACAGTACCTACTATCATAGCTCCAATCGCCATTTTTTCTGGCGTATTCGCCAATCTTAATGCTGTAGCTGCTGGAATAACCAACATTGAAACAATCAAGATAACCCCTATCACCTTTATAGCAACAGCCACAAATAGTGCCAAAATAATAGTTAAAATAAGTTGCTCTTTTTTGGGTTTAATGCCACTCGCATGCGCAAGATCTGTACTCATGGTTGCTATCAATAGTGGTGACCACCGCCAATAAATAAGCGCCATTACAACTAATGAACCAAACCAGATTAATAATAAATCTTGTTTATTAACTGCTAAAATATCACCAAAAAGAAAAGCCATTACATCAATTCGAATGCCAGATATAAATGAAACAGCCACTAAACCAGACGCTAATGCTGAATGTGCCACAACGCCCAGTAACGTATCCATTGCATATCCCCGACTACTTAAAGAAGAGACAATAACTGCCATCACTAATGAGACTAATAATGCCCCATAAAATATTGGTGCTGAAATGGCTAATGATAATGCAATGCCCAATACAGAGGCATGTGCAGTAGCTTCACCAAAATATGCCATTCTTCGCCAAACTATGAAACACCCCAATGGACCGGCAGCAAGCGCAATGCCAATTCCCGCCAATGCAGCTCGAATAAGAAAACTATCCAACATTGTTTTCTTTCAAATTATCAGATCCATGCGAATGATTATGTTCATGTCTATAAATTGCCAACGCTCCTTCAGTACCACTTCCAAAAATTTCTTTATACTCTGGTGCAGAAGCAACAATTTCAGGTTTACCCTGGCAACATATGTGTCCATTTAAACAGATCACTCTATCAGAAGCGCTCATGACAACGTGAAGTTCATGACTAACCATAAGAACAGAGCAATTTAACATTTTTCGTAATTGTTCAATTTGCTGATAAAAATTTGCAGATCCCGGCTGATCTAAGCCTTGTGTAGGCTCGTCTAGTAATAAAATATCCGGTTTATTAATTAAGGCTCTTGCTAGAAGTACCCGTTGAAACTGTCCTCCTGACAGCTCAGTCATTTGCTTATCAAACAAATTATTTATGCCTGCTTGCTTTGTTGCTTCAGTTAAATCATTGATTGGAACCCGAATGGGTAGATTCAAAAATCTTTTCACAGTTATTGGAATAGTAGGATCAATATGTAGAGATTGGGGGACATACCCAATACGTAAATTTTGTTTTCTTTCAATACTACCCTTGGTGGGATTTATAGCACCAATAATTAATCTTAGTAGTGTTGATTTTCCTGAACCATTTGGGCCAACAACTGTTACTATTTCTCCCTCAAATAATTTCAAATCTATGTCATGCAATATTTTTTTTGCACCAAGGTCATAGCCTAAATTTGTTATCTCAATTAAGCTCATCAGAGTGCAACTTCTTTACAATTTGGACAAAGACCTTCTGCTTCCAAGACAGCCTCTTCTATTACAAAATCAGCTGTTAAAGCTGTCTCGTTTAATATTCCTTTTGAGGTAATTGGCAAAGTCTCTGCGACTGATGCACAAAGACGACAAATTAAAAATGCTGGTGAATGTTTCTCACCCACATGGGCGCAGGCAATAAAGGCATTAAGTCTCTCAATTTTATGTGCAAACCCATTAGAAACTAGAAAATCAAGTGCTCGATATGCAATTGGAGGCTGAGAACTAAACCCATCTTCACGTAAAATATCCAAAATTTTATAGGCTCCTAGTGCTTGATGCTCTTTTAATAGAATTTCCAAAACTCTTTTACGTACTGGAGTTAAAATTAACCGAGCATTTTCACATACCAACTCAACTTTTGAAACGCTTTTCTCAATACAGTGTTTATGATCATGTTTCTTAAAAGCTAAGTTATCCAAGGCACACCTAAAAAAGTACTTGATATGTTATAATATAACATCTATGTCAATTGAAGTTATAATTCAACCCAAGAAGAGTGTACCATGAGAAATAAACCAAAACAACAGATACTAAAATCATTAAACCGAGTAGGATACTCGTTAATCACATGCTTTTTCGTTTCAGCATCACATGCTGATGTCCCAAATGTAGTTACAGATATTGCACCGACACACTCACTCGTATCTATGATTATGAAGAGTATTGGGGAGCCTAAACTACTAATAAAAGCAAATGAAAATCCACATGATTATAGATTAAGGCCTTCAAAAGCCAAAGCATTAGAACAGGCAAATATAGTTTTTTGGATTAGCTCAGGTCTCACACCCTCATTAGCAAAAACAATACCAAATATAGCCAATAGTGCAGAATTAGTTGAGTTAATTAAGTTAGAGGGTACCGAAATTCTCTACATGAGAGAGAACGTTGCTTTTGCAGAAGAAGATCATGGGCACAGTGAAAATCATGATGAACATGACGAACATGAGAACGTGGATCCCCACGCATGGTTAAGTATTAATAATGGAATGAATTGGTTAGATAAAATTGCTAATAAACTTTCAATCTTAGATCCAGAAAATCAAAATCAATATCAAAAAAATGCTCAGCTAGCCAAACTAGAACTTTCTCAAACAGGTGAGAAAATTGAGAAAATGCTTGCATCTAAAAATGACGGGAATTTCTTAGTTTATCACGATGCATATCAGTACTTTGAGAAAAGCTTTAATATTAATGCAACTGGTGCTGTTCAATTAGGAGATGCCACTGACCCAAGTCCAGCAGAACTAATAGTGCTTCAAAACAAAGTAAAGGAATTGAAAATTGAGTGCGTCTTTACTAACCCTCAAATTGATCCTCGATTACTTGGAAGTATCTTTAATGATCTAAACTTAGAAATTGGTACTCTTGATCCATTCGGTATAGATTTAGATCTTGGCTCTAATCTTTACAATAAACTTTTGATTAAAACCGCGACAAATATAGCAAATTGTTTAAAAAAATAAACCAACAAAATTTTAAATTAAATTACCTTTTGGCTAATAGTTTTTTTGTTAACTCAACATCAATATTAGCACCACATAATAATACTATTGAATTTTGTGATGCTAAACTTTCTTGTACCTTCTGATATCCAGCTAAAGCTAAAGCGGCTGAACCCTCTACAATTTGATGTTCATTAAATGCCATGTCTCTAAAACAGTTCTCAATTTCTTCTTCTTCACACCAAATTAATTCGTCAATTGTTTGCTGTGTAATCGGCAATGTCATTGTATCTTCATCGACACCCCCGGCACATCCATCTGCCAAAGTTTCAAAATGCTCCGTTTCAATCATTTTACCTGCTTTTATTGAATCTGCTAAAGTACAAGAGTTCTTAGCAGAAACACCCCAAACTTTTGTAGTTGGACTATGATTTTTAATCACGGCTGAGATACCACTAATAAGCCCGCCTCCACCAATCGATACAAAAATATTATCAATTGGTTTATTTTCCATCTGTTCTAAAATTTCCAATCCAATTGTACCCTGGCCAGCTATCACATCAGGATCATTATAGGGCGATATATAATAATATCCTTCATCTTTTGATAACTTCTGCGCATATAGTTCAGCTTGACCAGATTCCTCTCCTTTTATCAGAACTCTCACTCCAAAACTCTTAATACGCTCAAGTTTTATTTTTGCTACTGTTTTAGGCAAAACTACAGTTAATGAAGCTCCCAATATAGATGCTGCCTTTGAACTGGCAATTCCATGATTTCCAGACGAAGCGGTAATAAATTTTAAATCAGTCAAATTTTCACTTTTAGCTAACGCCGTTAATTTACTTAAGGCCCCACGGATTTTGAATGAACCAGTATCTTGAAAGTTCTCTGCTTTAAACAATAATTTTGATCCATACTGCATTGAGGGAATTAATGGAGTCTTAAAAATATCTTTACCAATACGGTTTCTAGCAATAGCCGAGTTAGCAGCAATAGCTTCAATAGAACTTGGATCAGTTTTCATTATGCTTTTTTCCTAATTTCTCTGTTATAGCCTTAGCTATCATTATATCCTGTATAGCAACACCAGATAAATCAGCGATAGTAATTTGCTGCTCATTCAAACGACCTTTAGAAGGATCAGAAATAATTGAGCCCAATTCAACTAATTTATCTTTATTACATTTAGCGACCTTCAAAGCTTGAGAAATTTCTCCTCTTTGAACAGCTTGTTCAATACTATCAGCCGCAACAATATCCGCTATATTAAGTATTTCTGGTGAAAGCTCACATTTATCACTCGTATCAGATCCCATCGCCGTAATATGAGTACCAGGGACAATCATTTCCCGCTCCAACAATGGGCTCGTTGATGCCGTAGTGGTCACAATAATTTGGCTCACTTTACACAGGTCATGTAAGTTTTCAGCCAGGCTCACTTTGTAACCCATCGCATTCATATCAGCAGCAGCTAATTTGGCTTTATTTCGATCACGCCCCCATATTACAAGCTTCCTACAATCTGTAACTTTTTGTAAATACAATGCTTGCAAACGTGCTTGTACTCCAGTCCCTACAATTCCTATCATCTTGACATTTTTTGGTGCTAAGCACTTTGCAGCAACAGCCCCAGCAGCAGCTGTTCGGTGGTTGGTAAGTTCGCCTTCTTCTAAGAGAACAGAGCTAATGTGTCCTGTTTTTTGACTACAAACTATCATACAACCACTGAATGGATTAAGACCTATACTGGGATTGTTAAAAAAACCTGTAGCCATTTTTATTACAAAATCTTCATCCCCCTGAATTGCTCCATATTTAATATGAAGCTCTCCATTCACTTCTGGAAACAGCATTTCACCAATAGGTGGAATAGTTACTTTCCCTGCAGATAGAACCTTAAACCCCTCAGCTATAACATCTACTACGTTAATTTTTGTTAGTGCATTTAGTATTTCATCTAGTTTAAATACTTTGGTCAATTTGTCACCTCACGCTAATTTTTAAATGTTAACTATAAACTAATTTACTTAATGACCAATTAAAGTGGAGGAATTTATATTAATTCTGTCACCATTTTTTTACTCAATTATTCAAAAATTTTTAAGATGTGAGCGCCATCTCAATAGATTTTGCTAAACCTAACAAATCCTCATCACGTCCAGGCAAACCATCAAGCTCTATACCAACAGGCAAAGCAGCCACCCCTCCACACGGTAATGAAATACCGGGAGCACCTACATTTGACCCTAGATCCGTATTTCTGATGTATGTTGGAAATGTTGGTACTTGTACGCCATTCAAGTCAATCGTTTCATCTTCGCCAATATTTCTAGCAGTTAAAGGAGTCGTTGGAAAAATAATTGCATCCAAACCATTCTCTGAAAAAGTACTTTCATAAATACTTTTCATAGCTGGACCGTGAATAGTAAGTGCTGCTTCGTAAGCCGTTTTTGGCATAGCCTCAGGGCCCATTTGGCTAGCAAAAACACCAGCAACGTCAGGAGAAGAAATCCCAGCAACTAATTCATCAATATTAATCTCTGAGGCATATTTTTTTAAGTATTTTGGTAAATCTTGAAGGACCTCATACAACACCACAGGGAAACCAAATGCTTCGTTGTGGCCCCAAATCTCTGACATGCTTATTTCTTTCAGCTTTACACCTAACTTTTCTAAATTCAGCAATTGCGCTTGAATCGCATTTTCTACCTGTGGCTCCAAATTTTCAAAGAACACCTCCGCAGGAATACCCAGTGTTATTTGATTTAAAGGTTTATCTTCGAGAACATAATTTTTTTCACTCAAAATCTCATCAAACAAAATAACATCTTTTACATTTCTAGAAATAGTTCCAACCGTATCCCTAGTATGAGAGATTGGAACAACGCCCTCAATAGAATATCTACCTTTTGAAGGCCTAAAACCAACTACTCCACATAACGCTGCTGGGATTCTGCAAGAACCTCCTGTATCGGTACCAAGGCCAATTGGAAAAATTTCTGCTGCTACTGCAGCAGCTGTACCTCCAGAAGAACCACCTGCGATTTTATCAGGATTTTTTGGATTTCTGACAGGCCCAGTTGTAAAGTTGTTAGATGTAATTCCAAATGCTAATTCATGCATATTAGCCTTAGCACCTAATATAGCATCTTCGTTTAACAATTTATCAATCGTTATTGCATTTGTTGATGTAGTATTAGCCATTAGAGCTTTAGTACCAGCTGTAGTAGGAAAATTTTTAGAATTTATATTATCTTTTGCTATAAAAGGAATTCCACACAATCCACCACCTGAGCCTGACTGCCTTTTGCGATCAGCAATATCAGCTGATTCAAATAATAAATCTTCACTAAAACTTTGCACTGCATTTAAGTGATCTTCACTTGATAACTTTTCTGACAACTCTACTGCATACTCTTTTGCTGAAAGTTTTCGCTTTTCCATTAACAATAATAAATCCGTAACACCCAAAGCCATCAAATTTGAAGTCATTCTTTTTCCTTAAATTACCAACAATTTTTTACCATTTATCTAGGAAATAAATCATCACAAATGATTAAGAGTCAATCTATCTATTTAATGAATAATATTTAGATCCATGTAATACTCCTAATATAATGATAAAGTAAGATTAGTTATAAAGAATAATAAACAAAAATATAACACTCACAGGTTGCTCAACAATCCAAAACAGGCTCGTCAAATCGGTAATGACAGAAGAATATGCAAATCAAATTTGGCATTATGCACAAATACAAATTATATCTCGTAAAAGCGCTCCAAACTTGTCAATATCAGTGCACAAAGCGACCCGAAGAGACTATAAAATAAATAAGAGCTGCTACGAGATTGATTGGAGAAGTAGGCTAGATGTCAATAAGACTAAACATAACTAATCTATATGCAAGAATCGCTGTAAAAAAATTTCTCAAAAACAATAAAGATCCAAAGCGTGTTCGAGAATGGTTAGAAAATCAAGCAAAGTATTTCTTTTTAAAACCTAAAAATTTCTGGCATTTTAAAACGGAATTTAACTATAATGGAAAAAGCACTTCAGGTACCTGGGCTGGTGTAGAAGCAAATAAACCCAAAAATGGTGTTTTACTTTACTTACACGGTGGGGCGTTTATTTTTGGTAGTGATAAAACTCACATGAAACTCGCAGCAAGAATAGCGAGCAACATCAATTTCAAAGCGGCTTTACCAGATTATAGGTTAGCACCCGAATATAAATATCCAGCAGCCTTAGAGGATGTAATCACAACTTACCAAGCAATATTATCAACTGGCATAAGGCCAGATAAAATTATTTTAGCTGGTGATAGTGCGGGTGGTACGCTTGTATTGCAATTATTAAATCATATAATTGTAAATAAACTAAAGATACCTGCAGCAGCAGTTTTATTAAGCCCACTTGCCGACCTAACATTCTCTAGCAAATCAATAATAACCAATCAAAAATCTGAAGTTATATTGCCTGTTGAACAAATTGATTTTATGAAAGATTCATATCTAGGTTCTATTAATCCTAAAAGCATATCACCGCTATTTTACAATTATAAAGGTGCATGCCCAATATTAATCCACGTAAGTGAATCCGAAATTCTGTTGGATGATAGCATCAATTTAAACAAAAAATTGATATCTGATGGTGTTGATGTTTCACTAGAAAAAATGGCCAGTACTCCACATGTATGGCATTTAATGTATGGACATTTTCCAGAAGCCAAACAATCCCTCAATCAAATATCTAAGTTTTTAAATAAAATTTTGTCCCTTAAAATATAAAGCCATTCCTGACAATTTTAATCAACAGTTATAATTGCAGTTCATACAAAGTGTGATAAGGTGCGCTACAGAGGTCAAAAATGGTAGATAATAATAGTAAAAAGACACTAGTTCTTACAGGAGCTAGTCGAGGTATTGGACATGCAACTGTAAAAAGATTTTCAGCTGAAGGTTGGAGAGTACTAACTTGTTCAAGAAAACCCTTTGATGAAAGGTGTCCTTGGCCAGGAGGAGCAGCAGACCACATACAAGTTGATCTAGCAGATCCTAAAAGTACAATAAATGTAATCGCAGAAATCAAAGAAAAACTAAATGGGCGTTTAGATGCACTAGTAAATAATGCTGGGATCTCTCCAAAAGGTGAGAATAGTAAACGCTTAAACAGCATAGATACTGACTTAAAAACTTGGGGTCATGTTTTTCATGTAAACTTTTTCGCATCAGTCGTTTTAGTAAACGGCCTTCGTGATGAGCTTGCAGCAGCCAAAGGGTCTGTAGTTAATGTAACTTCCATTGCTGGTTCGCGAGTTCATCCATTCGCAGGAGCACCTTACGCCACATCTAAAGCCGCACTAGCAGCACTTACTCGAGAAATGGCTTACGATCTCGGACCTTT